>JABAOH010027246.1_pt2 | contig 17492 bp, 1 predicted proteins | sample 7062181 | NCBI WGS metagenome assembly JABAOH01 (sample SAMN14538630, study PRJNA623070) | marine sediment metagenome | biome: marine biome [ENVO:00000428]; feature: marine pelagic biome [ENVO:01000023]; material: deep marine sediment [ENVO:00002113]; isolation source: pool of 5 deep marine... | reverse complement strand
TGAAATTAACTAACCAAAGATTTTCTAAACTACTAAATGTACTATTAGTAATATTAGTTGAACTAGTTATAGTTTCATTAAATAATATAATTTCAAATCCTGCACCAGAACTTACTGTGGTTCCATTTTCAGTTACATTAACCTTTACTTGTATAGTATCATTTGGTCTAACACCCAAGATAGGACTAGTTTTTGTTGGATAAGTTATGTTCACACTATAAGGAGTCACAAATAGGCTCACAAACGTTGCCACTTCTTTTATTTGCGCATCTTCTCTAAATTCTCCAGTAATGTTACTAGTTATGTATCCCGTATAGTTTGTATCATAAATTATACTTGGAGAAGAATAATTAACATAAATTATTTGTGTCTCATCATAGAGCAATGTTATGTTATATTCACTTAATGTTAGATAGGGAACTATCGTTTCATTAACAGTTATATTCAGTGTAATGTTAGCATTTCCAGTATTTGTTAAGTTTATTTGTCCATAAGTTCCTGTTTCATTGTCATAAACCCTTTCATAAATTCCTGTTGGGCTGTGTATCCATGAAACATTTGCTGGTACTAATATGAAAACAGGAATTTCTGTTGAAAAGTTTTGTGTAAAGTTGCTATCATACCAATCAACCCTTATATATCCACTATGATTTCCAGTTGGATACTTTGTAGGCACTGTGAATGTTATATTAACATAAGTTATATTGCCTATTGGCATTAAAGACATGTTTTGAGGATCGAAAACATTTGGAGGCACTGTAAGGTTAACACAAACCTCACCAGAAGAACAGCTTAAACTAACGTTTGTAGCATTATCATTACCAATAGATCTTAATGTAATCGTGGCATTATCTGAAGTTGACCCATAAATTATTTTGTTTATACTGTTTTCTACAATATCAACTTCAGCATTAGCTGTAACATTTATAGTTATGTTAAATGTGCTTGTGTTGAATGTATTATTAAGGTTAGTCCAATTAACAGTAAGGTTAACCACATAAATTCCAGGAATTGTCGAGTTCATTACTGTTATAGTTGTTAGATTATATTCTGAGATATTTTTCAAAATTTCTCCGAATTCAAAGTAGTTGGGCGATGCTGTTATATTAGTTGGATATGAAATAGACACGTTTGTATTATTTGCTCTTGAGCCTCCAATGTTGTTAACAGAAAAGTTAATTGCAAAGTCTTGACCACTGTACATTGTTATTTGTGTGGCGTTTAACAAAGTGGCATTAGGTGTTATTGTTAATTGAGTTGTATCAGAACTTGTAACATTTACTGGAGAAGTGCATGCTTTTAGAGATGAAGTATCGTTTGCACATATCTTAATTTCATGTGTTCCTGCATCAGGATAAACATATGNNAGGATAAACATATGAAACATTGTATATATCAATAGTATAATTTTGCATCTCTAGTGCAAAACTACTTCCATTTGGTGGCGTTATATTAGCCCAAACATAATCAACTTCAAAGTTGTCAGTTACATTAGCTTGAATACTTACATTTTCAAAGCCTTGTTCAAACAATGTTGGGTTGATTTGAACGTCTGTTATATTTGGTGGTATATCAGTAACATTTAAAGTAAAATTGACAGTTTGTTGTGGTGTAGTCAACGAAAAGTTTCTAATATAAATTGTGATATTATAAACACCAGTAGTAGCAGTGCCTGGTACATTATATGTTAAGTTTAATGATCGTGTTACTATTTTTTCTAGATCAAAACTAAACCAGTTTTGATTATCTATTTTTGTGTAGCTGTACGTATCACCAGCTTTAATTACTTCTAAAGCAATTTTGATATTTCCAATATTTGTTACATTTATCTGTCCTATTAAACCATTTGTGTTTAGAGGAGCTAAAATATTACCAAATGTTCCTGAACTCGGTGTTCTAATCCATGAATCATTCAAAGGTACAGTTAGATTTAATAATGCAGTATCGTTTCCTGCATTTTCTGTCATTGCAATTATATTTGCAAGATAATTTCCAGGACTTTGTCCTGGTGGTACGCTTATGTTTATATCTGAGGTGAAGTTTTCTCCTGCAAATTGAATATCAGAATGGTTTGGTTTCATATCAATTGAACAAAACGGACAATCAAGTGCTAAGTTATAAGAGTCTAATATTCCACTAATACCATACCAAGATAAATTAATATCTCTTACTTCATCATTACCAGCAGAAACAACTGTTATATTCCCAATATATGTTGTTTGATTATGTGGTATATCTTTTATTAATTCAGTTTCAACTATGTTTATTACAGGATTAGAATCAACACTAATATAAGTCACATTAGTTACTGATTGGTATGTGTTATCTGGATTTTTCCATGTTGCATTTACAGAGGTTGAATATAATCCTGGAGGTGTTGCTGCTGGAACAGTAACATTAAAGTCCCATGAACAAGTTTCATTTGCGTATAATAAACCACAAGTATGATAAGGATCATCATACGTTAAAGACCCAACAGGCACTTCTACATGAGTTAAGTTAATTTCATATGCACCAGCAGGGCCTAAGTTTGTAAAGTTTGATCTTAATAAGAAAGTAAAACCATCAGTTTGATTAACAAATGGTGCAGTTATTTCTGAATCACAATCTGTTAAATTACCGTCATTAGTATTATTAACNNTATTCCACCCCAAACAGTGATGTTGTAGACTGCTGTATTATTAACATTATATTCTGGGCTTGCATCTCTGGCATAAATAGTTATGTTAAAAATACCTCCTATTGGAGGATAAAATGTAAGATTATAAGTTGCATTATAATAACCAAAACCTGTTTGAGGTTCAGTAAGATTTGTCATTGTTCTATTTTCAGTTGTTGTGTTTGGATATTCTATATAAGCCCACACATAATTGATTTCATAATTATCAGAAATATCAACAGTTATGTTAGTATAATTAAGATTTGCTTCTATGCTTTCGTTAGGTATTAATGAAACATTATAGAATTTCGGAGGTCGTGTATCCTTTACCCAAAATGTTTCTACGGCTACATCATATGTTGCAGAAGCTGAATAAAATCTGGTTGCGTTATCACCTATTGTACAATTGAAAGTTATGTTTCCTTTTTGTGTTGGAGTGAAATTATAACTTGCATAACCTGATGAATTTGTTTTTTGAGTCCCATTATATATGAAAGTTGGAGATGGTTCCCATTTATAAGAAAAGTTAACTGAATAATTCTCTACAGGTAATTTTGAATCATCATCTTCTACTTCACAAGTTGGATAAAAGTCATCTGGATATGGTGTTTCTCCTATTGGAGAAGTCCAAAAAACATTAACTATACCAGATATATTGAATGTAACATTAGCTGTTCCATCATCATAATTGCTTTTAGTAGCTTTAGCCATAAAATTATGGTTTCCAGTGTCCTGTTCTGCAACTCTTAATGCAGGCAAAATTATTTCTGTTTCACCTGGACCACCTGCAATTACTTGTGAAGTTTCATTATACCATGTAACTATTGCATTAATCGTTGTTGCATTTTCTCCATTTTCACTGAAAATATCAACAGTAAGGTTAATTGGTTCAGATTTTTTACAATCATAACCACTCGCACCACAATGAGTAACATCAGGATCAGGAGGCGAGATAATAGTAATATTTAATATTCCTTTTACTCTTAACAAGCTAGTATTAGTGTCAGAAGGTGCATTAACACCAGTTTTTGTAGCATTTATATAAAATGTTGTTATTTCTGGACTAACTGAATCCTTAGGATTATAATTTGTAAAAGAACACCATCCTGAACTATTTGTTGTGCAATTTCCCAAAAAGTCTGTAGAATTATAGAAACTTACATTTGCATCTTCTGCGCTTCCCATACCAGCGTCTTTAACATGAACACTTATGTTTACTTCATAAGGCGAAAATGTGTTATTTCTATATATCCAATTACATACAAATCCCTGTTGACAAAGAACACTACTTGTTGTAGTATTCATCCATATTTGATCTATTATAAGAGGTCTTTCTAACTCTACCCATGTTTCATTCTGTGAAACAGAAACATTATAATATAAAGTTGAATTATCTTCTATTGAACAAGTTAAATTATACCATCCTGCTGGTTCACCAGCTGAGTCCCAAGATTCAGTAGCATAACCATTTGAATTTGTACTTTTATTGGCCAAAGATGTACCATTATTATAAAAACGTACTGTATAATTTTCTATAGGCTGTGTGTTATTACTATCTGTAACACGGCATGTTATATCTATGATTTCTCCCGAATCATAAGATGTTTCATTTGGGGGGGATATGTAACTAACATCAGCCCAACCATAAATATAAACTATAGTATTGTTACTATTGTAATCATAATAGGTCCTTGTTGCATTTGTTATGAGAGTTTCACTTCCTAGTTTATAACTTATAGGAATAGACCAAGTTACATTATAATCATTTCCCAATGAATACAAACTGGAATTATACCAGTTAACTGTTGCATCCGAAATATCATTTCCACATTCATCACTTACACTTGAGTTCAAACTAACATTTGTACCACGATTTATTGTACTTGCATTTGCTGGATTCAAAACAGAAACATTTAATTGTCCATAAACAGTTAGAGTAGTATTAGAACTGTTTAATATATGATAACAACTAAATCCGCCTTTCTCTACTGTACCACCTAACCAATACTGTGTTCCAACAGTTGTATTACATGCTGGATTATGTGAAGCACTACAAAGACCATTGGAAGAAGTGCAATTATGTGAATCAGTATAAGTAGAACCATCTTGTGTTGTATAAATTGTCATATTGGCTCCAGTTATTGGGTAGCTTTGATTATCAGTATCATTTATTATAACTTCTAGGAATGCTGAATTACTTCCAATTCTTCTAATAGTTGAATTGCTATTTGGACTGATTGTAATACTTACATTGTCTCTTTGTAAAGTCATATTTTGTCCGACTGTTTCATCAGTAAAGTTATATGGGTCAGTTGTGTTGAACTTGAAGTAAAAGTAAGGAGATTGTTGTGAATAATCATTACATGTAAATCTGTGTTTATATGAAAGAGTAAGACCCATTCCACTAATATCAGTTTTCATTTCAACTAATTGCCAACTAGAATTATCATAACTCTTCCAAAGGCTAATATTGTTCGGGTTCAAGTCAGCATCTGTAAAATCTACTTTAAATTCATATTCTTCTCCCCAACCACCAGTATACTTTGATGTTTCTGGTGAAGAATCGGGTACTACAACTCTTGGATTAGTTAAAATTGGTCTGTCACCAAGGAAAAATGCATCCACTTTTAGTGTTGAATTACTTGCATAATAACTATCTGGGTCACTTACATCCATACTAACATTGTACATTCCCTTTGGTTTTCCAACTGTACTTTTTGTACAATTATACCAACCCCCACCCTCACTCCATCCATTATTATCTACAATAGTACAAGTATAAGATCCGCCAGTTGGAGGAATAAATGTATATACTACTGTCATATTTTCAACATAAGAACACTCATCATATATTGTTCCGTTTATAGGAACCAGAACACCTTTTTCAAATCCTTCGCCATTGGGATATTCTATTGTTGGAAGTAATAATGATCTTATAGTTATTGTATAATTCGTACTATTCACATCTACATAGCATGCATCATTATAAACACCGCCAAACCATTTTTGTTCACCAACTTGGTAATCACACTCGCTTTGGCCTGGTGGTAAATTATTTTGACCTCCTGGTAAGTGTGTAAAACTATAAGTCAAATTACTATTTGTTTCAGTTTCTACAATTTTTTGACCAGCAAAAATATTATTATCAGTTGTAACCCAAAAACTACCATTGACTCCAGCTCCTACAAAATCATCTATATCGGTATCATAAACCTTAAAACTTAAGTTGATATAATCTGTTCCATTTCTCCAGAACCAATCACCATCATGACCATCCATTACTTGTAATGTTACATTATCTTTATCCAACGAGAAATTCTTTGTTTCTATTGTAGATTCATACATATCTCCCAATGCTTCTGGATTATTTGGATCGTCTGTGGCATTAAACTTGAACTCCCATACATGAGGATATGGATCACTTTGACTAGCTTCACAAGTTCCTCTTGACCAACTTAAAGTTATTGTTTCATTTATAACAGGAGAATCTATATTCGTGTCATTTCCTTCTATCCAACTTGGAGTGCCATATTCTCTAACATACAAAGTAACATTAACAAAATCGTAATCTTCATCTGTTACTGTTACATTGAAATAGAATCTTTCTCCCCAACCACCTATAGTGCCTCCTTGAGTAGAAACTACAGAAGTATTTGTTAGATTTGGTTTAGTTTCTATGAAGAAAGAGCTCGTTGTTCTATTAGACATGTTGTTGAAGTATTCTTTGCTGACATTAACTACAACATCATACCATCTTGCTTCCATATCTGAAGTGTTTCTATTGCATCTGTAAACACCAGTAGTAGTTGGTGGTTGATAAATTTCTGTACAACTATAATCTGTTCCAGTTATGTTATTTATTGCTTCCATAGTTATGGTAGTTACATTAATTTCACCACCACAATCATCTACTATATAAGTAGGATCTGCATCAAGCGTAATATTTTGTTCTGTGCGTAGAATTGTTATGTCTGTACTTTCTCCCTGTAAATAACCACGAGGAGAATATTCAAAGTCACCTGTTATATTCAATGTATAATTTGCTGTTTCTTGTGGAACATAACAGCTATCAGTTACATTACCTTTCCAATTTTGTATTCCTGGATCATAGTTACAGTCTGGATCAAAGTAATAATGAGCATGACCAGAGGAATTAGTTGTATTTGTTTGTGTTAAGAACGTGTCACCATCTTTTGTTACATAAAATGTTACTGTTGCACCATCAGCTGGCATACCTTTATCAGTATCATTCACACCAAGAATTAGCAAATCAGTATCGCCAATACCAGGAACATCATCAGATCTATTTACGCTTGTATTGTCTCCTAAGACATAATAAATTGTTACATCATCTTCTGTAATACCTGGAGCTGAAACATTTGAAGTGTTAAATAGGTTTTCAGGTGTAGTATCATCTATTTCCCATTTAAACCAATTAGGTTCTGTTGTGTTAATATCACTACATGTAAAGTCTGTAACATTAACCATACAAGTTCCTTCACCCCAATAAACCATATCACTTCCTCTATAGGTCCAAGAACCTGCAGTATAAGTAAATAATTTACATGTGACATTATCAAGTTGTGTATCATTTATATCAATAGTAAAACTAAAGTTAGAACCCCAACCCTCTGTATTAGGAGATACAGAAGCATTTTCTGCTGTTGATGGTGTATTATTTAAATAAGTCCAATTAGTAAATACTGTTGAGTTAGAGTAATAGTTTGATTTGCTTGCATTTATTCTGAAACTCCAGTTACCACCTTGATGTAAAGTAGTATTCCAGGTGCTATTGTATATTCCAAATTCTTCATTTATTATTTCTGACACATTAGCCCATTCCCAACTTCCTGAACCATATAATTGTGCTTCATGTGTTACTGTAGCATTGCTTATATTTGCTGAGCAATCATCAGAAATATTAGATTTTATTACTACTTGGCTTCCAGATGGGAATTGAGAACCTTCGCTAGGTTCTATAATGAAGTTCTTTAATTGTCCAGCAACATAAACAGTTTGATTGTTTGTAGAACTAACAACGTAACAACTGTCATTTATAGCAATTTTCCACCATTGCATTTCTGCAGAGAAATTACAATCTGGATCAAAACTATAATTAAAGTAACCATTACTTTGTGTTTTAATATAACTGTAATTATTAAAGTGTGTTCCATTAGTTGTGATCCACATGGTACCGTTTACATCTGCAAAGTTTATAGTTCCCTTTAAATCATCAGAAAATCTAGCTGCTAGATATGTGTTATCACTGCCTTCTCTGTCTACTGGATTTCCATCACCAATTGTATCATCAACTGACACGGCATCAGTTGTTATTGAAAAACTATCATTTCCCTCGTCTGTATAATTGAAATTATCACTGACATTTATTTTGAATGTATGAGAACCCACATCATTATACGTTCTATTGCACATGAAACTAATTGGATAGAAGTATAGTGCTCCTCCTGAACAACCTCCTGTAGAAGATCCATTAATAGGTTCACATATTTGAGGACCATATAATTCCCAATCACCAGTTAAGTTAATCCATAGAGAAACATTTAATAAACTCCCCAATTCTCCACTCATGTCTGCATCTGAAATAACAATAGGATCTGTAAAATCAGAGAAGTACCAATCATCTCCCCACGATGTAGTTAATTGTGCACCCCGTGGTGTTCCCAAACTGTTAATTACAGGTTCAGATGATAAGTAATAAGAGTTGATGCTTAAATTGGTTTGAGAAGAATTATAATATTGTTTTTCAGCAAAAACAGTTACATTAACATATCCATATCTCCACTCATCACTTGAATGAGTATCGTTTTTAAATATACAACTATAGTTACCGCCACCTTCATCTGTAACAGGTTCATTGTTTCCTGCAGGATCACTACAATTTTTTTCTGCAGGAGTTGTTCCTATTTGTTGTGATGTGAATGTTAGATTAGCAGCTTCTACATAACCGCAATCATCAGAAACATTAGCTCTTACAGTAACATTTTGTAATCCTTTTAAGAATAACTCTGCACTAATTGGTTCTAAGAAATCAATTTGCAGGTCTATTGTAGTTATATTTATTGTATAATTAGTACTGTTTACATTTTTGTAAGCATTAGAACTTATTATACCACCTTTCCATTTTTGAGGACCTACACCAAAATGATAAGATCCATCGCCTGGTGGACCACAACCAGGATCAAAACTATGATTTATCCATATTCCACTGTCTACCGGGTTCATTGGAACAAAATTATTAAGTGTGTCATTAGTAATCCAAAGTTCACGATTAAATGAGTACGATGGGTTTGCTCCCCTATCAGTATCATAAACACTTAAGCTTAGCAATTGAGTTCCAGAACTTCTGTTGACACTTTCATTATCGCCTTCTTTAAGAGTAAATGATACATCATCCTTGTAAATGGTAAATGTTCCGTTTGTTGTTTCATTAACATCCCAACTTTCATTTTCAGGCTGATCAGTTACATTAAATTTAAACGCATGAGGTTCTATTCCTGGGGATGAATAACTAGGCCAACGAACAGTAAATGTTAAAGTTTGATTAATTCCTTGTATATTATTTTTAGTCATAGCACTTGCATTTGGTTGTGACCAACCACCTCCTGCTGCAGCAGATAAATTCACCCAAAGTTTAACAACCATAGTATCATTGTCTTCGTCAGTAGCATTAACAGTAAATATCCATTTTTCTCCCCATCCCCCATCATCTTCATGATTAGTAGAATTGAAAGATAGAACCGAGAAATTACTTGTTAATATTGGTTTTGTTTCAACCCAGAAACCAGAAACACCTTGCTGATAAGTTTCATTAGTTTCATTGTAATTGTAATTTTTTCTGGAAGCATTCATTTTAACATCCCAACCCATTGCTGCATAACTACTTGTATTCAAGCTACAATTATAACTTCCATCTCCGTTGTTAACTAGAGGATTACAATAATTTGTTGTAGCATCTTTAATAGCAGAGAAATTAATTATAGCATCAGTTACAAACCCACCACATTCATCAGTAACATTACCTTCTATTGAAACATTTTGTCCATCAAAATAATCTCCTCTTAGATATTTCCCACCGTTTGGCAAAGTTATTAATAATTGCAAGTCTCCAGTGACATTTAATGTGAAATTGGTTGTTGTATTTTCATTCTCATAACAACTACCAGTTGTTCCAGCTATCCAATATTGCTGTCCAGTTGAATGTGTACAATTAGGATCAAACCAGAAACTAGAATTACCAAGACTGTCAGTAGCATTCATATATTCTATTCTATAAGTAGAGGTATCGTTAGTTATCCAAAAACTAGCATTAGCATTTGGAGCATAAGAATTGTTCTCATCATCATATACATTTACAGCTAATCTTCTAATTTGATTACCGCCTGATGTTCTGTTAAATACATATCCATTACCTTCTATCAAACTAACAGAAACATTTGAAGCACTTAGATTAGGTCCTTGATAAGATGTTGTATTATAAGCATTCTCAGGATTACCATTTTCTATTTGCCACTTAAACCATTTATCATTTGATCCAGAATCAATATCACTACAAGTAAAATCAGTAATTTCTATATAACATGTTCCATTAGTTTCTGTTCCAGGTGTTCCAGAAACAATATAAGATCCTTTGTATTCCCAAGTAGATTGATCGTCTCTAGATATAAATAATGAACAATTAACATCATCTCCTTCCTGATCAGATACATTCATAGTATAATTATACAATCTACTCCACCCACCTTCAGTAGGACTAACACCAGGAACAGATGTATTACTAACATTCCAGTTCAATAGATCAAACCAATCAGTATACACAGAAGAATTCTGATAGAAGTAATTAACTTTAGATGAATTAACTCTAATTGAATAATTACCTTCCTGGAATCCAGTTGAATCAAATGTACAATTATACCATCCCTCATAACTATTATCAGCAGAACAACTATCCCATACTGATTCATTCAGACTAACTTCAATACTAAATGGAGTAGCATTAATAACAGGATCCTCATCCGTTCTAAAGGCAGAACAATCTGACAAGCTAGTAAAGTTAATAGGAATAATGTCAGTAACATTATAATCAGTACCTTCTGTTGGAATAGTTAGATTATTTTTCAATTGACCAGTAATATTAAAGTCCTGGCTAGTAGAATTAGCAGGTTTATAACAGCTGTCAATATCTAATGTTCCACCCCTCCATTTATGAATACCAGTTGAATAATTACAATCAGGATACAAAGTATAGTTCAAATATCCAGTTGAATTAGGACTAACATTATAACTGATATTGTATTCGTTAATATTTTCTTCATAAGCAAAATAGATAACGGCTTCTGTGCTAGTATTAGTTACATATTCATTTTTATCAGTGTCACTTATTCTAAATATGAATAATCCATTTCCACCTTCCCTATCAATGTTGGAAGGATAAATGAGATTCATTTCTGGAACACTTACATCATCCCTATCTAAGGTGAAAACATCACTACTTGTTTCATTAGTATGATTCCAATAATCACTTACATTAAATTTATAATATCTTGTACCTCGATCACCACACTCAAAGTCATTTTGTTTGAATTCTATTGTTTTTCCATTACCACAATCACCAGTATTACATAATGTAGAATTGGCTAGTTCCCACTCACCAGTTAAGTTAATCCATAGAGAAACATTCATAAATTCAAATTGATATGAAGATCTATCAAAATCTTTTACCCAAACACTAAATGTCCATGTTTCTCCCCAACCATCATTTCCTGATGAAGTTGCACTTGGGTTTTCAATTTCAGGATTAGTAACTATCCAGAACGAATCCAATTTTAATTCAATGTCTGAATCAGGATAATATCCATTAGGGTCTGTAGCAGTCATATTAAGAGTATAATTACGAATATCAACAGTGGCAGGTCCAGGCGATGTTACAGTACAATTATATGTTCCATTTCCCCAATCATATACAGATCCATCTTCACATAATGTCCATGCATAATAAGGATCGCCTCTAAATGATATGCTCATATTATCAACACCACTTCCTAAAGTGACAGAACAATCATCAGAAATATTTCCAATATAATTTATGGGATCGATACCAGCTCTTCTACTCTGATTATCAGGACCTATTATGTTTAATTGTAATGGATAAGTTGTTATATTAACATTAAAATCATCATAGAAATCTGATGAGTTAACAGCTTTATACGCATTACTTGTAGAACCAAATTCAGCCTTCCACTTCAACGGCCCAATAGAATAATTACAGGGTAAAACATTCGGGAATGTATCATTAATATATCCACCAGACTGTAGGTTAGTTGTTGAAAAATCTTCAATAAAACTAGTATTATCATTAGGATCTGTAGTTACATATATTCTGCCTGTGCCAGATACTGCCACTGTTACAGGCATGTTTCTATCAGTATCATATACTCTAACAGACAATGTAGTATTGCTTGGATTAGGTGCTTCACTTCTGTTCACGATAGAGTTGTTCCCAAAAATATATGTGATATTAATATCATCTTTGTCAACGGTAAAGTTAGTTGCATTAGTTTCATTAGCATCCCAAGAATCAATATTAGGCCAATCAGTTACATTGAATTTAAACTGCCATATGTTAACATCATCACCATTATTTGGAAATTCATTTTTACTGAATGTTACAGTTACGTTAGTTCCTCTTAGATTAGTTGAACTATTAGCATTTTCGTAGGTCCAAGGACCAAACGAATTACAAGGATTAAAACTTGGGTTTGGTGATGCAGGGTCAGTACATTCTCTTAAGTAGAGAACAACTCTCATTCTATCATTATCAAAATCAGTTGCATTAACACTAAATGTCCATGTTTCTCCCCAACCACCATCTCCTGAAGATGTAACATTAGCTCCAGTTAAAAATGGTCTAGTTTCTAAGAAGAAACCAGAAACATCAGCAATATAATTTTCTGTTGTTGTATTATAATTATAAACATCACCAGATACATTGAATTTAACACTATAACCTGTAGAAGTTCCTGCGTTGGACGCTGTCCAACTTTCAGTATCTGTTCCTGAAAAAGTACAATTGTAGAATCCACTGCCTTCATTATTATTTGGAGAACATTCATGTTCTTCACCAGATTGTATAGCAGTGAAGTTAACTATTGCATTAGAAATAGTATCACCACACTCGTCAGTGATATTACCTCTGAATAGGATATCACTCTCATTTCTAAGATACTTTTCTCCGCTCGTATTTATGATTAAAGGCCATAGTTCTCCAACCACATTTACAGTATAATTTTCATTGGTTGCATTTTTTGAATTATAACAATAATCATTAGTAACTCCAATTTGCCAATATTGTAAACCAGCATTATAATGTGGTCCAGAACAATTCGGATTAAAATCAAAATTAAAGTAACCAGAGGAATTTGTTTGAACAGAATAGTTATGATATATAGAACTATCATTAGTTATCCAAACAGTTCCATTAGTATTGGTTAAAACAATAGTGTTTCTTGTTGTATCAGTAACATTTAAAATAAATGCTGTTACATTACCAACAACACTATTTGATCTGTTAACATAAGAATCATTACCAACTACAAGGATGAAACTAACATTGTTTTTATCTATTGTGGGACCATCAGATATACCTATAGTTTCTGAAGTGTTGATTGTGTTGTAACTATCATTTACTATGAAATAGAATTGTGCACTATTTTGATCACTACAACTATAATCATTCACAACAACTGAACAATTATCTGGAGCCGTGATTGTATTAGAATCTTTGTATGACCAACCACCACTAGTTTTTACATAAAGTTGGCATGTTACTAATTCACTTTCAGGATCTATTACTGAAACATTATAGGTATAAGTTGTTCCCCATCCACCACTTGTTGGATCAACAGTTGTATTTGTTGCATTGGGCTCTAAGTTATTAAGATAAAACCAATCATAATATTTCGTAGTATTCAGATAATAAATAGTTGAATTAGCTGTTATATTCACAGACCAATTACCTTCTGCTTGATTACTAGAATCCCATGTACAATTATAGTTACCATCAGATGATGGATCATTAATATCAGTACAATTAGAAGTATTACCAAAGTTATTTAAATCAAGAGTTGTTGTACTACTTAACCCAGTAATATTTCCATTGTCTTTATCTGCTTGCCCATAACAATCCGAAGAAACGTTCCAACTAAAGTTTATAAGATTAGAAACATTGAATTCTGAATTTTCTGATGGTTCATAAAGACCTACATAAAGTTGTCCTTTTAATAAATAAGATTGATCTGAGTGCCCCATTTCCGTATTCACATAACAAATGCTATCTTTTATTTCAGCATACCAGAAATTATTTCCTGGTCTATATGTACAATTTGGATCAAAAGTATAATTCATTTGACCACTATCATCTGTTATATTAGTCGGATGGCCCTCATCAAAAATTTCTGTTCCATTCGTATCAAAATAGAAACTACCATTTATAGGTTGACCTTCTATTGTTGCATTTATTGGTGGAGCACCAGTTCTGTCTGCATCATAAACAGTTACTATAAATTCTATGGATCCAGATTCTCTGTTAATTTCATCACCATTTCCTTGGTTAATTGTAAAACTAACATTATTCTGTTGTAAAACAACAGAAAAGTTATCACCTTGAGTCGTTAAACCATACCTATCTGTTGTATTAAACTTAAGAGTAATATTATGATCAGTATCACCAGAATAATCATTACAAGTAAAATCTGTATAGAAATTTTTCTGAGTTGTAGACACACATTCTCCTTGTGTACAATTTTGAGAAGTTATATATTGCCATTCGCCGCCTTCAATACTCTTCCATAAGCTTATGTTAATTATGTCTACGCTATCGGGATCTTGTACTTTAACAGTTACTGTATAATTGTAACCCCATCCTTCTGTGGCAGGACTTATTGATTCATCTGAAAGTGTTGTATCCTGTCTTACCTGAAATGCATTTTCTTTGAGATAGGTACCATTGTAGTAATAAGCTTTACTTGAATTCATTGTTATATTTTTAGATCCAATACCTAGACCAAGTAAAGTTACATTAAATGTACAATTATATGTTCCATTTCCCTCATTAATAACTGGTGTGCAAGATTGTTCATCATCATGAATTCTAAATGTTAATGTTTCTGCATCAGCAATATACTCACACTCATCTTCTACATTTCCTTTAATAGTAACATTATCGGTTAATGAGAAAACTTCACCATTAGGAATTGTTACATTGTTATATAAAGTTGAGTTAATGTTTACAGTGAAATTTATAGAACTGTTTGCAAAGTAACCAGGTTCACCTAAAAATTCTGTATACCAGTTTTGTTTACTAGCATTAAAAGTACAATTAGGATTGAAATTATGTCTAGCTATACCTGGAGGATTAGGTGTACCACTGGTGTCAGACATCTCACCTGTATCATCATAGTTAGTAAAAGTATTACCATCAATTGTAACATAGAAATAAACCATTCTTCCATTTAGTGGTGTATCAGTAAATCCATTATATATTGTTACTCCTAAAGTTGTTGTGTTTGAACCCAATCTACTAACATTACTTTCGTTTCCTTGTTCAAGGATAAAGTAAACCGATTTTTTAGTTACATTATAATATTTAATTGTTGTATTGTTAGTTCCACCGTATTTATCAGAAGCATTAACAAACCATTCATAATTCCCTATATTACTTACTGCATCTGTAGTTATTGTAAAATAGTTTTGTTGATCTATACAATCGTCACAATAATTTTTTTGCACTAAAGAAAATGTTGAACCCGAATGACAACCATTAGGTGTGCTATTACCTCCAGTACATCTTCTCCATAAATAAACAGTTGAATTGTCATCATCATCTGTGATATTATAATACAAATAGAAAGTTGTGTCCCAAGGTGCACTAGAAGGAGTTGCATACACCGATGAGTCAGGTATTTGTGGAGCTTTTTGATGATGGAAAGATTGATCTTTTGTTGTTATGTTGGAATTATAATTTACTCTTGAAGAATTCATTATCACTGAATAGTTTCCTTCTGGGTTTCCTGTAACATTCCATGTGGCATTATAGAATGTATTATTGTTGTTAGCTGGATTTGGATAAGCAGTATCATTAAATCCATTATGAGAAACTGTAAAAGTAACGCTTGCATCATTTATTAAACCATCATGACACTCACTTGTAACATTTCCTAATATTGTGACATTATTTGGATCAGTAATGTTTGCTTTGTCTGGCAAAACTACCAAGTTTATTAAATCTCCTAATACTGTTAATGAATAAGGACTACTGTTAGTGTCAACATAACATTCATCATTCGTTATTCCTGCTTTCCAATATTGTGTTCCAACATTGTATGTACAATTTGGATCAAAAGTATAATTTATATAACTACTTGTATTACTAGTTCTATTATCACTTCCTTCATTATAATTAACTGCATCATATGTTATCCAAAACCTTCCCTTTGTTACGTTTGTTTCTACTAAAACATTTTTAGTAGTGTCGTTAATTTGTATGGCAAAAGTTATATTTTGATTACTGCTCCTATTAACAGTTCCACCGTTTCCAACTGGATTGATGAATTGAACATAATCTTTTGTTAAATTAAAATCAAATGGACCATGATCTTCAGAATCTGCATTTGCTTCACCAGATCCATCTGTAGCATTAAACTTATAATATCTTGTTCCAATATCTTGACAACTATAATCACTTTTATTGAAATACATTGTTAGAGTATTACCTTGTGTACAATTACTTTCACATATCTGACTTCCAGCTAATGTCCATGGCTCATTTCCATCAGGAGAAACATAAAATCTAACAGTAACATTTGGATCAATGTCTGCATCTGTAACATTAACTGAAAAATTGAAGTTATATCCCCAAGGACCAGTATTAGGTGTTACATTACCAGCTGATAATATTGGTGGAGTATTGGGTGGTTGGTTTATACCAAAAGCTCCGTACTCCAAATGAGTACCATTATTATGGAAATTTACTTCACTTGCATTCATCCTTACTTGATAACTTCCATTCTCAAAAGAACTAGTATTCCATAAACAATAGTAAGTACCATTAGCAGTATAATTAACATCAACACAAGTGGTATTTTCTTCTGGAGGATAAGTAGAGTTTAAGTAAATTTTGAAAGTAACATTTATTCCAGTCTCGTTTGAAATAGGATCATTACAATCATCTAAAACCTGACCTGTAATATTTACGATTTCATTAGGATAGAAAATATTTACTTGATGTCCACTTTCATTATAAGTTAAAACATTTTGTGGTACTAAATCTCCATAAATCGTTATGTTATGAATATCTGAGGTGAAGTTTTTATAATACTGATCATTTGATGTTAAAGCAGTCCAATTTTGTGTCCCATTCCAATAAGTACAATCTGGATTAAAACTAATATTTGCATGTCCACTTTCGTTAGTAGAACTCGAACCATAATTTTTATAATTTCCAGAACTGTTGGTAACATTGAAATTAACTGTAGCTGATGGGAAACCATCAGATAAGTTACCAGCTGGATGATTCGCATCAGTATCATTAACAAATGCAACAAGTAATATACTTTGACTTGCACTTCTATTAACAATACTATTATCTACTGGGGCTGATCGATTTATAGTTACATCATCCTTTTCAATAATAACAATATCATTACCAGAAGTTGTTGCTGTATGTAATCTAAATTTGTAGAACCATGTTCCCATATCATTGTAAGTGAAGTTTCTATACCAATAAACTATTCTTCCTACACAATCAGGATAACTGCAT
>JABAOH010114832.1_pt2 | contig 17504 bp, 11 predicted proteins | sample 7062181 | NCBI WGS metagenome assembly JABAOH01 (sample SAMN14538630, study PRJNA623070) | marine sediment metagenome | biome: marine biome [ENVO:00000428]; feature: marine pelagic biome [ENVO:01000023]; material: deep marine sediment [ENVO:00002113]; isolation source: pool of 5 deep marine... | reverse complement strand
AGATAATCGGGATCGATCCCAAGGATTCGCGAACAACGCATAGTCGGAAATACCGTGTCTTCCCCCCATCAACGCATGAGGACCTGACCACAAACGTTGTCCATGCCTATTTGTACCTAATTACCTTCGTCATTCTTCTTGTCAGACGGAGGAGGTATTCAAGAGACGCATTGCTCTACGGTTTAATCGTCCCGTGTTCCTTTATCTTTGTCAGCACACTTCCGCAGTGGCAATTGTGGAATGGCAGATTGCACCTCGGTTTTTTTGTGCTATATGCGCCCTTAGCCGCGTATGTCGTCAGCGACGTTCTGCCACCACGGATGCTGATCGCATCGAGTGTCCTTATATTTACTGCATCGTTGCCCTGGCTCTTCCAAATTCGAAGCCGACCCCTCATCTACAATCCGAATACCTCTTACACCAAAGTGGTTTATCGTCTCGCTCGTTGGGAACAATACTTTGTCAACGGAGGGCATCTCAAGAGACCTCACACGGAGGTAACGCGACGCATTCTTGATAGTGGATGCAAGAAGGTTGGGATTGCGCTGCCAGGGAACGAAGCCGAGTACCCGTTATGGGTGCTCCTTAATGCGCCGTTTAGTGACATAAAGATCGAGTGGATCATCGGTGGTACGTCGATAGCTTTGCAGGAGGATCACAACGAAAACCTTTGTGCGATTCTTCTTAATCCATGCTCAGAGGATCAATTTGAATTTCGAGACTTGCCCCTCGTGTACAGACACAGAGCCACCGAATTCTGCTTATTTCTTGGGGAATAGTTGTCAGTCTAACTCTGCTGAGTGCGATCTGGGATCGGTCACCTCGAGGTAATAGGATATCCTGGCAAGGGGCAAGTTGACGTAAGAGAGTGAATCCTGATTCGGGGTATCAACATGGCGGGAAGTGACGATGATTAGGATGGAAAAAAGTGTTATGGAATGGTTTTGATCGCGCGCGCATGTGGTTGAGATCTGTACCCTACTACCCTTTTGTATTAGCCTTCTATCCAGTCACATCGCTCCTTGCTACCAACATCGATCAAGTACGGATTTCTGATTCCATCCGAGCGTTTGCCATTTCCTTTGGCATCACTCTCTTCACAGTATTAATTCTGAGAATGCTTTTGAGAACCTGGCAGAAGGCTGCGTTGCTGGGCATCTGGATCCTGCTCTTGTTTTTCTCTTATGGACACACATACGATGCTTTAAAAAGGGTTGTGATTCTAGGTTTTGTTCCTGGCAGGCATCTCGTAATGATTCCTCTTTGGGCCGGGATTTTTTGCATCGGTGCGTGGTGGATCCTACGGCGGGCGAGTAATCTCCAAAATTACACAATGGCTTTAAATCTGATGACGATCATCGCAATGTTTTACCCAACTTTCCAGATCGTATCTTTCGAATTATCCTCCAAGCCTTCGCTGAATCAAGAATCTTTCAACCTTCAACTTCCCGACGTTCAACCTGTTCCAGATGTCTATTACATCATCCTTGATGGGTATAGCCGTGAAGATGTGCTCAAAGATTATTATGGTTTTGACAACAATGCGTTCATAGAAGCATTAGAGGAGTACGGGTTTTACATTGCAGCAAATAGTCAGAGCAACTATGCCCTTTCTGCGTTTTCTTTAGCATCCTCATTGAACTTTGGCTATCTCGAGGAACTTAAGGAACGTATGAAGACGGGGAGATTGAGAGAGCAAAGGCTAAAATGGCTGATACAAGAAAATCAAACCAAAGAAGCGCTGGGATCACTTGGTTATGATTTCATTTCCTTCGAGACTGGCTTCGCTTTCACAGAGATCGACGACGCTGATATTTACTTTTCTCAGAACGATCGGGATTTAAACGGATTTGAAGCCATGCTCATTCAAAGCACAGCGATGCGAATTCTAACAGCATTTGCGGACTACCTCCCTGATTTCTTGCTGCCTAACGTAAGTGCACCTTTTGAGGGGCACCGGGAGCGGATCCTCTACATTCTAGAGATGTTGGAAGGTGTTCCTCGTATTGAAGGACCGAAATTCGTATTTGCGCACATTGTCTCGCCTCATTCGCCTTATGTCTTTGGGGCAAATGGAGAACCTGTTGAACAGGAAGGTATCTTCACGTTGCGCTCTGAGGATGAAGTAGCAAATTGGGAGTACCATGTTAGGGGGTATACAGATCAACTTCAATACATAAACACTCGCGTAATCCACCTCATGGAGCGCATCCTAAACCAATCCGAGGTGGCTCCGATCATCATCTTGCAGGGTGATCATGGTGGNNNNCATTGTGGAGAACAGCTGTACGCAACAATATCACCAGTAAACACTTTTCGATTGATCTTTGACTGTTACTTTGAGGGTGAGTATGATCTCCTTGACGATATCGCCCTATATTCAACCTATGATGACCCTTCTACCTTTATTGAAGTACCCAACGCAGAATAGAGCTCGTTCCGCTTGAGACTAGATGGATAATGAAATGATTCTGTTCGGAAAGGAGTGACTCGAGCGAGGATTGGTTCTCGGTCTCTTTTTTCTCATCAAGACAACTGGCAGATGCAAATCGTCACCAAACTCTTGAAACAGTCATATCTCCCAATCCTGATTTTCGGCATGATAGGCGCTCTGGGCCTGATCATGGTTCTTGTATTCACACCTTGGGGCATCGGCGTAAGCCACGATTCAGTTTACTACCTCGATGCCGCGGAAAATGTGCTTGCGGGGAGTGGGCTTCGCTGGCGAGCGGGTGGGGGTGAACTCAGACCGCTGACGCACTACCCACCTATGTATTCGCTCATTCTGGCAGCCATGGGTCTATCCGGCATCGATCTGGTCGAGGGGGCGCGTCTTATAGCCGCGGTGCTATTTGCATTGAATCTGATGGTGATTGCATGGCTGATCTATCGACATACTCAGTCCTTGTGGCCTACCATCGCAGCATCGGCTGTGGCATTGTTTTCACCGATCTTGTTAGACGTGCATTTGATGGCATTGACTGAGCCGTTGTTCCTGCTGTTACTCCTTGCAGTTGTCGCCGCCACGTCTGAATATCTACTCCGCAAAGAAATGCGTTTTCTCATAGCAGCGGGGGTGCTTGTCAGTCTTGCCAATCTGACGCGCTACGCCGGCCTCTCATTGAGCCTGACGTGCTTTCTTGCGTTGGTTCTTCTTGGAGCGGGAAGATTCCGTCAGAGATTCTTACGTGCGGTACTATTTTCAACGCTGACGCTCGCGCCACTCATCGGTTGGAATTTACGTAATCAGATGCTGGCAGGCACAACCGTGGGCCGCGTCTTTTCCTTCCACCCTATAGCAATCGAAAAGTTGAAGTTAGGCGCCCGGGCGCTGCTATTGTGGCTTTTACCTGAAGAGACCCCTTTCAGAGCCGGAATGGTGATCTTCAGCATTGTACTCATCAGCTTCGCCGCGATCGTCGCTAGAAAAGTGCTAACGCGAGAAAAAGTAGGACTTGTTTCAACGATTTTAAAAGATGATTACAAGAGATTGACTGTGTTGGCGATCCTTTTCGTGCTGGTTTATGGCTTGTTCTTGGTGCTGTCGTTGACCTTCGTGGATGCCTCCACGCCTCTCGATGTACGCATATTATCGCCCGCCTACCTCATGATGATGGTGGCTGTATTCACATTGGTTGGAGGAGTTGAACCTGCGGAGGGAAGATCACGTCTTTCCTGGTATGTGTTACTCGGCCTGGGGGCTCTCTTGTTTGTGTCCTACGTGGGAAGAAGTGCAATCATCCTGAAAACTATGCGAGAAGAGGGGCGGGGTTTTAATGCTCGCAAATGGGATACGTCGGAACTGATTGTAAAGGTCAAAGAGATGGACGAAGACGTCATTATCTACTCGTCCGATGCACTTCACCTGTATTTCTTAACAGGCAGGTCGGGGTACCCAATTCCACAGAAATTAAACCCAGTCCTAGATGCGGAAAGAGAGGAGTATCTATCGGATCTCGAGCTTATGCGGAGTAGACTAAAAGAACCTGGTGCCGCATTGGTATTGTTCTCAGAATCCTTCGATCTCTATCGTCCCGAACTTCCTAAGATTGAAGAAGTTGTCGAGGGGCTTGTCCTTTATTGGAATACCCGTCACGGTGTGATCTACATCGATCCGGTCAACGCCGAGCAACCTTGAAGTTTATCGCCAGAAGGTCTTCTTGATACAAGAGGTTCCAAGCTAATCCAGGGCGCTGAGAGGCTGATGTTAGAGATCGCCTTATCACGTTGAGAACGGGGTGTTATAATTCGCCCCCGGTTTTTCAAAACATTCCGTTCCTGCAAAACGCGAAACAGGCAAGCGAGGTTTGGGGGGTAAAACTCAGAAATCACACCACGCGTCCTGGGAACGTATCAACGAAAGTATGATCGTATGAATCAACGTGAAGATCCTCAACCGCTCGTCTCTGTTGTCACCCCATCCTTCAATCAAGCCAGGTACATCGAACAGACCTTGCGATCGGTCTTGAATCAGGATTATCCCAATATCGAATACATCGTCATCGATGGTGAATCGTCTGACGGGAGCCAGGAGATCATCGAACGTTACGCTAATCGATTGGCTTATTGGGTATCGGAACCAGATCGGGGACATCCGGATGCCGTCAATAAAGGCTTTCGAGAGTCGCAGGGTGAGATTCTCGCATTTCTAAATTCGGACGATTTGTTCATGGCAGGAGCTGTACGAGAGGCCGTTGAGGCTCTTGCCGCAAATCCCGATGCCGGTATGGTGTACGCTGATGGGCTGATGGTTGACTCGGAGAGTCGTCTCCTGGATCCACATCGCTACCGCACCTTCGATGTACTCGACCTGTTGTGCAACGAGGTTTTACTGCAGCCGACGGTTTTCATGAGGCGAGAGGTTTTCGATGAGACGGGGGGTTTGGAAGAAGAATATCCACTCATTTTCGATCATGTGTTGTGGGTGCGCATCGCCAGTCGCCATCCGATTGTACACATCCCATCATTCTGGGCAGTTGAACGAACGCATTCCGACGCGAAGACGACGGCGAGAGCGGCGGAGTTTGTCGAGGACACGGAGAATTTCATCGCTAACTCAGAAGACGCGGTTGAATTGCGGCCGATCCTCGATGCGAACCGCAAGCGTATTTATGGCAGTTTGGACGTCTTCGCGGCCCGTCGTCTGATCGATTCCCAACGCCACCGGGAGGCTGTCCGACGGCTCGTGCGCGCATTCTTCCGCTATCCTCCCGTTGTTCTGAGGTACTGGTATAAAGTCGTGCAGGCGGTGTTCAGCGCACTTGGTTTGGAGGCCGTGTTCCTTCAATATCGACGAATCCGTCGGAGACTTCGATACGGCAAGTATCGTGTCATCGTTGGTGAAAAGGGGGCTGAGTTACGTAGGACGCAATAGATGCAGGGAGGCTCTAAATTGATGGCCAGTGAGCAATCCTGGATGAATAGACGTAATCCTGCCTCAGCTTTGAGGTGTCTTAACATTAATGGGCCAAGAATTAATAACCTTCGCTTTTAAATTACTCCAAGATCGCTGGCGGTTTGGATGAAAACTCTTCCTTATCACATTATCTTCTTCGCAATTTCGCCGATCCTGATTCTCCTTGGCAACAATATCGATCAGGTTAGGTTCACGATTGCTGTCCGTTCGTTGCTGGTGTCGGTAATCGGTGCAGGTTTCTTTCTTCTTTTCCTTCGATTGCTATTAAAACGATGGGCGTTGGCAGCGACTGTAACCTCGTTCGCTGTCTTGCTCTTCTATTCATATGGGCATGTATATGAATGGATGAGGGCATTAGGACCGCTAGGTGTTTCGCTCGGGCGGCATCGAGTACTTGTACCCTTGTGGATCGGATTGTTCGCACTCGGTTTATGGTGGTTGAGAAGGCAGGGACAGGATCTTGGGAAGGTGACTATGGCGCTCAACATTATCGCTATCGTGACGGTCGCCCTTCCATTAATTCAGATTCTCTCGTTTTCCATCCAATCAAGGCCTTCCTCATCGAGAGCGGCAGTAGGTGAGGAGGTACTTCAGCTTGCGCAAAATGTAATCCCTCCTGATATCTACTATTTCATCTTGGATGCGTACACCCGTGGCGACGTGCTACAAGAAGTCTATCAATACGACAATTCAGAATTCCTGGAGAGTTTGGAGGAGTTAGGGTTTTATATCGCGCGTTGTAGCCAGAGCAATTACACTCTAACGAATCTGGTTATGGCTTCCATTTTCAATTTGGAATACCTTCAGGATCTCGAAGGTGGCGCGGTTGTGCAGGGATCGGCCGCGAGAATTCCGGGTTTTATACGTGAGAACTACGTTCGTAGTACTCTTGAAAAACTCGGCTATACAATTGTCGGCTTTGAAACGGGTTTCTATGCAATCCAATGGATGGACGCGGATGTTTACCTCTACCCCCCTAGATCTGCATCAGTCGGTGAATTCTTCAATGTCACCAAGTTGAACAGTTTCGAGGCATTGGTTCTCAGGACTTCCGCGGCATGGATCCTGGTCGATGTGATCGACATGCCGGATTTAATCCAACAATTTCTTCCTGATCTCGACCACACTAGGAAAATNNGGTCCGAAGTTCGTTTACACACATCTCATCATGCCCCATCATCCCTATGTGTTTAGCCAAACCGGTGAATACGTCCCGGGAGATAAAGGGGTTAACGATACCGAAGCATATCGTGATCAACTCATATTTACAAACAAGCGCATTCTAGATATCGTCAAGGATTTGGTACTTAACTCGAATAGACCTCCAATTATCATGATTCAAGGAGACCATGGCGTTAGATATTCTCCGGAGGAGAGAGTGGCGATCTTGAACGCCATTTACTTGCCTGACGGGGGTGACCAATGGCTCTATCCGACGATTTCACCAGTCAACACATTTCGGGTGGTCTTCAACCATTACTTCGGTGGTGAATATGACCTTCTTGAGGATGTGAGCTATTACTCGTCGTACGTAGATGAGTTCGGTTTCGAAATTGTTCCGCCAACAAGTTCTGATTGTCTGCAGATCGGATCGCCATAGGATCGACAAATGAAACGATCCCTTTCTCAGTCAAAGCTGGTCCAATCTTGGGGAAGAGATGCTTTCGTATTTATTTTTCTCGCCGCGATTCTTTGGGTCGCGCGCTATTGGCACTTTACGGAATTTGGGTTGTATGAAGACGACCTTACTCTAATCCCCAAATTGATGGAAATGTCGGGAAGTCAATATCTCAGCCTGTTGATCAACCACCTATCGATTCTCTATCCTCATGGAAGGCCTCTGCACAATAGCTTCATCTATACGTTCGCTTTTCTTGGTACTGGGGATGGTTTTCGAGATCTATACCTGTTTGGATTCATAATCACGGCAATTAATATCTTCTTGCTCTATGCCCTCCTTAAGCGCCTATTTGATCATAGTTTTGCGTTGGTCGGCGGGATAGCCTTTGCTGTGTTTTCGGCAGATACGACGCAGGCGTTTCTTACCGCTTCCTTCGGGATTCATCCATCCATGACGTTCCTGCTGCTTGCACTCCACAGTTATCTCTCGAGGAGGCGTCTACTCGCGTACATTTTAGGTGTGCTTATCTTATTTACCTACGAGGCGCCATACTTCATATTACTGGCTGCACCACTCTTATCCTTGCGCTGGGATAAGAAACTAATCAGAGAGTTACTTGTCAATGGCGTTATCCTTTTCGCATTGATTCTCAGCGTTAATGCATTTAGATCCGCCGTGGGGGATTTTCGGGGTGTTGGGCTAACCGTTCCAAAAATCATCATCACGTCTATTGTCCACATGATCCAGGGACCTATCGTAACCATAGGGACATATTTCTATCGCCCCATACAAGCCCTGAGAGCAATTAACCTCGAAGTATTTACGGCGAGCGTCGTAGCATTCATCCCATTCAATATTGTGCTCTATCGCTCCTTTCCCGAAAGATGGACGGAGGTACGTGACTTCTTGCACTCGCTTAGGGAGCATGGTTTGATGTCCATTAGAAGTATCATGAGAATAAGGAGCCTGCCTCCAAGTATCCCATGTGGACTAGATAGAATTCTTAAGCTTATGGTTATTGGTGCCATGATGCTCGTGCTTGCATATCCTCTGACCTTTACGGTCCGAGCATATGCAATAAGTGGCCGAGAGACGCGCGGGCACTTTGCGGCGGTAGTCGGAGCCGCAATCCTTTGGGCCTGTGTCGGATGGATGCTTCTCGCCATAGGTGAGAGTTACAGAAGACGACGGATCGTTGTTGCGATACTCTCAGGGCTTTTCGCTCTTCTCGTCGGGTTTGGTTTTACCATTCAGCGGGATTACGTCGATGCTTGGAAGTATCAACAAGAATTTTGGACAGAGCTTACCCAGCTCATTCCGGATGTGGAGGAGGGAACTGTTATTCTGGTCGAACACGAGGGTTTGAAAGAAACACGCCAGATTGGCGCGAACACCTGGAATTTGACGAGATTATTAGACCAAATCTATACATTCCCTTCCGAATGGGAGATCCCGCCTCGAGTTTACCGGTTGTTACCTTGGTGGCGGCTTTTTATCGTCGGAGAGGACGGTTTATTCATACTGGACGAGACCACGACCATGGCTCCAGCGCCATTTTATAGAAACGTTCCATCCACGGATGTGATTTTTATAGAGACCGCCACAGGTGATTTGAGGAGAAGGACAGAACCGTTGGAAGTGGATGGGGAGCTGTATCCTTTGTATCCCCATTCAACGATCATTCATCAATTCGAGAAGAATTTCCTTTACGATTATTTCATTTTGAGGTAATTTGCGTGGATTTAAAACAATCCTCGGTTATGAAAGTCGGATTGGCATTCACGTGGGATTTAACAAAAAAGTGGTAGGCGAGATCGATGAATACGTGAACAATGGTAATGCGATGGAAGTAGTCTCTCAGGGACAACGGACAATCTCCCGTCTGTCGGATATCCGGGGTCGGCTGCAATTCTGGTTGGGAATTTTATCCAGCGCTGTATTCTTGTATTTAGCCATACGCAACATTCCGTTGCCTGATCTGATTACTTCCTTGGCTGATGTGGATTTGGCTTGGCTGGCAATTGCGTTTGCATTTCAAGTTTTCGCACTCATAACACGCGCCTTGCGATGGACCTTCATACTTGAACTGGAGGGATCGTTTACGGAGGCGTTCCATTCACAAAATATCGGCTATCTCTTCAACAATATCTTTCCTTTCAGGATAGGAGAACTTGCACGCATTATCACGCTGTCGAACAGGTGTGGCATTTCCTTCGTTCGAGTTGCCACTTCAGTGGTTCTCGAACGCTTCCTTGACGTGATAACGGTTGTATTAGGCCTGTTGTTCGTACTTCCGCGATTGAGGATACCTGTTCAATTCATCCCCATTTCCACGACATTGGCGTGGTTTGTCCTTATCGCCTTTGTCGCGTTCGTGCTGTTCGTTCGGTATTCTCACATTGTTGATCGGTTCATCCATCGTTTCCTTTTGAGAACCCGCAGTGGAGCCAGAGAGCGGATATTAAAACTGTGGTCTCAGGTCGTGGAAGGAGTCAAGATATTCTCGAATACAAAGAATAGCCTACGCTTGAGTGGTTGGTTTCTCTTCTCTTGGCTACTCAGCGTCTTCATGTTTTGGTGTACGATGAGAGCATTCGTGCCTGATCCGACCTTGATCGAAGCGATTTTTACCGTTGGTATCTTAACTCTATCGCTAATTGTTCCCTCGAGCCCAGGCTATCTCGGAGTGTTTCAATTTGTGGGTCAACAGTCGCTCGTCATCCCGTTTGGATCGAAGTACAGCCAAGTCACCGCTTTTGCGATTGCTTTAGTATTTCATTTAATTTTCTACGGAACGACCTCAATTCTTGGGATAATCGGTATCGGGAGGTTGAGTACTTCGATTACGAATATTCGGAAGAAGATTCCTGACAAGTGAGGGCATGATCAATCTGCGCGAATCAATCGATGTGGATATGATGAGTTCAGGGGTACAACTTGCACGGGAGTGTCTACATATGACTTCCAGGGTTGGCATCTCTTGAGAACAATAGATTTAAGAATCACGAGGTGGGTGTCTATACCTATATGTTTCCTCAAATCTGGTCAGAGTGCGTGTCGAGGAAGTGTTAGCCCGGCGAGAAAATTAGGATGAATACATGAAACGATCCCTAATTCCCTCCGAACCAGGTGTGTCTTGGTTGAAAACTTTGTTCGCATTGCTATTTCTCGCCGCGATCTTCTGGGTTTCACGATATTGGCATTTTAAGGACTTCGGGTTGTATGAAGATGATTTGACGGAAATTCCCAAAGTAATGGTTATGAACGGTAGTGAGTATTTTCAGCTTTTGACAGGCGATCTCTTAGATCTCCACCCCCACGGTCGACCATTGCACAATAGTTTCATCTATACATTTGCTTTTATTGGATCTGGGGAGAGCTTTCATGCTCTCTATCTATTTGGTTTCATCATCGGTGCCCTCAATGTCTTCTTGTTTTATGGGTTGCTCAAGCGGCTTTTCGATCACAGTCTTGCGTTTATCGGGGGCATCGCCTTTGCATTATTTTCAGCGGACACGACGCAAGCGTTTCTCACGCACTCATTCGCCCTGCGTATATCTTTAATCTTCCTACTCCTAGCCCTACACAGTTATCTATCAAGAAGGCGATGGCTAGCGTATCTTTTTGCCATTCTGATCCTATTTACCTACGAAACGCCGTTTTTCGTAGTCCTTGCTGCGCCATTGTTGTCCGTGTCATGGGACAGGAAACTATTCAAAGAGCTTATTGTCAATAGCATAGCCCTCTTCGTAATCATCGGATGTGTGTACATATTTCGATCCGTTGTAGGCGTTTACCGAATGGTGGGCGTATCCTTTCCAGAGGTCGTAACCACGCCGATCCTTCATATGATCCAAGGACCCATTGTTTCCATGGGGACGTACCTATATCGACCTTTTCAGGCTTTGATATCGCTAAATGTTGAGGTCTTCGTGGCGTCCGTTGCGGCCTTCATTATCTTCAACCTTGTATTTATTCGAATCCGACCCAAAGGATGGGAGGAAGTGAAACATTTCCTCCTGAATTTTGATCGGAAGTCCTTGCGAATTATTTTGAGGGAGCGGAAAATTCCCTTCGATGTCCCAGATTCCCTTATGAGGCTTTTCAAATTGTCCCTCGTTGGTGGGGTGATGCTTGTGCTCGCCTATCCTTTGACGTTCACAATTCGAGCATATGCGATTAGTGGTAGAGACACACGCGTTCACGCGGTCGCTGTGATCGGAGCTTCCACCCTTTGGGCATGCGTCGGTTGGTTTCTGCTTTCGATTGGTGAAGTGTTAAATAAACGGCGCACCGTTGTTGTATTGTTGGCGGGGCTTTTCGCATTGCTTCTAGGTTTTGGTTTTGTCGTCCAAGAAGAATACGTAACTGCGTGGGAGTACCAGAAGGCTTTTTGGACGGAACTGCTTCCACTCATTCCCGATGTGGATGAGGGAGATGTCATTCTGGTTGAGCCCGATGGACTAAAGGACACGCAGCAGATTGCCGCCAATACCTGGAATCTGAGAAGAGTATTGGATCAGATCTACGCATTTCCACTGGAATGGGAAGAGCCGCCTCGGGTTTACCGTCTGGCTCCATGGTGGCGAGATGTGGATGCTGGGGGTGATGGCTTATTCGCTGTAAATAAATCAACGGTTCTTGCGCCCGGGCCGCAGCCTCGCGTCGTCCCTTGCACGGATGTGATACTAATTGAAACAAGCAGTGGCTCGATGACGCGGAGAACGGATCCAATGGATATTCATGGAGAGTCGCACTGTTGGAAGGCCATTTTGACCACAGACACGCAGCATGAAAAGAATATCCTTTACAATTTTCTCATTCATGAATAATGAGATCTCGCACCGATCCCTGCGGAATCGCTTTCAATCACCTTTAAGTTCAGTTGTTTGTCAGATCAGTTTTTTCGTGAATCGTTTTTCTTGCACTGGATTCGTCGCGCATGTTTAGACTTCTCACCTCGTGATTAAGCATCGTATTAGGATTTATTCCCATTCGAATATGGAGGCTTTATGAAGCGAGTTCAATGGCGACAAGGTGTAGTTGTGCTCCTGCTCATGAACTTTGCTTTTCTTACTCTCTACGGTGCGTTTCACGATTCGCTGACCTATGACGAACCCTATCATTATCAATATGGAGAACAAATCCTCGATTCAGACTCCACCAGATTTGATAATAGCAAAATGCCATTTTCTGCCCTGAACGCTATTCCAGAGAGAGTGATACAAACGTTTAGGCCCAACTTCCAGGTCGGCCGTCGGCAAGTGGAACGATTGGGCCGAATATCCACTATCGGTATCTCAATTCTATTGGGCCTACTTATTTATACTTGGTCTAAGGAGTGGTATGGGAAGACGGCTGGCCTGATTGCGCTATTCTTATTTGCATTTGAACCAAACATCGTCGCACATGCCCATCTCGTCACGACCGATCTTTACGCCGCATTCACCATTACGCTTGCTATCTATTGCTTTTGGAAGTTTATAAATTCGTTGAGTCTTCCATGGGGGATAGCAAGTTCGTTGGCCTTAGGTATCGCCCAACTCGCGAAATACACGTCCGTTTTTCTCTACCCGGTCCTTCTCGGTCTGGTCCTTGGGCACTACAGTCCTGCGCTGATCACCGCACTAAAGAGGAGAGAGTATCGGTCAATTGTTAGAGGCCTTCGACTTTTTTTCGTTTATATGTTTCTGCACATTCTTCTTAGCGCTTTGATCATTAACGCAGGATTTCTATTCGAGGGATCCTTCCTTCCACTAGCCAACTTCCAATTCCGATCGGACCAATTTCAAGATTTGCAGGCTCGATTATCCTTTCTATCGGGGGCGCCCGTTCCACTTCCCTATCCCTATCTACAGGGTTTGGATTGGGTGTGGCACGACGAGCAAACAGGAGTTAGTTTTGGGAATATCTACTTGCTGGGGAATATTCGTCAGCAGGGTGGCTTTCTCGGATATTATTTCATTGCCTTCCTGTTGAAGGTGCCGGTTGTTACACAATTGTTCATCTATATCGCCATTGGGAGTTATTTCCTGCGACGGGATAAGTCCGATTTTTTTAAAAAGGAGCTTTTTCTCCTTGGTCCGATTGGTTTCTTTGTGATTTATTTCAATTTCTTATTCAAAGCTCAAATCGGCCTACGTTTTTATTTGGTTGTTTTTCCATTAATGCTTGTCTTCGCAAGCTCGCTTCTTCGTAACTGGGAGGGCTTCAACGCATTCAAGAGGCGGATTGTTTATTTTGGAGCATTCTTTTTGTGTATTTCTGTATTGTCTTTTTTCCCACATTACATCCCGTATGTAAACGAAATCATTTGGGACCGAAAACAGGCCTATCGTTATCTGGCTGATTCAAATATTGATTGGGGACAGAGTGAGTATTACTTACAAGAGTATTTAGAAACTCATCCGGATTCCATTGTCGAACCCAGTGACCCGACATCTGGTCATATCATCGTTGGAGTGAATCTGCTTGTTGGAGCGAGAGAAAATCCGGAACAATATCGATGGCTGCGCTCGAACTTCGACCCAATAGATCATATTGCCTACTCATATCTCGTGTATGAAGTAAATCCTGAGGACCTTCATGAGATTTTCCAATAATTTGTAAATTTCTTCGCTATAGAGTGGGTGATCGTAGAATTTTATGCTTATCTTCGCCCGGCGGTGAATGTTCAAACGTCCTGATGAAGGACGCTGAGCAGCTCAAGGAACGAGACACGTTGGAGCTCGATAGGTTATGTTTGGGTGGATGTGTATCCTGATTTAGGAAAGTTGATCCTATGGTATGATGTGTCGTTCATGAGTGTTCTTGATAAGTCGTTACACCATTCTTGATAAGCCTTCATTGTTGGATTCACAATTGGTCTTCGTTGATACGTTGGTATGAGTGATTAGGGTGTTGGGCGGTCATTAAATCCGAATCGCTTGGAGTGTGCTCTCTGACTGGAGCATGGTTCAGAAAAGGATGCCTGGGTCAATGTCTGACGAACTTCCGCTTGTTTCGATCGTAACACCTTCCTACAATCAAGCGCGTTATCTGGGGGCAACAATCCAATCCGTACTCGAACAGGATTACCCACGAATCGAGTACATCGTCATGGATGGAGGATCGACAGATGGCAGTGTGGAGGTCATTCAGCGATTCGCCGATCGGATCGCATATTGGATTTCTGAACCGGACAGTGGTCAGACAGATGCCATCAACAAGGGTTTCGCTCGTGCGCAGGGCGAGATCCTTGCGTGGTTGAACTCAGACGATCTCTACCGCCCAGGAGCTATTTCGGAAGCGGTTACATTCATGCAGCAACACCCCGAGGTGGGCCTGGTTTATGGGGACACTGATTACATTGACGAAACCGGTCAAGTCATCGGTTGGTTCCCAGCGGCGGAAACCGATTACAAAAGACTTCGGCGCGGGTATGTCCATATCCCACAACAGGCTGCCTTTTTCCGCAAAAGCGTTTGGCGCACGGTGGGTCCTCTCGATCCGACCTTTTACTTCGCCATGGATTATGACCTATGGGTGCGGATCGCGTCTGTCGCTCCGATACGCTACCATCCTCGCACCTGGGCGGCTTTCCGTCTCCATGGCGACGCCAAGTCGTTGGCGGCCGCTGATCGTTGTTGGCCGGAGATGATTCGCGTGCACCGCAGGTTTGGTGGTAGCCGTCTGTCAGTGATCTATATGAAGTATCTCCTGCGCAGGATCCTGGAACCCATCCTGCCACTTCGCCTTCATGCCCGCCTTTGGCTTCAGAGTTGGGCGTTGAGACGCAATCAAGACACCCGAGCGAAAAGAGAAAAGGTCCTGAGATAATTTCTCATGTGCTTCGCTCCCTGTCATTGCGTTTCAAATCGGTTAAATCACGATCTTCGTTCACCTCGGATGACATGTTCCAAGTAATGCACGAGGTTTGACAAAAGAAAATGCTAACTTTTCTTCCTTTTGCATTCTTCGCCGTACTTTTCCTATTCCTTCTTGGAACGTTGGAGGAGGATGGCTATAGGTCATCTGGTTGGAGGGGGGTTTTCCTCCAAGCTTGTGTAATCTGGGGTGCCATCGTCGCGATCTCTTCGGAATTGTTGGGCTTGTTGAACGCGATCACTAAGACCTGGCTGGGTATTCTTTGGGGAGTATCGCTTCTGTTAATACTCTTCTTGGGTGCACGCCAAATCGACTTTCGACAGGTTCGCCGTAGGCTCAAGGGGTTTTCATGGAGGAGCTGCAATTGGGCGGATCGCATAATCCTTATTACGCTCTCCGCGATCGTTCTCTACATCCTTGTTCTTGCCTGGAAGGTGGTACCCAACAACACCGACTCGATGTTTTATCACATGAGTCGTGTGATGCATTGGATGCAGAATAAGAACCTTAATCATTACTCAACTCAAAACCAAAATCAAATCTTTGCGCCGCCCTGGGCGGAGATGGCAATTCTGCATCTGCGTACTCTCTCAGGGACCGATCAGATAGCAAACCTCGTTCAATGGTTCAGTATGGCCGGTTCTTTGGTTGGGATTTCCTTGATCGCCGGCTTGTTAGGTGCAAGTGTTCGGGAACAAGTCCTTGCCGCCTTCTTCGTAGTCAGCATTCCCATGGGGTTGCTCCAGGCGACCAGTACACAGAACGACTATGTCACTTCCTTCTGGCTTGTCTGCATAACTTACTTTGTGGTCCTTGCGAAAGCAAGATCATTGAAGCGCTCCGAGCGGCTGCTCTTCGTGGTTGCGGCGGGGCTTGGTATGTTGACTAAAGGGGTATTCTATTTTTATGCGTTGCCGATTTTGCTTTGGTATTTTCTCCCGCGATTGAAGACAAGGAGGATACGAGAGACACTTCTCGAAGGCGTAACCTTGGCTGTCGTCGTGCTCGTCCTTAATTCCGGCTATTTGGCCCGGAATCTGCTCACGTATAGGGCTCCCTTTGGTCCTGCTTCATTTACCTCGAGTGTCTCCGAAAGTCGCTTGGATCCTCGCATGTGGATCCCCGCCGTGATGAAGCAGTTTTTGCGCAACTTCATTTCCACCATTCCCAAATTCAACGCCGTCATCAATTCATCTGTGTCTGCGGTCGAGCAGGGATTGGGCCTCGAGCCTACTGAGTACACTTTAATTCCGGGATGGAACCATGAAGATCTTGCTGGAAACCCTCTTCACATGCTGTTAGTCTTGCTAACGATCTTCTTTTTGGTGGCATTTTGGCGCCGGAAAGAAGCAAAGTTGNNTGGCCTGGTGATCCTATGTTCATTCCTGGTGTTCGCAATAATCTTAGCGGATGTGCCATATTACATACGCTTTCATTTGCCATTTTTCGTCTTATGGGGTGCCGTGTTCGGTGCCCTCGCGTCTTTCATCGAATTAAAAAAGTTTGTGTATCTGACCCCGTTCTTGTTCGTCCTCTCATCGATCCCTTGGCTGTTGTTCAATCGAACGAGAAGCCTTATTCCTTTGAAACCCTACACGAGCCTGGGGGGCAGTGTTTTCAAGGAGACTTCCGAAGTCATTCTCTTTGCAAACTGGCACATGCTCCGGGAACCTTATACGTCAGTTACGGAGGCCGTAAAACAAACGAGCTGTCGGGATATTGGACTTCGGATCGACTCCCATGACCTTGAATATCCCTATTGGCGCCTGTTAGAAGCACCGGAAAGTGGAATACGGATAAAGACCGTGGATGAGTACCGCTATCTCGAACGGTATCTGGATCGGTCGTTCGAGCCCTGTGCGATCATCTGCAGTATTTGCGGAGATCGTGAGGAATTTAGGGGTTTGGTACGCTACGGTGAGTTTGGGGAGGGCGTGGTACTTTTCATCGCTCCCGAAGACTTGAGGATCGATGACGGCTAATTTCCCCTGATGGTTCTCTTTGGGCTCGTGTAGCGATTTTTATATTGGCATCAAATTTGAGTATAGGACTCGACGGTCGGGTTTCTGTTCACCGATTGGGAACATCCCTATCCTGGTTTGGCAAACCTTCTTAAACAACTTCTATCGTTTAAATTCTCAGCCAGAGGATCAGAGGGCACCCCCGGTGCTAGATGTCTTGGAGGGGATATCCCCGCGGGATATGATAAAATCGCGCTTTGGGTTTCACATACCTTGTCTCTTCAGGACGAAGACCTTGCATCTGCCTCGGTTTACTTCCCAGAAGCAAAGCTGAGGGAAAGTAAGAGGAATTCGAATACTTTGACTACAACAACAGAACTCCTAATCAAACCATACGGTGATAAGCTTGTCGACTTGCACATCCCTCAAGAAGAGCTAGAGGAGGTTCAAGCATACGCCACAACTCTTCCTTCGATTCGGCTGTCGTCTCGAGCTGCGTGCGATTTTGAGTTGTTGGCAGTGGGTGCGTTCTCGCCCTTGGATCGCTTCATGGGAGAGCAGGATCACGAGCGGGTCGTGACTGAAATGCGCCTTGCCAATGGGCAACTCTTTCCGATTCCCATCACTTTACCTGTCCAAA
>JABAOH010165522.1_pt1 | contig 17531 bp, 15 predicted proteins | sample 7062181 | NCBI WGS metagenome assembly JABAOH01 (sample SAMN14538630, study PRJNA623070) | marine sediment metagenome | biome: marine biome [ENVO:00000428]; feature: marine pelagic biome [ENVO:01000023]; material: deep marine sediment [ENVO:00002113]; isolation source: pool of 5 deep marine... | reverse complement strand
GTATACCAGGAATCCATCGCCCCCAAAGACCACGACTTCGAAGAAGGTCTCGCTGAGGGGATTCACGAAGAAGAGGTAACCGAGGCAATAGGTGCACGAGCCGGAGAGGATTCCGCCCGCAATCTGAGGGATGACATAAAGTGCAGAGGCGACCAGGGCGGCCAAGTAAGCTAGGTAGAGTATGATGCCGCCCGTCCATGCTACTCCGAAAAGTGTACTGAAAACCCCTGCCTCCCTTCGGGGCGGAAAGGAGACGCCCGCCTGCAAGCCGCAATTGGGACAGAATCGTCCGGCGAAAGAGGTCCCGCACCGTCCGCATATCTCTGGAAGGGCAACCTCAGGTCCCGCCGCGGGTGTGCCGCAGCTCGGGCAGTAGTTTCCCTCGAACTCGGTCCCGCACTGCTCGCATCTCACCATCGTGGGCACGAACTCTTTTGATAAAAAGGAGAGGTTTCTGTTCTCAGGCCATCACACACCGCGCCGGCATTGACGTCAACCTATCCGAAGAGGAGCCCGACACCTTCTGCCGCGTCCTCCTCCTCTTCCTTCAACAATCCGTATGCCCTCTCGGCATCCTTCCCTGCAAGCTTCGTGACGCCCTCTCCTGAGATCTCCTCGAACCTCTTGATGGCAACCTCGTTCCCCTCGATGACCAACAGGAGCCCTTTCAGGTCGAGCCCCAGGGTCTCCGGGTCCCGCAGGGTAATGCTCTGACGGCTCACCAGGTCGTCTCCGAGGAGTTCCGGAGCCCTGGCCGCCGACTCCGCTTCGAACAGAAAGACTGCGTACATGATGGGAACTCTACCACGGTGGCGCTTATAGCCTTTCCCCGCTGACTGGACCCCTTCAGACCCACCCCTGATAATGGCCACGAAAGGTTTTTGGCCGTACCTAGGGGATAGGCTGGCGGTTCATGTTCGAAGAGCGGGACCTCGGAGAGACCCAGATTCTGGCGGCCCTTATCGGGGTGTCGGAGATGGTCGGTAATCTCACCGACCTCCAAGAAGTCTTGCGCACTGTGGTACGTATCGCACCGCAACTGGTAAGGGTCGACCGCTGCGCCGTCTTCCTCTACGACCGCAAAGGCAGCGCCCTCATCCCCGCTGAGGCCTACTGCCCTCGACCCGCAATGGCGGAAATGATGCTAGAGACGCGGATAGATGAGGGCGACGCCCCCAAGCTCATGAACAAGGTCGTCAACCAGAGGCTTCCCTCCGTTATCAGGGACCTCCCTAAGGAGGACATGCTGCCGCAGAAACTCATCAAGGACTGGGAACTCAAGTCCATGCTGGTGGTCCCGCTAGTCTCCAAGGGGGATACTCGGGGTATCATGACCCTGGACAGCACGACCTCCCGACATTACTTCACCAGCAAGGAGATCAACATAATCACAGGGATAGCCAACCAGGTTGCTGTGGCCATCGAGAACGGGAGGCTCCAGGAGGAGCACCTGCGTATCTACAGGAAGATCGAGAACGTCGTGGATCAGCTGGCCGACGCCGTCCTCAAGGTGGACGGCGATATGAGGGTCACCGACGTCACGCAGAGAGCCGAGAAGTTCCTCGGTTGGAGGGCAGCCGACCTGAAGGGGAACAGGTGGACAAAGGTGCTTCGGCCTAGGGACGCAGCTGGCAGGTCACTTGGGGAGATGGACTTCGTCGGGCAGAATCCTCTGATAAACGCGGAGATGTCACCGGGACAGACTGCCTTCGTTCACAGGGGTGACGGCAGCAAGCTCCACTGTTCCGTGAGGGCCCTCCCCCTGAGGGGCAGAGCCGGGAAGCCCTCCCAGCTGCTCTTTGTATTCCGCAAGGTCCCCATCGTAAAGAAAAGGTCGGAAAAACCAAGGCTACAGGAGCCGGAGCTGGAGACTCCCTTGCCGGGCGAGTAGCCAGATATCTTTGATGGTAATTGCTTAGCAACGATTATATAGACACTGGACCGAGGATACCGAGCATTGGCCTGGGGAGCCCCATGCTCGTAAAGAGGTCTACCGCTCATTCTGGAGTCTCAGAGGTTGTGGGGACCGTTCTGGTCCTTCTCATCACGGTAATCATATTCTCGTCCATCATCCTCTGGGTCTTCACCCTCCCAACGCCGACCTCCTCTGGACGGGTGGACATCGACGGCCGGCTGACAGGTATCTACCAGGGCGGTTCATGGGCGGGTGCTACGGTCAACCTGACCCACCGAGGAGGTGACAACCTCTTTGAGGGCTCCACGCGCGTCCTCCTCACGATTGATAATAGGACCCACGTTTTCGTCGTCAGGGGAATGCACTTCGATGGAATCAGCGTCAAGAGCTACGGCATCAACGGACCCGATCAGACCTGGAACATCGGCGAGACCTGGGGCTACTTGAACCAGACCATTTCCGAGAGCGCCCAGGTAGCCGTGATGGTCGTAGACATCGACAAGGGGTTGGTTCTCTGGGACAAGAGCCTCCTAGGGGTGGCGGGACCGAAGGGTCCAGTATTCCTAGACAAGTGGGTGGACTCCGATCCGACAACCACCACGAGGGACCGCGTGAACGAGGGCGACACCTTCACCCTGTACGCTCGAGTCATCGACCCCGATTCGGACCTCAATGAAGCTTCAGTGTGGGCCTATCTCACCTTCGGAACTGGCGGAGTCCCGCTGGGTTACGTTCAGCTAGTGGACAACGGCGACTCGGGTGCGGGCGACAAGACAGCTGGAGACGGCACCTTCTCCCGGTCCTTGAGCTGGGTCGCGTCAAAGAGCTGGGACGGTGGCATCATCATCCTAAACGCCACCGACGATATGGGCCACGAATCCAAGAGCAGGCTCATCCTGAGCGTTGGAACAGGTGGCGCCCCTGGCCCTTCGGAGAGCGGTCCCGATGACCTCTCCCTCGGCGGCGACCTCCAGAAGTGGGACATCTTCGAGGCAAATGACTGGGATGCCAACAGATATGACGCCAATAGCACCCGGACCTTCCTGAAGGGGCAGACCGTCGTCGTGGTGGTTGCCAGCCAGTACCTGAAGAATGTGGACCAGAAGAACGTGTTCAACGTCTACGATCCGGCGGTATTGCCAGCCAGACCCGTTGTCTACGGAAACCCGCCCTACAATGACCCTGTGGGGCAGACGACAAAGCCGTCAAGCACGAGGGCCTTCACCTACTTCGGGTTCGTGGGCGACTTCTACGTCTACGAATTCCGGTTCAGCACCGACTCCGGCGACTACGGGTGGGACGGCGTGCAGCTAGCCTACGGCCAGTACTCTGTGGAGATCGAGCTACAGGCCAACGGCGTCGACCCACCTAAGAACCGCTTTGACACTGTTGATTCCATCACGGTCACCGACTCCAGCGGTAGCGCGCCCGACTTCCCAGCCGTGAAGTTCTACAAGGATGCCGGCCACACCCAGGAGGAGACGCTGTTCAACTCGACTGACATCATGTACGTCAAGGTCATCGTGAACAACACCGATCTGAGCGTTACCGTAGGTGACGTCGTCATCGTAGACTTCGTCGGCAAGTCTCCCATCTGGGCCACCCCCGGGACACCACCGATTGGCGACGTGATAGTGAACGGCAGCTCAAGCTACGCCTTCAACGTCGACCTCTCGAATCCCAACTACGACAACTGGAACTTCGGATTGAGCTCCTACGGCTTCCGCATCAAACGGATTGCTGATACCAACGAGGAGTACGCCATCGCCAGCCAGGTGCTCATTAGGGGTCCGCGATGGAACCTCGACGTGATCACGGCCCTGAACGATTACACCTTCAGATGGTTCGGCGACGATGAGACCTGGTACTCGACCTTCTACGAGAACGATGGCGTCTGGACCCGAACCGCCGTCGAGTCGTGGAGGGAGCAGTGCTTCTTCATCTGGTGCTTCAGCGAGCCTCCGTGGGGCGGCGGGGACTTCCTCGACGTGGCCTTCGGTGATGTAGACGAGGATGGGGACCTAGATGCCGTCTTCGGCCTCCAGGTGGGCAAGGTCCTCTACTACCGCAACATGCAGGGCACGGGTAAGCAGTGGGCCCAGTATGAGATCGATACCATCGGAGACGATGTGGAGGCGGTCGCCATCGGGCGGCTCGATAGGGATAGCGATAACGACATTGTGGCTGGCACCGACGCCGGGGAGGTCTGGTACTACAACAACGACGGGTCCTGGACACCCACACTCATCGTTAACCTTCCCACCGCCGTCAACGTCATCAAGATCGCGGACGCAACCAATGACGGTTTCAACGATATCATCGTAGGGACTCAAAGCGGCGACGTCCGCATCTACATCAACGACGGGTTTGGGTCCTTCGGGACGCAGTTCACCGCCGACTACCTGATGACCACGGACCTTCCTGTTGAGGGGACCGTCACGGGCAGCGTGGCGAATACACACACGAGCGATGACACTTACGAGTCCATCCAGGAGGTTTCCGGGTCAGGGGAGACCATCGACTACTACGTAGCCCAGGATGAGATCATAGCTGCCTATGATATTGTCTTCAGCGGTAGCTTCCAGGACACGTGGGCCGAGGACCTGAAGTTCCAGGAGATCGAGGAAGAGGTCTATTCCAGTATCTGGCCCTGGCAGCCTGACCGCTACCTGCTCCGAAACAGCTCCTCGGGAGAACCACCGGGACACCAGTACTACCTCGGAAATGTTCCCATGGGTCCGTCCGACAGGGCTTACCTCCTCATGACGGGCTACCTGAGCCAGGGAACTGAGGCCATGCAGATTGGGTACAAGGTGGGGACGGGGGAAGTGAACGTCATCGGCACCTTGACGGAGACCCTACTGACGCGTAAGATCTACGACCTGACGGCCGCCGGGTTCACTGGCGGTGGCCTCTACATCGTGCTCCAAGATACCGATACGTCATGGGGAGACGACACTACGGGTGACGGGATGGCTACACGTGTCTCGGTAGACGCTGTAGTCGTGGCCGTAGTTCGACAGGTCGGAACTACAAGCCGCCTCGAGCATCAATGGCGATCTGGAGTCATCGGCTCAGGGGGCGATTCCTACAAGCTCTTCGTGGAGGCCCACCACAGTACCAGCACCGATGAGGACGACTTTAAGTTCCAGTGGGCTGCAGCCCAGACGGGCCCCTGGTCAGACCTAAAGACAGTGACGAAGACCGAGGACGACGATACGTATCAGACAGCTTCACTCCCGCCGGGCATCGGTGGAACTCAAATCTACCTCAGAGTTGTCGACACCAACAGAACCCCCGATGGGTCAGGATTCGACACCGTTTACATAGACCACATCTTCGTTCGACGTTACATCACCAATCCTACGTACGACACGATCCCCGTCGGTACGGCGGTCAATGACCTGACGCTGGCTGACATGGACGATGACGACGACTTGGACGTCATCGTTGGCGCGGGATCTAACGCGATTATCTACTATGGCACGACCTGGGGGTCTTCCAGGGTCCTAGCGGCCACCGGCACCGTCAACGCGGTTGACGTCGGGTACATTGATGCCGGAGACACCTTTGACGTCGTAGTTGGGACCGCCAACGACCGGGTCTACTGGTTTGCGAACGACGGCACCTGGCTACGCACCTTGATAGCCAGCTTGAACGACGATGTCACATCCCTCAGGGCCGGCGACGTGGACGGCGATTATTGGGACGACATCGTTATCGCGACGCGAGAGGGAATCATACGCTGGCTGCGCCACGACCAAGGCACCTCTTGGGAGAATACCGTTATCGACGCGATCGACACGATAATCTACGCCATCGACATCGGTGATGTCGACCGAGGTGTGGTAATAGACCCTGCGGTGCCTCCCCAGGATTAGGCTCCCTGCCAACCTACTGGCTTCCGAGTTTTTCCATCACGCCGGAAAACCTCTCGGTTTCTATCAGGGCCAGGGGCCGAGGGTAATGACTACAAAGTTCCCGGAGCGAGGCAGCCATATGAGCCTCGCGAGCTTCCTCCATGTGTCTGTAAGCCCTCCTCCTGTTGATCGCGGCGTCAAACTCACGTACTAAGTCTTCGGGAGAATCCGCTGGAAAGGACATCGTGGGAAGCTTCTTCAGCGTCCTCGAGTACATGATTAGGTCCCAGCCTTTCACCTCTCTGCAATAGAGGTCGGTGAAGGCCTCCTCGTCCATGTCCAAGGCTACACACTCCACACCCTGGGCTTCGGAGACCCTCAGGGCCTCTACGAAGCAGGGCGGTGGTTTCTCCACGGGGCCGAAGCGAGTCAGCTCTCGCATGTATACCTCCTCCTCCACGTTGGAAGGAGCAACCCCCTTACTCGGCCCCTCGCGAAGAGTGGCCAGCTCCTCCGGAGCAATTGAGATGCCGATGACATCGAAATTGTCGGACTCGATGATCCCGCGTACCCTCTCGGCCTCGGATACCAAGCCACGTACGACGGGTTCCACTCTTGCGGTTGAGAGCCCTAAGCGGAGGTTCCTCAAGCCACCTTCCTCTCTTCGACGAGCTCCGCCATCTCTTCGCGGCCCCGAATCCGGCGAAGCTCGGGAGAGTCGATGATTGGAACGCCCAAAAGGCTGTGCCTCGCCCTTCGCTGTTTCACGAAGATGACGGAGTCCCTCTCCACGACTCTGGACAGGTTGGACACCAGTTCGGCCTTACGCCTGAGCCCCTTCTCGTGCTCCTCCATCCCAGCTAGGAAGAGGACCTCGGGGTCTCTGGTTATGGCGTCGAAGGGAGACTTCAGAGCAAGGAAGACCTCGTACCCAAGCTGGGTGAGGAGGTTCGTCACGCGACCCTTGAAGTCCTCGGGGATCTGAACCGTCTCTTCCTCAGCCTCGGACTCGCGTCTGAAGGGAAAGAGGTCGAGGGGCATGACCAGAGGCTCCATGAGGAACTCTTCGAGCCTCAGGGCGGCGTCAACTGTGGCGCTCATGCCATCCAGGTACATCTGAATGGTCCGGCGTGATACGTGGGCAACCTCAGCCAGCTGGCCCAGAGAGATGCCTGACGCCCTTGCGCGCCTCAGCAGATCAGCGTCCAGCTTGACGTAGAGGCCCCCCGGGGCAGAGAAGATGAAGGGGGGAACTCCCTCCTCCAGATACTCATTCAGCGAATCCGATGAGACTATGGGGACTCCGAAGCGAGAGTATACGACTCCCTCCATCAGACGGCCACTGCTGCTCTTGATTCCCACCAGGAGGGAGTTGCCGTCGAGGCCACGAGAAACGAGCCGGAGCTCTCGCGCAGCGGCCTCGCTCAGAGCGTCAACGTTTAGGAGGACCTTGATGAGCAGGAGGAGGTCGTCCCTGCGGGCCGCCATGTCGAAGCTCATGCCCCGACTCCAATTCTGGGAGCTCACGAAGAACCCGGTCTTCGAGAGGAGAGCCCTCACCTGCGCCAGAAGCCTCTCTCTGTCCACATTTTGAATATAAATATCCTTCTATATAAAGAGAGGTGCCCCCTTACCGAGCGGCGATCTTCATAGCGCTTCTCGCCTGAGGGCAGGACGACTTATAAACGCCTCCCGTTTAGGTCAGACGATGACTGGAAGGCCCGTCGACGGGAGGGTCGTCGTGGATGATCCAGCGGAGGCGAGCCAACTCTACAACAAGGGCTACTTCGGCAACCCCCTCTCGGGTGGCGGACTGGAACTCGACCTCGTGGAGGCCACCTATCTAGTGGAGATGGGCAGGCTCGAGGTGGTCGAGGGGAGAACGAGCCGCCAACTCAGTGACCTCCTCCAAGAGGGGGACTCCCACCACCCCAACTTCGAGATAAGGTACCTGGTCTACCGCGACCTACGCCAGAGGGGGTACGTCGTGAAGCCGGGAATCCCTCCCCTCGACTTCAGGGTTTTCTCCAGGGGAGCGGGGCCTGACAAGGGCCCGACGAAGTACTGGGTGATGGCCGTCTCGGAGAGGAGCGTGTTCAACCTCCCCGAGCTCGAGGCCTCCATGGAGGACGTGGCCAAGGTTCGGAAGGAGCTGATGCTCTGCGTTGTGGACGAAGAGAGCGACATTACCTTCTATCGAGTGACCAAAGCATCCCCTAGGGGGAAGCTCAGGGAGAACGGGAAGGGTGTGATTGGGGAGGCCATCTTCCTTCGAGACAGGGCCATCGTCCCCGACGCAGAGGAAGCGAAAGCTCTCTACGATCGAGGCTTCTACGGCAAGATGCTGGGCGACAAGCTGCAGCTCTCCTTGCTGGAGACGGTATACCTCCTCAAAGACGGTGTCATGAAGGTGCGACGTGGGCAGACCGGGAGACTCATAGGCCTCGGAACGCTCGTGAAGGAGGCCAAGAGAATTCAGCCAGACTTCGAGTTGAGGCTTAGGGTCTACGAGGATCTCAAGGCCAGGGGGATCATAGTCAAGACCGGATTCAAGTACGGATCCCACTTCCGAGGCTATGAAGGCGACCCTGAGAACCACCACGCGAAGTACCTGGTCCACGCGCTCCCGGAGGACTTCCAGGGGATGTGGCCCGAGATCAGCAGGGCGGTGAGGCTCGCCCACGGCGTGAGGAAGGAGATTCTATTGGGCAGGCTGGGGCCCAGCGTGGAGTATGTCCGGATCCAGCGCATTAGGCCTTAGCGATGGCTAGCCACGCTGGTAGACGACTTCGCCGTCGAATATCGTCATGTAGACTGGAATGTCCTCAATCCTTTCGTGTGCCTTGAACGGATCCTTCTCCAATACCACCAAGTCGGCCAGTCGGCCGGGCTCGACGGTGCCCTTGACGGCCTCCTCAAAGGAAGCGAGGGCGGCCGTCCGAGTGTAGCAGCGAAGGGCCTCTTCCACCGAAAGCCTCTGCTCCTCGAAGGGCGCGTTGACAGCCCAGTGTACGCCGTAGAGGGGGTCGAAGGGCATGTGATCCGAGCCAAAGACGAGGGTTAAACCCTCATCGAGAATTTGGCGGAAGGGGTTGTTGCGTCGCAGTCGAGTAGAGCCGAGCCTCCTCTCATACATGCCTCCTGGGCGCCCCCATTGGCCGATGAAGTTGGGCTGCATGGAAGCGACGACGCCGAGGTGCCTAGCTGCTTTCAAGTGCTCAGCCGTGGGCAGCTCGAAGTGCTCGATGCGATGCCGCCGGTCCTCGTAGCTGCCCTCAGACAGGGCCCTCAGGCCTCGTTCGATGGCCTCGTCTCCGATAGCGTGGAGAGCGAGCTGGAATTGGCCTCGGGAGGACTCCTGGACAAGAGACATCAGATCTTCCGAAGGCATCAACGTTCCTCGATGTCCCTCCTCGTCCTCATAGTCATTGGTCAGCCCTGCCGTTCGAGCGCCCAAGGACCCATCTAGGAAAGCTTTGATCGGGCCGAGCCTTAGAGTGTGATCGCCGAATCCAGAGCAGAATCCGGTCTCAAGGAGGAGCTTGAACTCCCTGGCCAGAGGCATGAGGTTCACTCTTAGCTTCAACCTCCCTCTTTGGTGGAGCCGAACGTAGGCCGAGATTTCCTTTGCATCGACCACGTCGTGAACGGAAGTAACGCCGAGGCGATGAGCCATCCGGATCATCCTGGGAATACCCTCTGCGCGCCCACTTCCGCGCTCCACCTCCTCCCAGACCCGGTTGGCGGCCTCCTCCTTGAAGACGCCGAGAGAGTTGCCCGCGCTATCATGCTCAGAACCAGCGGCGACCTCCGGTGGAAGCTCCTTTAGAGCTCGAGAGTTGGTGATCGTCATATGTCCATCTACCCTGGCTAGGGCCACTGGATGTCGACCAACCACACTATCCAGATCCTCTTTGGTGGGGTACACGGGAATGGGCCACCTGCTTTCATCCCACCTCCTCCCGAGGACCCAGTCTCCCGGCTCTAGAGACTTAGCAGCGCGCTGCATCCTTCGCTTGAAGTCATCGAGGGAGCTGGCCACCGAGAGGTCCAGATAATTGAGGCGGCGAGCCTCACTGGCCAGATGGCTGTGGGCGTCAGTAAAGCCTGGGAGAACCACCCTGCCATCTAGATCGACCACCCGCGTCGAAGGGCCGATGAGGTCCTCAACATCGGGAGAGCCCCCCACTGCCAGAATCAGCCCGTTAGCCATAGCCACGGCTTCTGCCCGCGGTTCGTCCTCGCACCAGGTAATAATCTGCCCTTTCTTCAGTACGGTGTCTGCTACCAGTTTCATCGGATCTCAATCCGCCTCGACAGTCCACTCCTCACCTGGGGCGCAGACCGCAGGATCTGTCCTCCCCACGACCGCCCAGGCTAGCGGCTCGAGGGATGCTTTAGAATAAATAGGTAGTGTCGCGGCATTCCTGTCAGTCTGGCAAGTCCCGACGGGCCCTGTTCATACTCATCTATATCTACCGCCTCGTCATCGGCCACAGCGGAATCCATGGGGGTTCAGATCAGCAAGAGGCAGGGGGAGCTGTTGGAGACGGCGGACCTCCTAAGGGTGGCCAGCCTGACGAGCCGGGGGGATCCGTACCTCGTCCCGATGAGATTCCACTTCGACGGAGAGGCGATATACTTCATCTCACCCACGAGTTCGGAGCAACTCCTGCACCTGAGGGCCAATCGCCGACTCGGTCTCCTGGTTGACAGGCTGAGGGGCAGCGATTTGGAGGGTGTCATGGTTCATGGCCTGGCACAGTTCGTTAGAGGTCAGGCGGAAAAGGAAAAGGTCCTCAGCGCCCTCCGCGAAAAATACCCAAACCACTCTTTCGCGGGCACTCTAGTCAAGATAGTCCTTACAGGCATGCGTGATCTTGGAGATGAAGGGTCCTGAGCGCGTGGGGTTGCGCCCAAGCCCTTTCCTAGAGTTCGACGTCGATGCCGAGCTTGTCCGTGAGCTCCTTGTACCTGTTGCGTATGGTGACTTCCGTCACCCCGGCGACGTCTGCCACCTCTCGCTGGGTCCTCCTCTCGTTAGAGAGTATGGAGGCGACGTAGATGGCGGCAGCCGCCACTCCGGTAGGACCGCGGCCTGAGGTAAGCTCCTTGTCCGCGGCTTCCTTCAGTATGTCCAGCGCCCTAGATTGAACCTCGCCAGATAGCTTCAGCTCGCTGCAAAAGCGGGAGACGTAATCCTGGGGACGCGTGGGCATCAGCTTCAGCTTGAGCTCCCTGGTCATGAACCTGTACGTCCGACCTATCTCCTTGCGGCTGACTCTTGAGGCGCCGGCAATCTCATCGAGAGTCCTGGGGACGCCGCACTGTCTGCACGCGGCATAGAGAGAAGCGGCCACCACACCCTCGATGCTCCGCCCACGGATGAGGTTCTTGTTCACAGCCTTCCGGTAGATCATGGCCCCCGTCTCTCGGACGTTTCTCGGCAGGCCCATGCCGCTGGCCATCCTATCCAGCTCTCCCAGGGCGTATGCCAGATTCCGCTCCGTTGCGTTGCTGACTCGAATTCTACGCTGCCACTTGCGCAGGCGGTACAGTTGGGCCCTGTTCTTCGTGGGAATCGTCTTACCGTACGAGTCCTTGTTTTTCCAGCCAATTGTGGTGGAGAGGCCCTTGTCGTGGATGGTGTAGGTCATAGGCGCACCCGTTCTCGCACGCTTCTCCCCCTGCTCAAGGTCGAAGGCGCGCCACTCGGGCCCCTGGTCAATCATGGCTTCGTCGATGACAAGTCCGCACTCCTCGCACACGAGCTCGCCTCGGGCCTCGTCGAAGGCTAGATGTGTGCTGCCACACTCGGGGCACTGGATGGGCTCGTCTGCGCGCTCTACGCTTCGTCTCTTCATTGTTACACCTTCACGAAGACCTGGGAGCGGACCAAGGCCAGACCCGGCTCCTCGAAGGGCTCCACGGAGACGTAGGGCGCCTTGACCGGTCCGAAGACACGCTTGACCTTTCCCAGCGGCAGTCCGCGTTTGTTAAGAACCTCTTGGCCGACACCCGGCGCTTGTGAAGCCCTCACGATCAGGTCGCCCCGATAGGAAAGGTTATGAATCACTCCCAGCTTTTTCATCATTCCTCCGATTGGAGGCTGCAGGCTCAACGATGAGCCTTCATCTATATTAGCTTTTCGAAAAGTTTTACTTCTCTGAACACAACGCACGTCAACCTTTCGCCCCACGCCGCATACGTTTTTATAACCACCACATCTCTCAACTGGCGATGCCGCAGAAGCTGTTACAGCACAAGCATTGCATCAACTGCGGCAAAGCGATCACCATGTCTGAGGACTTCTGTTCGGAAGAGTGTGAGACCAACCATCGCCTCCTGCTCAGCAAGAAGAGAAGGCAACTGCTGTACCTCTGGATTGGGGCTGCAGTCGTCCTCGTGATCGTGGCCATACTCAGCTTCGGGTGACGTGATGAAGGTCTGCCTTGGCGGTACCTTCGATCCCATCCACGATGGTCACAAGGCCCTCCTCCGCGTTGCCTTCGAGGCCGGTGAGGCCGTGCTCATTGGCCTGACCTCCGATGCAATGGCTCGAGCGAAGCGAGGAGGGGTGGCTAGCTATGCAGAGAGGAGGAGGAACTTGGAGGCGCTGTTGAGAGCCCATGACTGGAAGGGTTTCAGCATCGAGGAGATCGACGACCGGTTCGGTCCAGCAGCTCACCGCGACGACCTAGACGCGATTGTGGTATCGGAAGAGACGGAGGGGACCGCCACCGATTTAAACAAGGAGCGTGAGGGAAGGGGGCTTCAGCGTCTCCAGGTCATCAGGGTACCCCTACTCCCCGCAGAGGACGGCCTCCCTATGAGTTCCACCCGCGTCCGGGACGGCGAGATTGACGCCACAGGAAGGGTGCTGAGGACTCTGAGGGCCTTCGTCGGGACGGCAAACGACCTCAAGGTGGAGGCGGTGGAGAGGGTCCTCAGCGGCATCTTCTCCAGCGTAGAGGTCCGGCGTAGAAACGTGAAGTCTGATGTCCCGGCTCAGCCCCGAGGCGACGAGGCTATTGAGGGGGCGGTGAACAGGGCGAGACAGGCCATCGGCTCGGGGGACTTCGGCGTCGGCATTGAGGCGGGACTCTTCGCTCAGGGGAAGGGGAGACCGCCACTGGACGTTCAGTACTGCGCCATTGTGGATCGGACGGGGCGCGTCACCCTGGGAAGCGGGCCCGGGTTCGCCCACCCGCCCTCGGTCTTGAGAGTGGTGGACAAGGGCAAGACCGTGGGAGAGGCTATGGAGGCCATGACGGGGATCAAGGGCATAGGAAGGAAGGAGGGCGCCATCGGATACCTGACGGAAGGGCGCCTCGACAGACTGCGGCTCACGGAGGCCGCGGTGCTGATGGCCATGGTGCCTCGAATCAGACGGGAGTTGTACTCCGAGTCGCTGGCCGACCAGGTGTAATCCGACGGGACTGAGGATAGGGAGATATACTATTCACCCTCTGTCCGCTCGGAGATAGGATGACTGCGAAGGTAGCCATCAACGGGTACGGGACCATCGGAAAGAGAGTGGCCGACGCGATAAGGGCTCAGGACGATATGGAGGTCGTCGGCGTCACCAAGACGAGGCCGACTTTCGAGGCTCGAATGGCTATCTCAAAGGGATTCAGCCTCTACGTTGCCTCCGAGGATAACGTCGCCGCCTTCAAGAAAGCGGGAATAGAGGTCAGCGGAACGCTGCAGGAGCTGCTCGAGGAATCCGACCTCGTCATCGACGGGACTCCGAAGGGAAGCGGTTACAAGGAGGCCTACGCGAAGGCTGGCGTGAAGGCTATCTGGCAAGGCGGGGAGAAGCATGAACTCACGAACTTTTCGTTCAACTCCCAGGCGAACTACGAGGCCGCGCTAGGTATCGACCAACTGCGCGTTCCCTCGTGCAACACCACCGGCCTCATCCGGACCCTCTACCCGCTCCACGTCGCCTTTGGTCTGGAGGAGGTTCTCGCTGTCATGGTGCGGAGAGCGGCTGACCCATGGGACACTCGACGAGGGCCCATCAACGCCATCGAGCCCGTCCTCAAGATGCCCTCCCACCACGGCCCAGATGTGCAGTCGGTTCTGACGGATCTGAACATCCAGACCATCGCGGTGAAGGTTCCGACCACCATCATGCACCTTCATACAGTGACCGCGAGAATGAGGCAGCCAGCCACGGTTCAAGAGGTCCTGGAGGTCTGGAGGAAATCGCCGCGAATAAAGCTAGTCCGGGGAGCGGATGGAATCGCGTCCACGGCCCAGGTGATGGAGATGGCACGGGACCTGGGCAGGCCCCGCTCCGACCTGTTTGAGATCGTAGTCTGGGAGGACGGTGTGAACGTTGAGGGCAGCTCCCTCTACTACTTCCAGGCCGTCCACCAGGAGGCGGACGTCGTCCCTGAGAACGTGGACGCCATCAGGGCCATGATGGAACTAGAGAGGAGCAAGAGGGAAAGCATCAGGAAGACCGACCTGTCGTTGGGAATCCCTTCACCCTTCTGATGGTCTTGGAGGCGCCCCGGAGTACGCCCATCAGGGCGTGAAACTCCCACTTCGATGGTGTGGCCCTGCCAACGAGCCTGCGAAACATCACCTCGGTCCTTCGCCGCTTGTGGGAGGGGTAGCTGATGTCTGTGAGGAGTTCGTCGAAGGCGCTGAGAAGACGCTCCTTCTCAAACCCAGAGGCCTGTCGCGGTCGACTAGCCTGAGGTTGCGAGAGGGCCATGTAAAGCTCGTAGAGGATGATTGTCGCAGCGTGGGAGATGTTCATCACCGGGTGGTCAGGATCGCAGGGGACGCTCACCAGAAGGTCTACAAGGTCGAGCTCTTCGTTATAGAGTCCGTAGTCCTCCCTCCCCAGCAGAATGGCCACTGAACCGGAGACTTCCACGACAGAGGCGGCCAGTTCCCTCGGCGGCATGGACTGACGGTGGAAAGCTTTCTCCCTCTTGGTGGAGATGCCCGTGGTCCCCACGCTTAGATCTGCGGCAGATAAGGCCTCATCAAGGCGCGAGAAGACCCTTGCCCCCTCAAGGACAGGACGACCATGCTTGGCGCGCTTGTAGGCTTCGTCGTCGAGGGGGCAGGGATTCACGAGAGCCAATTCCCTGAAACCGAAGTTGGACATGGACCTGGCCACGGCACCGACGTTCCCCGCGATTTTGGGCTCGACCAGGACGACTGTGATGTCGGGCATCCCTTTATGTAATCAGCTTGGGCTAATCACACTTGGCATGCGTTGGGCCTTCAAGCTCGCCTATCTGGGCACCCACTTTCACGGTTCTCAGCGCCAGCCGGAAGTGAGGACGGTGGAAGGGGAGGTCCTTCAGGTCCTCCAGGGCCAGGGCTTCATTGCGAGTCCTCGTGGCAGCCGATTTCAGGTTGCCAGCCGTACTGATCGGGGTGTCAGTGCCCTGGGCAACGTCTTTGCCCTCGACTGCGATGCCGATCCTCGAGCAGTGGCCTCTGTTTTCAGCACCTCACTGGAAGGTGTCTGGTGCTATGCATATGCCCGCGTGTCGGGTGACTTCAACCCGCGGTTCGCGGAGGAGCGATGGTATCGCTATTGGTTCCCGGGCAGGCTTGACACGGAGAAGGTGAGGGCCACTGCCAGGCTCTTTGAGGGAAGACATGGCTTCGGGTCTCTGGCGCCGCCCGGGGAGGGAGGCAACTGCCACGTTAGTCATGTGGAAGTCCATGACAACCCCGAAGGACTATACTTGGACGTGCGAGCCGATCGCTTCCTTCGGTACGTAATCCGAAGGATGGCTGGCTGCCTGGAGATGGTCTCTGAGGGCGTGCTGTCCCAGAAGCAGGTTGCCGAGGCGCTAGAGGGTGACCCAATCCGGGGCCGGCTTGCCCCACCGGAGAACCTGTGGCTCATGGATGTCCGCTACGCGTTCCCCTTCCAGCCCTTCGCCTCGCAGAGCCTTCTTGAGGACGTTTCCAAGGCTCTGCACTCCCGCAGAGTGGAGACGCGTCTGCTTCAGGCCCTAACCCGGCGGATGGAAGGGCGATAAGGGACCGCCCCGTCGCCAGGCGGTGTCCTTATATACGCTTCTCTAGATGTTTAATGGGGAAGAACTCCGTGCGGCTGAGTCGTCTCCTCGTTCCCGTCCTGCCCCTCTTCGCCTTCCTGCTATTGGCCTCGTCCGGGCAAGCCGCCGACACCTCCGTAGTGAGCATTGAGATGGGAGATGCCGCGGAGCTATTCGTCACCCTACGCTCCGACTTCGACCTCGTGGAGGCTGGTCGGGCCATCCCCGTCGTGGCGGAAGTGTGGGATACCCATAGAGTCCCCCTGGCAAACGTGGCCATCCATCTCGCATCTAGCGCGGGCCGCGTAGAGCCGGAAGTCGCCATCACCAACGAGGCGGGTCGGGTCCCCTTCACCTTCTACGCCGCCGATGTGGATGGAGAGGTGGTGGTCCTTTCGGCCTGGGTTGAGACGGCAGGTTTCGTGAAGGGCTACGAGGAGTTCCAGGTACGCGTCATGCATCTCCCGCCGCCCCCCATCTATGCCCGTACCGAAGTCTTGTCGCTAGGGATAGCCTCCCTTCTGCTGGGCATCTTCGCCAAGACGGAGGCAGGGAAGTACGCCCTTCTTCACGTCCTCACCTTCCCGCTGTACGTTCGACTGAAGAAGGAGGAGGTGTTGGACCACTTCGTCAGGGGGCAGATCTACGGATTCATCCGGTCCAACCCCGGGACGCACTACAGTGAGATTCGAGATACTCTGCAGGTGGCCAACGGCACCCTCTCCCACCATCTGCAGACACTTGAGGTGCAAGGGTTCATCACATCCATGCGACAGGGAATCTACAGACTGTTCTATCCTGAGGACGTTAAATTGAAGCCCAAGACCGAGGGCATTCGCCTCAGCGACCTCCAGGTGAAACTGCTGAGTCACCTCAAGCGTGACGAGAACATCGTCCAGGGACAGCTGGCAGCTGAGATGGACGTTACGCAGCAGTGCATCAGCTACAACCTGCGGCTGATGTGCAAGGAGGGGCTACTGGAGAGGGAGAGATGGGGCCGGCGGGTCGTTTATCGTGTTGTGGGGACCTAGGCCATAGGTAGCCCTGTGGTACAGACACATCGGAATCCCCTAAATTTACTGGCACCCACAAGAGGTGTACCAGAGAGCCTAAGTAGTTACACAAAAGCGTGTACCAAACTAGTTTTATATACATGGTCCGCTCCCCCCTCTACCGCGACGGGCTCTAGTGAGCCAGCCGCGGGGGCGAGGAGGAACATCGGAATGTCGCGAAATACCCTGTTGATAGGAATTCTCGTCGTGGCTATGCTGGCCTCATTCCTGCCGGCCGCTATGTTCGTTCAGGAGGCGGCTGCCCAGGAAGAGTTCATTCTACGGGTCGGCGTCCAGGACGAGACAAAGACGCGGAACTCGATTCGCTTCAACTTCTTCACTGGAGACGTGTGGACCGCCGACGTGCTGAACCCAGTACACGCTGGCACCATCATCGAGCATCCTGACACGCTGGCCCGCATGCCTTGGGCTATGGTGGGCACTGACCAGGATGGAGACCGCGCACTGGACGCCAACGAGATCGGAGTCTTCGCTGCGGAGCCCGGGAACCCTGAATTCTGGACTGCCTTCTACGACATCCGTGGAATGCGGTTCCACGACGGGACGCAGGTGGAGATGGAGGACGTGCTCATGGGGTACCACCTAGAGGGCCTTGGTCCCGGCGGGGACCGGTTCCTGAAGGACCTCACGGGTGGTGCGGGTT
>JABAOH010027277.1_pt1 | contig 17532 bp, 20 predicted proteins | sample 7062181 | NCBI WGS metagenome assembly JABAOH01 (sample SAMN14538630, study PRJNA623070) | marine sediment metagenome | biome: marine biome [ENVO:00000428]; feature: marine pelagic biome [ENVO:01000023]; material: deep marine sediment [ENVO:00002113]; isolation source: pool of 5 deep marine... | reverse complement strand
GCTATGAGAACAAAAAAGGCGATATAAGTGTCCCACATTCCCCAGAGAGGAAGTTGCCAAGATACAGGTGTGATAAAATAGGCTGTGAACAGCGCTACATAGTAAACCAGCACAAGTTTCCATCTCCCTTTAAACATAAGCGCTGAGACAGCTGCCCCAATTGGAGCCCCAATTGTAAAGAGAAACTCATATACACCTATAGGGTTTACGTAATGTCCAATCATGACGCCGATGAAGTTAGATGCAAATCCGAATAAAGGTCCAAGCACGATTCCCGTAAGAGGCTCAATCGAAAAATTCCAGCTGTACCAGATGCCAGCTTGAGGCAACTCTCTGCCAAAAGAGTCTGTAATGACATTCAAGGCTGCAAAAACAGCCACAAGAGCTACTACCTGAGAGGCCCTAAACTCTCCCTTTTCCATGGCTAAGCACATGTAGGCAAGTTTCTTTTATTATTTACGCACAAGTATGCCGGGGATCGCTATGCATATAGTTTGTCACATATTCGAAGTCTACGCCTCAGACACCCTACAGTAGCGCCTGGTAGAAACGAATGAATAAAAGAGGTGGTGGAAAATCTCTTCCAATTTGCTGAATCTGCATGTGTAACTGAAAACGAGCTGCAGCTGGTCACCCATGAAGACCAGATCAAATGGGTGAAAACAACTCAGTTTGAGCTATGCAATGACTCTCCCAGCTGTTAGAAGCACTGAGAGCTTCTGAACTAACCGTGTATTATGAAAGCGGTAATGCCAACTTATTTGCGTCGATGCCGAAGCATTATCATATCACCGTGTTACTAGCATAGTAAAGGCTTTTGGATAATCTGAAACGCTTTCTTTAGGCTCAGGAGACTGTGACTTGGTCGCTATCTCCGCTGGCTTAAATAGACACGTGCTTGATTAGGCGATTTGCTAAAAACCGAATATTACACTATTATCGGGAAGATCGTTAAGAGATACCCCCACCAAAGAATGTGTTGAGAAGTTTCCGCTGTTTTCGGAAGGCGGCTGCAACCACGATTATTTAGGAGAGAATGTCTAAGCCTTGAAGTGAGGGCCTGGATTAGTCCAGAATATCAGTTTAGAGAACAGCTTTATAAGCTGATTAAGTCTTGTAGGCAATGTCTGGGGGGTATGGAACTAAATGATATGGGTTTACACAGTCAACGAATTGAACGAGTTACAAGCCAGAGACGCTGGTTCTCTAGACGAACTACAGAGTCTTACTAGAGAGGTTGACTGGATTTGGATGGATTTCATGGATCCTAACGAGAAAGAGTTTGAGGTAGTTGGTGGGCTACTTAAAGAAAACAAAGTGGTAGAAGATATTAAACGACAAAGGATTTATCCGCGACCTGAAAGGGTCAACCACTATCTGTTATTCACGGTCCCGCACGCCTTGTTTAAAGATAACCTCAAGACGTTTCCTATCTACGTGATCATGAAGGAAAGAGTATTCATAACTGTGAGGAATGGATTCTCTTCGAGATCTATCAAGAACGCGTTGAGAACTTTCGAAGATTGTGTTGGCAAAGTTTGCGAGAAAGATAAAAGCTCGACCTTCATCCTAGGTAGGCTATTCCACGAAATAAGTAATGAGAACTTGGACGTGGTGATGGCTCTAAGAGAAAGCATTGACAAAGTAGAAGAAAACGCTCTTGACAACCCGGCAGACAAGAGGATAAGTCACTCCGTGTTTGCAACAAAGAGGGAAATATCGGCCCTCGAGAGAGTTCTGTGGGCTCAAAGAGAGTTGATGCATAATTTGAGGGAAGGCGTAGTCCCGATGATCGAAGTTTCAGAGGAAGTTAGAGCTTCTTTGAATCATCCAATCAACAATGTTTCGCGGGAGCTTTCTCTCCTTGACTCTCACAATAACGCCCTAGACAGCATACTTAGCCTGCAAGACCTAGGCATGATACACAGGGTTGAAAGAAACCTGATCCGCCTCACCATAATAGCCTTGATAGTAAGCATCATCTTAATACTTCTAGAAATCGACATAATCAGTCTCCTCTCCACGTAAGTCTGGAGTAACTTCAAAAAATGGGATTGAAAGGCATTATGGAGAAAGATACAGGCTTCCTGTCCCTTTTCCAGAACAATCCAAATAGAAGAACAGCCCACGAAAAATAGAGTCATGCACCTAATGAAACAGCTGCTTTATTTTTGAAAGCCTCTTGCATCCTAGGAGATAACCGTCAGCAAATGCTATAAATACAGAATAATCTGTAGGTTGACCTATGAAAAAGGTTAAGAAAGGCAATCCTTCTACGCCCGACTTTGTCAAAGTCAAGTGGATAGATGGCTTGCGGTTTGCAGCAACAGACAGTGCTGGACACTCTATTGTATTGGATGCCTCAAAGCAATCTGGTGGCGAAGGCTCGGGCTTCAGTCCAATGCAACTACTTTTGATTGCGTTAGGAGGTTGCACAGGCATGGACGTTGTGCATATCATGCGGAAACAAAGGCAACAGCTCAAAGGTTTAGAGGTATTGGTGTCTGGAAAGCGAGTCAAGGAGCCACCACGAATATACAACAACATCCGCGTAGAATACAAGGTCAACAGGAAGCACATCAAAGAAAGCGCGGTTCAACGCTCTATACAGCTTTCCGAAGACAAATACTGCTCCGTCGGAGCCATGTTAAGGGCTAAAGCCAAAATGACAAGCAACTACATTTTACAATAGAAGCCGGTTGCTCGCACTCGAGGATTTAGACGTAGTTCGTAGAGTTTGGCGCCGGGAATGGGATTTGAACCCATGTGGCCCAAACAGGCCACAGGCTTACTTGTGCTTCTCAAGGCCTGCGCATTATCCACTCTGCCATCCCGGCCCTCTTCAGTGAACATATCTTCTACAAGAGAATAAAATATTAACCTACGCCCCAATTTCTTTTATTAACAAATGACCAACTCGCATTCTCGGTGCTGGCCAAACGACTGGGTTCAGTAATGATTTGAGCGAATTCAGAGACGAACACACACTCTTAAAAGCCACAATATACCCAACAATAAGCTATGGATTGGCTTGAAATCCTCAACGAAACTACCCAACGTATAAAAGAAACAATCATCCCACTCATAAGAACATCCATCGCTGGAAAAACATACGGCATTGGAGCAGGTGGCGATCCGAAAAAGCACATAGATCTCCAAGCTGAGAAGTCATTAACAGAAACACTTCTTGAAAATGATGTAGACTTTACCCTCATCAGCGAAGAATCAGGCATAAGACGATACGGCTCAAAGCCCGCTTATTACGTAACAACAGACCCCATAGATGGAACCACCAACACCCTAAGGGGAATACCCTTTGCTTGCACCAGCGTTGCCATCAGCAAAACCCGCAACCTTGATGCCGTTCTAGCAGCAGCTGTGGCCGATTTCTTTCATGACGCAACATATCTGGCTCAAGAGAACCTCGGCGCCTATCGCAACCGCCAGAAAATAGCGCCAGCACAAACAACCAGTCTAGCTGAAGCGATCATAGGTGTAGACCTTAACGCTTACCAAGTCACAGAGCTGTCGGCAAAGCTCAACAGGCTCCTAACGCAATCCAGACATATTCGACATCTCGGAGCTAATGCCTTGGAGCTATGCTACGTAGCCGATGGCACGACAGATGCATTCGTAGATATCCGAGGAAAACTTCGGACTACAGACATAGCTGCAGCATCATTTATCATCAATGAAGCAGGGGCCACCATAACCACACCTCGAAACACAGCTCTGAAAAATCCCCTAAGCCCAGCCGAAAAAGTAGCTTTCATCGCCACTGGAAACATCAGTCTTCACCAAACTATACTTGAAGCCCTGAAAAAGGCATAATTCTATGCTGACACCAGTAAAGGATTTTCCAGCTCTCCTCCATAAACAAAAGCAGGAAAGAACCCTTATCATTGCAGATCTTCACCTCGGCTGGGAAATTAACCTCATAAGGAAGGGCATCCACGTACCCTCCCAAATGCCAAAAATCCGCCGAAAACTTCTTCAGCTAACAAGCGTGACAAAGCCGACCTCTCTTGTAATCCTAGGAGATGTAAAACACACTATAGCGAAAGCAGAACCCGGCGAGTGGAGAGACATACCAGAGTTTTTCGAAACCATAAATGCAAAAATCAGCAACATTCAAGTCATCCGCGGAAACCACGATGGAAATCTCGAGCCCCTCCTTTCCCCAAATATACAGCTACATCCGTCAACAGGCATACCCTTGAACAATGCAGGTTTATTCCATGGGCATACGTGGCCATCAAAGAAACTGCTAAAATGCAACACTCTCGTGATGGGACACGCCCACCCTACAGTTGCTTTCCGTGATTCCCTTGGATTTCGGATAACAGTGCCCGTTTGGGTAAAAGCAGAATGCAATACTGAAAAACTAGTTTCTGCATATTTAAAAGGCAAACATATCAGAACGAACAAAATGTCCACGACAGCGATCAAGAAACACCTTGTTACAGGTCCAATGATCAAGCAGTTGCTCATAATGCCATGTTTCAACGACTTTCTTGGAGGCCGCCCCATTAACAAAAAGGCCAAGCGCAAAAGGTACATTGGCCCAGTTCTCCGCTCTGAAGCTGTAAAGGTCGACAAAGCTGGGGTATACCTTCTTGATGGGACTTTTCTGGGAACAGTAGAGCAACTTAGGACTCTGAACCAGGAAGCTTAAAAGAAATTCTTATTAAATTCGTTCTCCAGTTTTAGAACGAGGTGAAATACCATTGTCTTGGGACGAGGATTTTGAAAGATGGTTCAGAAGGAAGATGCGGCGACCATTCTCCCGAGGATGGTTCTTCCAAGACATAGATGAAATGCTTCGCGACATCGAAGAAATGATGAACAAAGAACTCAAGGAGTTTACTTCTCGAATACCGAAAGACTACGTACGGGAGAGGAAACTGTCGAACGGAAGAAAAATCCGTGAATGGGGGCCATTCGTGTATGGTTATTCTATGACAATTGGTCCTGACGGAAAGCCCATGATAAGAGAGTTTGGAAACGTTCAACCCAGTAGACGCGGTCCAGAGATAAAACAGGAAAGGGAACCCCTCGTTGATGTAGTAGACACAGATAGTGAGGTAAAGGTTGTTGCAGAACTCCCAGGCGTCGATAAAAGAGATATAAAACTCCATGTTATGGAAGACAGGTTAACGATTTCCGTCGCTACACGTGACCGCAAGTACTACAAGGAAGTGAAGTTGCCGACCGAAGCAGAGCCTAAAGGGGCAAAGACATCATACAAGAACGGAGTACTAGAAGTAACGTTGAAGAAGGCTAAAAAACGCAAGCCAAAAGGAGAACCCCTAAGAATAGAGTAAGTATCAATTTCTCATCTTTCTCTTGAACCATCCTTTTATGCAATCTATATCAATACTTATCTGCGGCGAAGACGACTTGGCCAAAACCTCAGAGCTGGAAACGCTTGAACGAATCTGCAGAGAAGCAGCCGTGGAAAACAGGGTGAAAGATGATGACTTAGACAAGCTTTCAGCTGCTTTTGGTCAACGTTTCACAAAGGCGTTGAATGCAGTAGAGGACAAGCGTGTTAAAAAATATGTTTTCAAACCTAGCAACCGCGTTGTCTGGATTGTTGTAGGAAAAGGACGGGACTACCTAATAATGCCTGCCGCTGATTTTTGCACTTGTGACGACTTTTACTTCCGAGTTATGGATAGACAAGTACACTTATGTTACCACTTGATAGCTCAGAAGCTCGCAGAGACCTTGGAAAGCTACGTGTCATATGAAGAAAACGATGAACTCTATGATGCACTGATGAACGAATGGAAAAGAGCGATAGCTTAAATAGCCAATTCCATTTACTATGGAGAAGGTGCGGACTCGTTGGGCATAGAAGAGTTCTTTCAGACATTAACATATATTCTGATGGTAACAGCGTTTATTGCGCTGGTGATAATCTTTCTTCAACTACTTCGAGGACGAGAAGAGAAAACTCAATAATGAAGATTTCTAGTAATATCATTCTCTGTCGACTCTACTCGACGACGCATCAAAAGGAATGAAACTAAACAAAAGACTGTAAAAACCGCGGCAAGAAGGATGAGGGAGGGGCCATGACGCCCACTGCCAATTATGATAGGAATAGGGCCGACTATTATTATTCCACCTGTGCTAGCTGTGTTATCTGAGACAAGAGAAGCCATCATCAATAGAATCACTCCAGCAAGTATCAGGGAAACCCCGATTAAAAATAGTATAAACCCAATTCGTTGAAATCTCGACAACGCACAAAACCTCCTTATGAGTAATGAAACACGATACTAACAAGAATGACGAGAACCAGCAAAACAATAGCTAAAGTCAGAAGCACTTTTACAGATTCCCTGTCAGTTCCAAAAACTATGGGGAAGAGCCCAATTACCACCACACCTCCACCTCTAACCTTCTGCTCATTTCTCGCAGAAGAAAAAAGCAGAATGACAATTGCTACAAAAATCGTTATTAAACCAGCTAGGACTAGCCAAAATCCCAGCCTTGTCAAGGACCCAAAGTCGATCATCGAACTCATTATTCCTATTGATGAAAGGACTAAAATAGGTTTGTTGCAAACCTTTCTTTGCTCGCTTCAGCTACAGGGTCGAAAATGAGCGAAGAAGAAATAGTTCAGCGCATCCTTTCTCATCAGGATAGTATGACTCGCAAAGAGATAGCGAAAGCTATAGAAGAAAAGAAGGCAGCCAGTGGAGGCTTCTTGACAAGTGAGGCCGCCGCACGACTGGTTGCCGTAGAGCTGGGAGTGAAAGTTGAACTAGAAGAGTTGCTTCCGAAGGCTTACATAAGTCAGCTGGTTGCTGGGTTAAATGACGCTACTGTTTCTGGCCGTGTGTTGCTTGTTACTACGCCTCAACAGTTTTCACGACCTATGGGAAACGGGCAAGTAGCTAGGTTATTAATTGCAGACAAAACGGGCTCTATTGGAGTTGTTCTATGGGATGACAAAGCAGAGTTCACTAGGAAAATTCATCTTAGGCAGATAGTGAAAGCGTTGCACGGCTATGTTCGACGGTCTAGAGATGGCGAGATAGAACTTCATATTGGCCAAAGAGGTGACGTTCGGATTATTCCTTCTGACATGGAGGAGAGTGACTTTCCTCGCATCGAAGAGCTCTGCGAGAAGATCGGCAATATAGACGAAAGACACAGAAGGGTAAACATTCAAGGATTGATCAAAGCAGTATATTCTACGTCTACATTTCAGCGACGTAACGGAACACAAGGCAAAGTCATGCGAATAATAGTGGAAGACGAAAATGGACGAATCCCTGTTGTATTTTGGAATGAAAAGGCAGATGATATGGCTAATGCAAAAGAGGGAGTCGAAGTTTTGGTGATGAATGCAAAAGTGAAGAAGAATCGTCGGGATAGACGGTTGGAATTGCATGTGGATTATTTTGCCAATGTAGAGGTTCAAAAACCCTGTGAAAGTTTTCTACGCATAAAAGATTTGAAGAAGGGAATGAGGATAAATCTTGTTGAAGGAAAGGTTGCGACAAAACCTGTGCTAAAAGAGGTTACCACTAGGAGGGGTGAAAAAGTTGTTGTCGCTTCCTTTAAGTTAGCGGATGACACCGGGGAGGCCTTGGTGTCAGCTTGGAGAAAGCATGCTTCGAAAGTTGAAGGTTTGGATGTGGGTGCTAAGGTCAAGTTGAGAGAGGTTTTTGTTCTAAAAGCATCGGGGGATCAGCTTGAGATCGCGACCCGTACTTCAAGTATAATAGAAACGGAATAACGCGTTGAAGCGATTTGTTCTAGAGTCGTAACAGGTGTTGGAGTGATAATGAGTGAAATGAGGCCAAGCATGACGGAATACTACATCTAGCGATGTTGGTTTTTCATTTTGTTCAAAGGCACAACTAAGTTTGCCTTATGTAGCGTTGAAGAATCATGAAGTAGGCCAAGCATGGAAACAGCATCACTCAAGTGTTTGTCAGCACAACACTTATCTCAAAACGCCATGCACAGTATAGCTCTCTCCTAGAGTTGGTAAGTTGACATGGAAACAAGCCAGATTTCTCTCCCCGTTGATGACCTGCCCAAAGCGTGGTACAATATCGCGCCTGATCTGCCAGACCCCTTGCCTCCCCCTAAAGAGCCTGAAAATGGCCCTTCTCGAATGAAGTTTTTAGAGAAGACGATGATTCATGAATGTTTGGAGCAGGAAGCCTCCACGAATCGATGGATATCTATACCTGAGAAGGTTAGAGAGTTATATATTCAAGCTGGCCGACCGAGGCCTTTGTATAGAGCAAGAAGACTGGAAAAGCATCTCGGCGTGAAGAAGGTAAAGTTATACTATAAACGTGAGGACTTGTCGCCTACCGGCTCACATAAAGTGAATACAGCTTTGGCTCAGGCTTTCTTTGCAGCGAAGGAAGGAAAAAAAATGTTGGTGACAGAGACTGGAGCAGGCCAATGGGGAAGTGCATTGTCTTACGCAGCGACGCTGATGAATCTAGATTGCGTTGTCTTCTGGGTCAGAGCAGTCTATAACTGGAAAACTGATCGTAGGACCTTTATGAGATTGCTGGGAGCGACAGTTCATGCATCACCTAGTGATGAGACTAGTGTGGGGAGTGAGCTACTGGCTGAGGATTCAACACACCTAGGCTCACTGGGGATTGCAGTTTCCGAAGGGTTGGAATATGCAGGAGAGCATGAGGGATGTGTTTATTGCCTGGGGTCGGTGTTGAATCACGTTCTCGTCCATCAATCGGTTATTGGGTTAGAGACGATGGAACAATTCAGGCTTGTTGAAGATGAACCTGACCTAGTGGTTGGGTGTTTGGGCGGTGGGTCGAATTTTGGTGGAATTGCGTTGCCTTATGCAGGGGAGGTGCTGCAGGGTAAGCGAGAGTGTGAGTTTCTGGCGGCCCAGTCTGAGGCTGCTCCTAACCTCGTCAAAGGCCAGTACAGATATGACTTTGGAGATGTGGCTGAGCAAACGCCGTTATTGAAGATGTTTACATTGGGACATCGAGTGAAGATGAAGCCAATCCGAGCGGATGGGTTGCGATATCATGCTGCTGCACCATTAGTTAGTGCATTGCGAGATAGGGATATCGTCAAGGCCGTCGCTTATCCTGTGGATGAAAGGATGGTTTTTGAAGCAGCTAGCACGTTTTTTCAAAGTGAGGGATGGTTGATTGCGCCGGAGTCGGCATATGCCGTGAAGGCTAGCATCGACGAAGCTTTGGAAGCTGAGAAAGCAGGTGTAGAGAAGGTGATTTTGATGAATATTAGTGGACATGGCTTCTTGGATTTGGAAGCGTACCGGGACAAGTTGAATATTGACTAGCCTGTTACTGTTAGTTAGTCATTTTTTCGGAGAAGCTATGTTTTCCAAGTCTTCTTCGCCTTCTGCATATCCTGAGGCAAGTAAGACATCGTTTTCTTTTATAACCGCGTTAGGTTTTGGAAGTATCCACCTGTTGTCTCTTCTTATGGATAAGATCCACATCCCAGTTTCTTCGTGGATTTGAGCTTCTCGGAGAGTTTTGTCTACCAATGTGGAGTCTGCGGATACTTGGACTCGTACAACTGTTTCTTCTGCTTCTTCGATTGCAAGCTTCAAGATAGGGTGGGGTTCTAGTCCTCTCAGAACTACTTCTGCGATTTCAGCTCCAGCGTCAGCTATTTGTTCTGTGGTGACCCCAAGTCGGATTAATCCTAGGAAGTCCCTTGATTCTTTTGGTTTGAAGCCGCTTGAGAGTACAAGTTGCTCAAATTCTGTGTGAAGCTCATCCATGTGTTCTTCCAGGGCTTGGACTTCTTCGGCTATGTGGAGGCTATTCAGTAAGAGAGAAGAGTATGCCAAGTCAACCATTAACTCAGACGTGTTCTTTAAATCCACAAGCTTGTCAACTATCACTTGGAACTGTTTTCTCTTTTTTGCCAATGTTATTCCTCCAACGTTCTAATTGTTCCTTCGGCAAGCTCTTTCAGTTCATTGACGCCATGGGGAGCCCCTCGGGCAATCAAAATGTCGCCTTTTTCAAGCTTTTCTGCTTCTTTTGGGTTTATTATCCATTCTTTGTTTCTTCTGATGGCTATAATGTCTACTCCGATTCTTGCTGCTAATTCCAGATCACCAAGCAAATTTCCAACTAAGATTGATTTCGGGTTCGTCTCCACGCGAACAAGGTGTTCCTCTACTTTCTCAAAGGCTCGACGGACAATGGGGTGTATGCCTATATTTTGGATTACTATGGTGGCTATATCCGCAGCTGCGTCCGAAATCTTGTCTGCAGCAGAAGCTACTGCAGAAACGCCTACGAGACGTTCAGCATCCTGAGCATCTCTGACTGCAATCATAACATTCATATCTAAAAGATACGCAAGCGTGTCTACACGTTCCTCAAGTTCCAAAACTTCCTCTGCCAATGCCTTGTTGTCGAAAAGTGCAGCAGAGTACGCCAAATCAATCATCAACTCGGATAGATCTTTGATTTCGACAAGTAAGTCCCTAACTGACAAAGGTTTGTACTCAATTTTCTCCAACTTCACCATGTGATGAGGAACACTCCAGTGTGAAGCAAGCTACTGCAATAAACATGATATGAGAGATAGATAATTTTTGCTGCTCTCAAACCCCGCCTAGGAAGCTCAACATCGCTAACAATGAAACAGTTGTTACAGTATCAGCCAACGAGCTTTCAACAGGAATGACGAAATTGTCTGGGTCAAGACCTCTATGAAAGGTGATGATAGCAACGCTGAAAGATATGCAGATCATAAAGCTTACAGCAAGTATGTTTGTACCCAGAAGCACACCGATAAATCTCAAAGTTTCAGATAAGCTTATAGGGACTTTATATAGAGAAGAGATGAACGCATATAGCGCATACATTACTATTGAAGCAAGCCACACCCCCGCTATCTGATTTCTGTGATGTTTTATTGATCTTAAAGAGGGTCGAAGCGTGCCTAGAGCAAGCTTTGTTGTAGCCGTCGATCCCACTATAGCCCCAACATCTCCTATAGTATCTATGAGAGCAGGATAGATAGCATAAATCTCTGGTTTATGACCCACAACTTCGCTGATTCTAGAAAGCACCCAGCCTGTGATGTTTACTGTTAGTGCCACTAAGAATAACATGTACGTAGATTCTCTAATAGTCCGTGTAAAATCTGCTTCTTTTCTATTCTTGTATGAAATGATTAAAACAATAACCATGAAAACGATGCAAACCGTCAAAACAACTATCCAGCCTCCGTGCTTAAGAAAAAGCACATTCAGTACTGTGGTATAGCATAAAGTGACTAAAATATCAGCCATAGTTGACTCGATAGGATAGACGATGATGTCGGGGTCCAAACCCCTCTTAAAGGAAGAAAAAGCAATAGCTATCGTCAATGGAGATATTGCAACAATCGACATGCCCATTGTCGCGATCAGGGTGCCGAAGATAGGTAACGCGCTTGAAACGCTTAATCCCAGAAGAGCTACACCGAAAAGCATCGCAAGAGATCCTAGAAAGATACTGCTTTCAAAGGTTAAAACTACAATGGAAGCCCACAGCGCGCAAAACCTCTTTGTTCTCTCTCCAAATAGACTCGTCTGGATGGTACCTAAGTGTAAACCAGTGCTCAAGTGTCCAGAGAAGAGTCCCCCTATAACGCCCCTTATGCTTAGAACGCCTGGGTAAAGGGCGATCATCCAAGGTTCACGAGAGAAAATGCCTAAAGAAGCAGCCACCATTGCGCCTGCAAGGATGCCGCCTAGATTGAAAAGGAGGGACAGCAGTGACTGTTTGGTTGTTTTGGCGAGGCTAAGTTGCTGAATGGAATCTTCACCCACATTGTGCCCCTCTCTTCGTTTTTGCGTTCCGAATCGCCATCACTTTCATCTTCCAAACATATACATCTCCAAGCCAGAGCGGCGTCATACTGCCGAATATTTCGCCAGTCTTGCAACCTTGGCACCATTTTGTCTCCTCGAGCTGGTGAGATTAGACATTACTGTTTATATGCCTTTCCAGAACAAGATAGAATAAAGATTGTTCAGCCTTGTTTTTCCACTTGCCTGATTGCGTCTTCTAAGATGTCTAGCCCCGCGTCTACAAGCCCCCGCGTTATAGTGAGCGGTGGAACTATCCGTATTGTCGACATGCCGCAGGTTATCACTGCTACGCCGCGCTTCCAGCTTCTGGTCATAATGTCTGTTGCCTTCTTCGGAGCAGGCTTTTTGGTAGCCTTATCTTCAACGAGTTCCACTCCTATCATTAGGCCCTTTCCTCGCACGTCACCTACAATCTCGCTTTCTTCCTTGAGCTCCTCAAGTCTTTTCATGATGTAAAGCCCCTGTTTGGTCGCGTTCTCTCGCATTCCATCATTCTGAATTGCGTCGATAACTGCAGAGGCAGCGGCGCATGATACCGGATTGCCGCCAAAGGTACTTGCATGGGAACCCCCCTCCCAGTCCATTATTGAGGCTTTGGCAACCATGGCGCCAAGAGGCAATCCCGCCGCAATCGACTTAGCAATGCACATTATGTCTGGTTTAACACCCCAATGTTCAATGGCAAACCATTTACCGGTTCTCCCCATTCCTGCCTGCACCTCATCGTCCATCATCAGAATGCCATACTTATCCGCCAACTTTTTCAGCCTCTGGAAGTATTCAGGGGGAGGCACAATGTATCCTCCCTCGCCTTGAATTGGTTCAAAAACGAAGGCGGCAACTTCTTCGGGTGGAATGTACTTTTGCAGTACATATTCATCTATGAAGTCTACACACCAATAGCGACAGTCTGGATAGGTAAGTTTGAAGGGGCAACGATAACAATAACTATATGGTACATGGGTAACACCTGGCACTAAAGGAAAGAAGTAACGTCTCTGAACGGGTTTGCTTGCTGTAAAAGACATCCCGCCAAAAGTTCTCCCGTGGAACCCACTTATGAAACCTATGTATCGTTGCTTTCGCGTATGCCACCTTGCAAGTTTCGCCGCTGCCTCAACTGCCTCTGCACCACTATTCCCGAAGAAAACCTTCTTTTCCCAAGCCCCAGGAGTTATCCCAACCAGCTTCTCAGCTACTTCTACTACTTCACGATACATGAAGTCAGTAACAGAATAATGCAGAAAACGATCTAATTGGCCCTTTATTGCTTCTATGACCTTTGGGTGGCTGTGACCTACATTTACACAGACAAGACCAGAGTTGAAGTCAATATATTCATTCCCATCCACATCACGAATGATACAATCTTTTCCACTTTGTATCGCAAGAGGATACCACCTAACAAACGACTGGGAAATCACTCTTTCGTCCCGTTTCGCAAGTTCCCGTGCCTGCGGTCCAGGCGGAGTAACAATGATTTTCGGGTAATCTGCCATACTGTTTCACCTTTTCTTGAAGACTATTCAATAGTAGAAAACCGATTTTTATAGCTATCTGTTAGAGAGCGTAATGGAAAAAGGTGTGGGTCAGGTCCTTTATCTGTCGTTCGGGGACCCGAAACCCGACTTTAGGGACTTTGGACAGAGGGAACCCTTTTTCAGGTCTATGGCCGAGCCATAGTTATCTCGATGGTTGAGACGTTGCTCTTTCTTCCCTCTTCTCTTTGTACCTCTTCGGTGCCGATGGCGATGTCCTTCAGGTCTAGATCTTTTACGAAGGCGCGTCGCAGAAGTTCGACAGTGTCGACGGCTCTGGTGATTGCCCGGCCTCTGGCTTTGACGCATATGTTTTTCTCGCCTGAGTTGAAGAAGGTCAGGCAGGCAACCACGTAGTTCATCACGGGTTTTCGGCCGATGAGGACAACGTTTTCGCTCGTCTTTACCGCCTCTTTAGGTTTCGCTTTCTTTTCTGCTTCTTTTGGCTTTGTAGGTTTTTCTTCTTGTGTCACGTTTTCTCCTCCTCAAATTGCTTGAGGACCATGATGGCATATGATTGCGTCTGTACTCAAGATGTTGAAATGTGCTCTATAAAAATCGTTTGGGGTCTCTTATAGTTTTCCCACGTCACAATTGTAACAGACAAACCATCTTATTCTTACTTGCATCTTTCAGCGTTTAACGTGTCCCATGCCCCTTTCAAAAGCCTTTGTATTCACTTCGAGAAATTCAATCTTTTTTTCGAAGAACTCCTTTAAGCCTCGTAAAATGCTATGCTTAGAGACAACAGCAGACCGCGCTACATAAGCTCCAAGCATCACCATGTTTGCTGTTCTTTTTTCACCAACCTCCATAGCGATGTCATTTGCAGGCACACGCATTACCTCGATGTCTTTTCTTGAGGGCTGATGTGTGATTAAGGAACTGTTTAGAAGAAGGAGGCCTTGAGCTTGCAGTCGTGGTTCGAAAGCTTTCAAAGAAGGGTTATTCATAATTATCAATGCTTGCGGCGAAGTTATGACTGGCGATCCTATCTCTCCGTCTGATATGACGACTGTGCAGTTGGCGGTTCCCCCCCGCATCTCAGGACCGTAAGAAGGTATCCAAGTAACATGCTTTCCAGTTTTCATGGCGCTATATGCTAAGAGCTTTCCGATGAACATCAATCCTTGACCGCCGAAGCCTGCCATTATAACATTAGCATAGAGCAGTTTTTGATTTTTCCTATGCATATATCATCTCTCTTTTGGAACTTTAAATTCTCCTAACGGGTAGTAAGGCACCATCTTATCCTCAACCCACTTTGTGGATTCTGCCGGCGTCATGTGCCAATCAGTTGGACACTGCGATAGGACTTCCACCATTGAATAACCTAAACCCTTTATTTGGGTTTCAAACGCCTTCCTTATAGCCTTCTTAGCTTGAATAATATGCTTTGGACTGGCCACGCTTACCCTTGCGATATATGCTGCGCCATCCAGCGTTGCAAGCAGTTCAGCCATCCTAATCGGAAAGCCAGCCTTCTCTGGATCCCGTCCAAAAGGGGAAGTCGTGGTTTTCTGGCCGATGAGTGTTGTAGGCGCCATTTGCCCCCCAGTCATGCCGTAGATTGCGTTGTTGATGAAGACTGTTGTTATTTTTTCTCCACGAGCGGCTACGTGGACCGCTTCTGCAGTTCCGATAGATGCAAAGTCACCGTCACCTTGGTATGTAAACACAACTAGTTTCGGATGGACTCTCTTACAGCCAGTTGCAACTGCAGGCGCACGGCCGTGGGCTGCTTCATACATGTCAATGTCCAGATAATTGTAGAGAAGTACTGCACAGCCCACTGGTGCAACTCCGATAGTTTCTTCCCTGATCTCTAGCTCGTCTATTACCTCTGCCACAAGACGACCCGCGATTCCATGTCCACAGCCAGGACAGTAATGTGTCGCCACTGGACGTAGCGTCTTCGGACGCCCAAAGACCTTTTCAAGTTCTACCTGCATTTTTACCTTATATCCTTCACGAGTTTTTCTGTTTCGACAACTATGTCGTCATAACTAGGCACTACGCCTCCAGCTCGTCCGTAGAAGCGAATATGGGCTTTACCGCAAATGCCTAGTTTAACGTCCTCTACCATTTGCCCAAGACTCATTTCAACGACCAAAAACCTGCGCACTTTTTCAGCCAACTTTTCAAAAGTCTCGAAAGGGAACGGAAAAACAGTAATAGGCCTGACCATTCCCACTTTGATGCCTTTTTCACGTAAAACTTTGATTGCAGTTTTCGCAATTCTGGCAACCGTCCCATACGCTGCAATTATAACTTCAGCATCATCAGTTTGATAGGTTGCCACGCGCACCTCATTCTTGATCATTCTCTGAATCTTGCGGTTGATTTCCAGATTATGCTTTTCAAGGGCTGAGGGGTCAAGGTATAAGCTTTTAACCAGATTTGGAGGACGTCCTTTAGCTCCTGTAAGAGCCCACTTCTTTGGAGGAAGCTTTGGCGGTGGAGTTCTTTCGAATTCAACAGGCTCCATCATTTGACCCATGTAACCGTCTCCCAAAATCATCACGGGATTCCGATACTTATCAGCAAGGTCGAAAGCTTCCATCGTAAGCGAAACAGCCTCTTGCACCGTGTGAGGTGCTAACACAAGCAGATGATAGTCACCATGCCCTCCCCCTTTCGTGGCCTGAAAGTAGTCGGACTGAGAAGGTTGAATGCCGCCCAGCCCTGGACCTCCACGCATGATATTCACTATTACGCAGGGAAGTTGAGCGCCAGCTATATACGAGATTCCTTCCTGCATCAGGCTGATTCCAGGACTAGAAGAAGAAGTCATCACTCTAGCGCTGGCGCCTGCAGCCCCGAAAAGCATGTTTATGGCAGCTACCTCGCTTTCTGCCTGAAGGTAGACGCCTCCAGCTTCGGGAAGTCGTTTCGACATGTATTCGGGAATCTCGCTTTGCGGAGTGATAGGATATCCAAAGAAAAATCGGCAACCAGCTTGAATTGCAGCTTCTGCAATCGCCTCGTTTCCGGTCATAAACCTTTTTTCCATCACTTGTCTCCTCCAACCTTTCTTTTTTCACTATAAACCTCTATAGCGACATCAGGACATGTAATGGCGCATAAAGTGCAACCAGTGCATTTTCCTTCGCGATCGACAAACTCAGCTGAATAATATCCCTTAGGGTTAATTCGCTCGGAGATGCGGATAAGGTGAAGTGGGCAAGCATGAACGCAGAGAGCGCAGCCCTTGCACCCGTTTTCATCGATTACGATCTTACCCATCCTCTGCACCTTTTTGTCATACACTTTGCGAGCAGCAGTTCTCATTCATCATAGGCACCATTAGAGAGGTAACAAATACCATAGGGAAAGGGAAAAGTGTTTCGCAAAAACGTAAAGAAACTGGCACCGTCAAAGCACCCGCAGCAAAATTGTGCTCCACACTTCAGAAGGCATCCAGGTAATCCCTGACGTTAAGCAACTTATCACCATCTGCAAAGTTAGGGAAACGTGTATATTTAACGAAACAAATGTAGAATGACCGGTTCCGAGGAACATCAAATGTCACAGTTAGAAGAAATACGATGGCATGGTAGAGGCGGACAAGGAGCATGGACAGCCAGTGAACTCCTAGCGAAAGCTGCCATTCTCGAGGGAAAACATGTCCAGTCATTCCCCGAGTTCGGCCCAGAACGCATGGGCGCCCCCCTAGCAGCCTACACACGAATAAGCAACGAACCCATAAAACTCCACTGCTCCATCTACACCCCGAATGTAGCGGTGGTACTTGACCCGACCCTTCTGAAAACAGTAAAAGTGACCGACGGACTCACTGAAAAAGGGATACTGATCGTTAATACTCAGGAAAACCCTGTAATGCTGAGAGAGAAACTGAGCATCACATCACAAGAAGTTTGGACCGTTCCAGCCACAGACATCGCCATCAGAATCCTAAACGTTCCAATCACAAACACAGCCATGCTTGGAGCTGCAACCCGAGCAGCCTCCCTAGTAAGCTTGGAAAGCATTGAAAAGGTGGTCAAAGAGCGCTTCCGACAGGAACTAGCAGAAAGAAACATCGCTGTGATAAGAGAAGCATACCAGGAGGCGAAACCTGCGTGAGCCAGAAACAGAAGAAATGGAAAGATATCCCCATCGCTGGAG
>JABAOH010004269.1_pt2 | contig 17532 bp, 14 predicted proteins | sample 7062181 | NCBI WGS metagenome assembly JABAOH01 (sample SAMN14538630, study PRJNA623070) | marine sediment metagenome | biome: marine biome [ENVO:00000428]; feature: marine pelagic biome [ENVO:01000023]; material: deep marine sediment [ENVO:00002113]; isolation source: pool of 5 deep marine... | reverse complement strand
GCAGACACTAAAGATGATCCTGAAGCAATTGCTAGTTGGGAGCTCGAACGAATGAAAAGAGGACCTAGGATTAGTGTCAGAAATTCTACTATAAAGGAATAACATGAAAGCAATTTATTATTGAGATCATGTCATTAATTGGAGCATAGCTTATGGGATACCTGTAATCCATCTGCTATTGAAACTGGTCTTGGTCGTGGGGAGGAAAGTCTTCGGGTTATCGTTCTCGTAATGCCCAAGGGAGCGTGAATTCAGCGATGAGCTTAACGCCGCTGCAGCGGACTATGCTCAGCCTCGTCTCTGGGTGGAGTGATCGAATGAAGCAGGCGCCGCGGCGGAGCCGCAGGGTGTTATGCAGATAATTCTTAGCATATTATTGGTCATTAGTAGTGTCTCGCAGCCTACTGAGGAGTCAGTTGCTCGAGTGGTAGTTTCAAAAGACTCTCTCTCTTTCTGGATCCCCATAGAAGATCACGAATCTTTGTGGAGATGGAATTCATTACCTGCAGGAAGAGACGAGCATGAGTGGATTTTTAATATCCCGTTGAAAGAGTCGATTTTCCCGCTGAAAGAGGGAGAAGCACATTTTGCAGTTATACAAAAAAGTCTGGGACCGCCTGACTGGGTAGGTAAAATAAAGGAGTTACTAGAGAATTGTATGGTTTATTTCTGGGTGACGAATGCCGAGAGTGGCGAGATGTTCCACAAAAGCAAAATTAAAACTTTCATAATTCCTAATTACGCACCTGGTTTAATAAGTTTCACATTAGATATACCGTTCTATGTTGAATTGATTGCACGTCAGCGTCCGGAAATCATCACTCTACAGGGATTCGACTCTAATGGAGAAGTATATAACAAAACTGTCGTCGTAAATAATCAGCGAGATCCGAAAGAAGAGGTCGCACGTAACATTATTGGCCCCTTTTCCGCCGACGAATATGCAATTTACCAAACTGTGTTGGATAGAATGTTCAATTTTAGAAAACTAATTAGGTCGAGACAGGCCATTTATATTCTCTCACCGACGTTCCATAAAAAGATAGACACCTACGAGCAGAATAATGTGAAGGTATTAAAGGCCGATTCTGTAACATGTAATAATTACTTTGCAAATCGAGTTATCGCCTCTGATTTGACATCTTTATCCAAATTAGGTTTCAGTGTAATTAACGAAGATTCTTTTTATACAAAGTTCAAACATGTTGATAAGACCGGTTTTTATAAAGTCCGTTTGTCTCGAATCGGTTTCGGTAACAATAACACTCAGGCACTAGTATTTTTTATTCATGCAGGGGAAGGAGAAGTAGTTCTCCTTGAGAAATTAAATGGAGAGTGGTTAGTGACAAGAAGGGTGACAATTTGGCAGATATAAAGATGTTACTGCGTAGCACGCTGTAGCAGATGAAGGTTCGGTAGACCAGCCTGCAGCTGAGCAACCGCGCGCTAAAAGGACAAGCCAATAAAGGAGTCATAATGAACACGCATCCACCAATGGTATACGTAAGCGAAAAAATAGTCTGGGAGTATAAGCATCTCATTCGACATTTGAGTGAAAACGGAGCGCCAACGGAAGAAGAGCTGAACTCGCTTGGGAAAGATGGATGGGAGCTCGCTGGAGTATTCCAGGAAAAAGAAACGGTGCATTTCTATTTCAAGCGGCCGAGGGATTAATGTTTGAGGTTTATAGTCGTGATCGCATAACAACTTTGATTTACAACCGCTCTCCGGAATGAGCGATTTGCGAAATTACTCCATTGAGCTGCTAAGAGCTTGATCCATTTTCAATTCAGTCGATCAAGTATCTTCCGATAACTGATTTGGAATATCCAAACATCGCAATATTGTCTATGTGCTGCTATATTAATATTGCATGATAGAATTATCCTTTCAAAGATTTGTGGATGAGAGATGAAGCGGACGCTGTTTTTGGCAATGATTCTCCTAATCTTCGGTGTCACCAGACCGGGACATGCAGAATTTATCGGAGTCTTTAACGATACCAATGGATGTAAGTGTGAGATGTTCGACAAGGTTCCAGGTCTGATGACTATCGCCGTCCTTCACGTGAACACTCCGGGTGCGACCGGTTCTCGGTTTGCAGCACCCCAATCCGCATGCATGGCATTGACGTGGTTATCCGATACGCACGTATTTCCAGGGACGACTGGGAATTCTCAAACTGGCATCTCGATCGACTATGGCCAGTGTCGCACAGGCACTTTTCAAGTTCTCACAATTAATTATTTAGCTGAAGGGTTTATAGCGGATTGTTGTTATTATTATGTCCTGCCGGATCCCAGTGCTTCATCTGGACGTGTTGAAGCCGTCGACTGCAACAACGAAACCGTCTTCAACTCCGGGTGGGCGGGTGTCATCAACCACACTGCAGAGTGTGGATGCAATCTTGTTGAGCCGTGGTGTTATCCCGTCGCGGTTGAATCATCCACGTGGGGCAAGATCAAAGCTCTGTACAAATAGGAAATGAATGCGTTGCGGAGTGACCCGGATCCGGCGGGCCACGGAACAGCACGCCCAAGACAAAAGCCCGGCTCCTCGCCGGGTCCTTTGTCGCACCTTTGTGTTCTGCACTCAGGTTCCTACGCTACTCGGGCAGGTGAATATGTTACCGGCTTTGCGGTGTTCGCTGCTGGTCGAGCACTCTCCTCACGCGCTCGAGGCCGGCACGCGCATCTTGGAGCTGGGGATCCAACTGCAGCACCCGAGTGTAGTGAGCGTATGCCTGGTCATAGTCTCCAACCTGCTCGAGGGCGAGTGCAAGGTTCAGGTGCGCCACGGCACTGTTGGGTCGCCCCTGCACCGCAAGCCTGAAGTAAGGAATACTCTCGGCGATCTTCCCCTGGCTCGCGAGGGCCGCTCCGAGATCGTTGTATACGGCGGCGTACCTGGGATTGAGTTCGATCGCCGTCCTGTAAAAACCGACCGCCTTATCCATCTCGCCGATCCTGGTGTATGCGATTCCCTGCTGGTAGTGCCATCGTGCCATGCTGGGCTCGTAGCCCGCGAAGTTGATATTGGTGAGAATGAGAACGGGGATGAGAGCAATCCCCCAGAAAGCGGTCTTCTGGTATTCCCGTCTCCGCACGAACTGGACCAGGCCATCAATATAAATGGCGCCGAAGAGGAACAGAAACGGAATGACCGGCACCCGGTACCTGCACGTGACTGCAAACGGCAGGTGCGAGGCGTACCACGCGAGCACCAGGAACACGACGAGCACCGCCATCTCGAACCGAGCGCGCTCACTCTGAGACAGATCCTTCTTGTGTTTTCTTCGTGAGAGCGCCCCCCGAAAGAAGAACACAACTCCGAGAAGCCCGAGCGCAAAGGCAGCGGCGAAGTTGATGGGAATCCACCTGAGCACCGTGGATTGCGCGTAATCCCCCTCTACGACCTTGTTGTCTGCGGGTTCCACCGGCCCCCAAAAGAGGAGCGTCTTCCTCCACATCAGGCCGAGCACCTTCGCGGGGTGACGCTTCATCCACTGGACGGCCCGATTGGCGAGGTAGTCAGACACCTCAGAGTGCTTGAGATTTCGGCCGAGCAGCTTCTCCACACCGGCAACAATCGTGAGGTGGTCGTAGCTGGTGTCCAGCGTGCCGATACCGGGAATCGTTCCCCGGACCAGTCCGTCTGCCCTGTCGTTGTTTCCGATGTACAGGTTGATCCCGCCGTTGGAGGATATGAGGACGAAGTCCTGGGCCACCACATAGTTCCTCACGGTCGCGGGAATCACGGCGAGAGCTGTGCCGAGGGCTAGTCCCACTAGGGAAAGCCATGAGCGGCGTAGCCCCCCGCGGCGTGCGTGAATCCATAGCGACCACGCCCCAATGACCGGGAACAGCACGAGAGCGTTTGGCCTTACGAGCGCGTGCAAACCGAGAAGGAGACCGGCGCCGAATATCATCCACAGCTTCAACTTCCGGGTCCATGCGAGAAGCACGTGGACAAGTCCGAGCGTCAGGGCAACCGAGATCACGGGCTCGAGAAAATCGGTCTCGAAATAAATGAACGTCCAGTAGACAGCCATGAGAGCTGCGAGTACCACGCCGATAACGCGACCGAAATATCTGCGGGCGAGGAAGAAAGCGAGGAGGACGTTCAGCATGCCGATGAACAGCTGGACAATCCTAGGCCAGAAGTAACCGGAGCCGGCCACCTTGTAGACCGCGGCCAGAAAATATGGATATCCGGGGGGGCGGAAAAAGGGGACCTCATTGATCTTAGGGTCTGGTTCGTGTTCGGGTGGAGCCCAGTTGCCGGAAGCGAGGCAACGAGCCCAGTAATTGTGGAAGTCCGCATCCACCAGCGGGCAGGTGTACTCGGGACCCTTCGCGAATTCGGCGAGATACAGAGCGCGGAGCGTGATGCCCAGCAGGACAATGACGGCCAGAGCCAGCAGGCTCCAATCTCTCGCTTTGCCGCCCTTTCCGCGTGACATGACAAGCTCCGTTCATAGCAGAAAAATAAAAAGGACGATATCACAAGCACTGGCCGCGGTCAAGAATGGCCACCTGCCTTACACACGCAATGCCCACAGCTTGCAGTGCTTCCTCGTACTCCCGGCGTCCCCAGTAATAGTAGTAACCGAGCGCAACATGGGCTTCAGGAAGCTGTGGTTGAAGCCTGAGCGCCTGATCTGCAGTCGCCTTCGCTTTGGACAATCGCTCTTTAGTGCGATCATTTCCGAAGTGATACATGCCCGATTGAGCCTTTGAAAGCGCGACAGGTCACGCTATGAGGATCGATGAGATTGCGACTTTGGCCGCAAGTGCACGGGTCTTGGTGAAGCGGTTCATAATATAGTCCCCACCTGAAAATTATGCAGAGCTTGCAAAAAGATCAACGGTCATCAATTTCAAGGCTATTCCGAAAAATACGAAGCGGCTTTTCCAATTCACTTCCATAATTGGCTATCTTTACTGAGCTTAGCAGCCCTCTGTGGCTAAGCCTCATGGCGCCAAGGATTGTCTAGATCTCTTGGACTCAAATTCATCTACCAATGAACATATCTGAGCTCTATAATGGAACTCCCACATAAGAGAGACCCTACCTAGCGATATCACCGAGAATCGAAGATCTATGGTTCTTCGGAAGCCGATAATATCGCGTACTTTTCTTTATCTCCTCATCATCGGCCTCGCTTTCGCGCTTAAGTTTGCATACTTGAAGGAGCGAAGCTCACTCCCCGATTTCAGTTATCCGACGTTGGATTCAAGATACCATGATGACTGGGCTTGGGGAGTTGCATCGGGAGAGTGGGAGCCAAGGATAGCGGGGGTAAGAGATGAGCCATACTTCAGAGCCCCTCTTTATCCATACTTCCTATCGAGTCTCTACAGGGTCTTTGGTCACGATTATTTCGCTGCTCGATTGATCCAGATCATTGTCGGCAGTATCAGCGCGCTTCTTTTGTTTCTCCTCGTGCAGATGTTATTTGGGGCTGTCACGGCTTGGATAGGATTAGCTCTGTACTTGGCCTACTGGCCGATCACGTACTTCGAAGCCGAATTGCTAATTCCAGTGGTCATTATATTCCTCGATCTGCTTTTCCTCGTAACTTTGATACGGGGAGTAAGGAACGATAAGCTGATTCTGTGGATATTATCGGGGATCTTCCTGGGGCTTTCTGCCATTGCACGCCCTAATGTTCTCTTAATCGTTATTCCCGTCTTGCTCTGGATATGGCAAAGGTCCTTTTCGAGTAGAGCCTATAGTGCGCGCAGGGCTATTGTGGCCTTTCTGGTTGCTTGCATGGTTCCAATCTTAGCAGTGACGATTCGAAATGAAGCTAAAGGGAATGAATTTGTGTTGGTCTCCTCACAGGGCGGAGTGAACTTCTATATCGGTAACAATCCCGACTCAAAAGGTGTGAAAGCGGTTGTGCCAGGGACGAGAGAAGATTGGTGGGGAGGCTACGATGATACGAAGATAATTGCAGAAACGGCTTCTGGCAGGAGTCTGAAGCCATCAGAAATCTCGAATTATTGGTTCTCCAAAGGCCTCGAGTTTATCCTTCAGCATCCAGCTGGCGCGGCAAAACTGTACCTCAGGAAGATAGCACTCTTTTTGGGCAACGGGGAAGTCAGCAACAATCGCCAGCTCTATTTTGTCAGAGATCAGTCAGGCATTTTGAGAACTCTTCCCGTCAATTTTGCCTTCGTGTTCGCAGCCGCAGTACTAGGGATCATCTTGCTGTTCAAAAAGACGAAAAGCAATAGAACGCAGCAGCAGAGGAGCAAAACAGCGGAGAGGAAATTGCTGCTTTATTTTATCATCCCTTATTCTGCGTCGGTCATAATCTTTTTTGTTACGTCGAGGTATCGTCTGCCGGTCTCTGTTTTGTTGATTCCCTATGCCGCCTATGCCTTGAAACAATTCTTTGATCGAATGCGGAGGAGAGAATGGAGTTGGGGTGTAAAAGCTTGCCTGGCATTCTTTGTGGTGTTTATCGCATCCATGGCAAATCCCTTCAAAGTAGGATCTCACGCTTTGCATCGTGGATATTATGACATAGGCGTTGACTACATGAATTCTGATTACGAGAAGGCCGCCCAGTACTTTACGAAAACAATAGAACTGGCTCCCGATTACGCTCCAGCTTGGAAGATGAGGGGGCAGGCGTGTTTCGAGTTGCGATCCTACGACCGAGCTATTGAGGACCTCAAAGTCGCCTGCCAGCTGGATTCTACATTTACGTCGGCGCAATTCTATCTCGGTGCCGCATATCACATAAGTCATCGTTATGATAGAGCACTGGAGTGTTATGAGCGAGTTCTGCGTCTGCAACCTGATCACAAGTTTGCCTTAAATAACACTGCGGATATATACATGTGTAGAAAGGAGTATGAAAAAGCACGGAAACTCATCGAACGCGTGCTCGAGTTGGATCCAAAATTCGATCAGGCTATCTACGGAATGGGCTTATATTACGAAGAGACCGGCGAATATGAGTTAGCCATTGATTACTATATGAAAGCCTCAAATCTTCCAGCTGCGAGGCTTCGATTGGCTTATTTGCTGATAAAGAAGAATGAGGTGAAAGATGCGGAGAACTTGGATCAAGAATCCAAAGAGAAGTCATCGAAAAAGTAAATCTCTAAGCGTCTGTCGAATGCTGTACAGCCTGATTCGCAGAACGCATCGGAACTGAATTTCCCATCGTGGGATTAATCTATCCGGCTTTGTAATTCCTCAAACTCCGAAATTCCTTCCCTAATTCAATTCGAGAAAATCCGACTACACTACATCGATTTCGCAGATCAATTCGGTCACTTAACGCATCGAGATTAATCAGGGTGAAGTTTTATATAAGAGACACCAATTTTTAAGCAAAATGTCCAGGTGGTTATGGTAAAATTAATTCAATAAGGAGGACTTATCATGAAAGCGACATTCCTGCGTATCTCTGCAACCGCTATTTATGCTGTTCTTGTTGTTTCCCTGCTACCCGCGCCCGCCGGGGCGTACCCGGTATTTGGCGAATTATGGCATCTTCGGCAACCGGACGGAGAGATGCTGGAGGTCAAAGTCTGGGGTGACGAATTCTACCAGGTCGTCGAGTCTCTCGACGGATACACATTGGTGAGGGACCCGGGAACAGGGGTGATCTGCTATGCCCGGCTGTCCGCCGACGGTACGCGGCTCGAGTCCAGCGGCATGCGTGCTGGAACGGCCGGGCCCTTGGCGCTGCGATTGCCCAAACACCTGCGTATCGACCGCGGCTCACGGGCCCGGATGGTCGATGAGGTGCGTAATGCCAGAAGATCTCTTGGTGCAACGGGTATTGGTCTCACCGGCCCGTCGGCGTCCGCGCAGGCGCAGAATCCCATCACCGGCAATGTGACCGGCCTGCTGATGCTGGTTGACTTCGATGACCAGTTGGCAACGATTCCCAGGGACGATGTGGAGGGTATGTTCAACGAACCCGGTTACAACCTTTACGACAACAACGGTTCGGTGAACGACTACTTCCACGACGTATCCGACGGACTTCTCAATTATATCAATAACGTATCCATTGAGTATTACAGGGCGCAATACCCCTTCACCCATTACGACAACTGTGACTATCAGATGCACGAAGGCGCAATCGAATTGATGGTGGAAGTCTTGGACTACATGGAGGCGGCCGGACACGATTTCAGCCAGTACGACAACAACGGCGACGGATACATCGACGCACTGAGCCTGATGTACGCAGGGCATACGGCTTGCGGCTGGGCCCGTGGCATGTGATCCGGATCCGGCGGCATAAAGGATCTGTGGAGCGCCGACGGTGTATCAACATTCCGTTACCTAGTGGTCGGCATGGGTGAAACGCTCGGGATCGGCGCGTTCTGCCACGAGAGCGGGCATATGATATGCGGCTGGCCCGACCTGTACGATTACGACGGCGACTCCAAAGGGGTTGGCATGTACTGCCTGATGGCCAACTTCGCTTCCCGGACCAATCCGGTCGAACCGTGTGCCTATCTCAAGTACCTCGCGGGATGGGGCGACGTTTTCGACCTGTCAGCACCGGCGATGGGATTGCCGCTGGCCGCGTCTTCCAGCAATGTGATGTACAAGTACCAGAATCCATGGTTCACCAATGAATATTTCCTGATCGAAAACCGGCGGCAGACCGGACGCGACGCAGAAATTCCCGACAACGGGCTTGCACTGTGGCAGATCGACACCAACGGATTCAATAGCTGGAACCAGAGAACCCCCACGTATCACTACGAGGTGACGCTGGTGCAGGCGGACAACCAGTGGGATCTGGAAACCAACATCAACAGCGGTGACGACACCGACCTGTACGCGGCTCCCACGTACACACGTATCACGCCGTGCTCCGAGCCTGACACCGACTGGTGGAACGGTGTCGCATCCGATTTGTACATCAAAAACATCAGCGAATCCGCAACAACGATGAGCTTCGATTTCGCCATAGGCGATCCGCCCACACTGGCCGGCGCCGGCATTGAGTCGGTAGGCAGAACCACGTCGGACTGGACAATCCGGGTCGCTCTCGAAAACACCAGTTTCGACGACGCGTACAACGTAAACGCCGTGTTGTACAGCGGCGCGGCATGGCTAACAATACCCGACCCGAACTGTGCGTACAATACCATCCCGAGTGGAACGTCGAGCCTCGGCGCTCCCGACCAGTACGTGCTGAACCTGGAGGCGTGGCCCGGTGGATCGTTCGACGTCGCCCTCTACGTCACGTGGGAAGGCGAATGCGGCGGGAGCTATAGCGATCCGATTCTAGAGACGCTTGATCCATCAACGGTAACACCGGTCGCATTCTCCGATTTGTCCGCCAAAATCACCGGGTACGCAATCGAACTCCGTTGGGCGATTGCCACCGATGAGGATCTTGAAGGTTTCAACGTGTACCGTTCGCGGTCCGACGGCGTGCCCAATGTTCTGCTTAACACCAGCGGACCGCTCGAGCCCGCGCTGAGATCCTATGTGGATTCGAAGATCGAGCCGGGTGTGACCTATCGCTATCAGATTGCGGCTGTCATGACCGGCGGCTCGGAGATACGCTCGCTTTCGATCGAGGCAACGGCGGGCGTGCCCACGGCTAGGCTGGAACAGAATCAGCCAAATCCGTTTAGTGCATCCACACGCATGGATTACCAGATACACAGCGAGGCGCACGTGGCGCTCCGCGTGTACGACGTGGCGGGCAGACTCGTCCGCACGCTGGTCGACCGGATTCAACCGCCCGGTGCCTATTCCGTGACCTGGAAAGGCAAGGATGCCCATGGACGATTTCTCCCCTCGGGTGTGTATTTCTACAAGATCAAAGCGGGCAGCTTCCAACAATCCCATCGTTTGCTGATCGTTAGATGAGCGTCGGTCTCCTTGCAAGAATTAAGTAGGCCAATTTACTTTAGTTTTTATTTCATTTTCTCAAGATCCGGGGTATCAGATGCACCCCGATATCAACTGATACTTGCGTTGACTTGCCGGAAGCACTCCGGCAAACTGGAGTTCAAGCAGCCTGATGTTTGTTAGATAGCCACTTGTGCCTGCAAGATTAGGAGAATAAACAAATGCGAGTGAGAGAGGCGAGAATAACATTCGGCGTCCTGACGGTACTTATTATTATGTCGTGCAGCAAGAGGGGCATCGTTCCGACCAAAGCCAGTTCAGAATTGAAAAGCGGAAACTGTGCTGGATGCTTGCTGAATGCGGAAGAAAGTCTGTTTTCGTTTGTGGTGCGAACTGATGCAGACTACGAGTCACTAACAGCAAATTGTTTCCCCGAGCGTATCAGAAAGGAATGGCTTCCTCCGAAACCGGGAGCTGAAGAAGAGCTGGTCTATGTGTCAATAAAAGGTGGTGGCTGCAAGGGGTGTCTCGACATCGTGAACGTCCGCGAGACTTCTAAAGACATTGTGGTTGAAGTAGAAGGTGGCTTTCAAGGCAACTGCGACATGTTGATCGTACCTGGCGCATGGGTGCTAATTCCTGGATCAGACAAGCCAGTTACCTTCGAATTCCACGAGGTAATTTGTCCCGATGATCTGTAATCCTAACCGGATCGGGGTTGCATCAATCCGCATAGCTCTGAAGCTGGTGAGCGCTTTGTCTTTCCAAACGGCCAGTAAATGAGAGCTGTGGTAACTATTGGATTAACGTTGCAGGTAGGGATTTATTGGCGCGCAGGATTCCCCTGCCCGAGGGCGTTTTTGGGGAGTCGGTTATATAGGAAACGGGGCGGGAGCTGATCAGCACCCGTCCCCGGGCCTGGGGTGGGAAAGGAAGGCTCCTTACTCAGGGGGAGTAAGCAAACCCTCGAAAGGAGGTGACTTCCCTGAGACCTCATCCCAAGAAGTCATTAATATTAGCAGATTTGCTGCGCGTATTCAAGTAGTTAATTAAAGATTTACATATCTTTATATCAGAATCGTGGGCTGCACATAAAAAACGGGGCGGGTGGAGGCTATGCGCTACCCGCCCCGTGCCCAAGGATTAGTAGAGGGCAAGAAGGACATGATTGAAACCCGAAAGAAGGGCTCTTGCCCTCGCAGGTTTACATCCCAAGGCGTGACTAGTATAGCATACTTGCGTGAGTTTTGCGAGTATTAACTAAACGATAAAAGATATCTGATGGTGATGTCTGAATTACACCTCTTAGCAAATGAAAGGTATTAGAAAAAGTGTTTCGGGGAAGAACAACCAAGGAAAAGACTTCTAGGCTTAATGATTTGTTACCGGTACAGCTCCTTGATCTGGCCCCAAGTGGTTTTTTCGATAGGGAGAGTCGAGCAGATCAAAGACGTCATACCAATGGCACAGTGTATATAATCGTCGGGCCACAGACATTTATAACGGAAACATTGCCATAATGGATGAGGAACGACAACGATTGGGATGTTAGTATCTGCACAGCCCTGGCACATCCATAGGAAGATCACCTTATTAAGCACGCACTCATAAAGGCAGTCCAAGGGGGACGGCCAAGATGTAATGATTCCCGCGTAGCTGTCCCCGATATCAAGACCGCCCGTGTTGTCCGATAGCCGTGTCAATGCGCCCGGATAGGTGACTTTGTACTCTACCATCACCGGGCAGCAGGAGAAAAATCTCCCCACAATATATAGCGAATCGATTATCGTGCCCGGCGGGGCATCCGGACAATCTATAGCCTCCCGTCCGTTTGAGAAGTGGATTTCCACATTGGTAGGCCATGCCCGTGCGCTGGCAACCAAAACGCCTAGCGCGACGACCAAAAGCAGGAGCAGCAGGAATTTTCTCATATCTACTCCCTATCTTGGTGTCTGTTAATCAGATAGTGCCCACTTTATGTTAGCAGATTTCAGGTGGTTTTGCAATCGCAGGCAGGCGGCTGCCTGGAAGCTCTTAGCTATTCGTGGTATAATACGAGCAGGGGAGAGCCGAAATGACTACGGCCGCTATCATTATCAAGTATCTCCCAAGCACAATTCGAGCGGCGTGCCGAAAAACCACTGCATCCTTTGAATCCTCTTCCCCACCGGTGCGCCGCTTTGCTTTTCAGCGCAGTGTCGTGGGGACGCTGCTATTCTCCTTTTTTGCTCTCACCTTGCTTTTTCTTAGCACCACCAACGCTTCCGCGACGACTTGGTACATCAAAGCTGACGGCACAGGTGATGCGCCGACGATACAGGCAGGAGTAGATAGCGCTGCAGTAGGGGATACGGTACTCGTGGGTCCTGGGATCTATAGCGATACGCTGCAAATCATGATCGATAACGAGCCGAAAGTGGTCAATGTGCATATCGACAAGAATATTAAACTTATAGCTGAGGGGAGCGCACTGAATACCACGATCGAGGGCGCGAATAGTGACATTGCTATCTATGTCGAAAAGGTGGATTCAACAGGGGTAATAAAGGGTTTCAGGATTAATACGACATTTGCTCCATATGGGTGTGTGCTCACAATGCATGAAATGCAATTATTATCTTATGTAAGCAAGAAACAACCGGATTTTGATACCGCGATAATGTGTACGTCCTCGTCTATTAAGATCCTAAAAAATGAGCTCACAGATAATGGTTATGCCATACGACTGCATCACTCTCATGCAATTATAGTCGAAAACGAAATTGGTCACAGCTATTTTGGAGTAGTCTGTTGGGATTCGTCACATGCAGAAATAGTGAACAATAAGCTTTATGATTGCGCCGAATTGATCGAGTGCGTGGATTCAGATCCCACAATACGTAATAATAAGTTATTCAGCCAGAATGATCTAGTATGTGGTGGGATTTCGTGTTCAAATTCATCCGCTTATATTTCTGGCAACCACATCCAATCTATAAACAATGATGGATTACTCATTCAAAATTCGGATCCAACAATTGAATATAATCACATTGAAGAGAGTTCAAATGGAATGACGATTATTGGCGGCAACTCCTCAATAATTCGAAGTAATTTATTTAATAATAATGGTACTGCTATCGAATTTATTATCACATCGAATTCCACTGTTGAAAATAATACGATCGTGAATTCTGGAACCGCAATATTTTGTCAGACTAGCTCCCCTGAGCTTCGAAATAATATTATCTTTCAGGCTGCTTATGGCATTGCTTGCGTATTGTCATTTTTGCCCGTCATTGAATGCAACAATATTTATGATGCCGATCATCGTTATGCTGGAAATTGTAGCGACCAGACAGGTGTTAATGGAAACATATCAGTTGATCCTGAATTTTGTGGAATCGAAGGAAGCGGCAATTATTATCTCCAGTACGACTCCCCTTGCGCGCCGGGCAAACATCCTGATGGCTACGATTGCGGCTTGATCGGTGCGTTTGGCGTTAGCTGCGGGACTGATCCAGTAACGCAAAAAACGTGGGGGATTATCAAATCATTGTATAAAGGGAAAACTCTAGACTCTCTGCGAGGAGGGAAACAATGAGTGGGAAAATGCTGAATGCAACTATTTCAGCTGTCCTTAGTGCAGCTGATGGTCTGTTAGCTAGTCGAGTCAGATTACTTCTTCTAGTGATCATTGCCTTTGCGGCTTTTTCGGTATTTGCGGTTCCAGCACAAGCGCGAACCTGGTATGTCAAACCTGATGGCACCGGACACGCTCCTACAATCCAGGCTGGGGTTGACTCAGCAGCTGGTGGGGATGTTGTGTTACTCGCGGACGGCGTCTTCAGAGGTCCAGGTAACCGCAACATTGATTTTAACGGGAAAAACATAACGGTGCGTTCGAACAATGACATCCCCGGCAATTGTATAATCGATTGTGAAGGTGCTCCCAATATAGCACCGCGGCGTGGATTCTACTTCCACTTGGGCGAATCTTCGCAGTCAGTCGTGAAAGGCATCACGATCGCGAATGGATATGCGTGGAACGGTTCGAGCCCCGCGATCAACCACCAAGGTGGAGCTGTGCACATCACCAGCAGCGACCCCAAGTTTGAAAACTGTCGTTTCATCAACAATGTGGTCCAATCCAACGGATCGGGCGGTGCTGTCTGGTGCGGAGATTCCTATTCCAGTTTCAAGAGGTGTGAGTTCTCCGGTAATTCCGGTGGTGGTGGCGGTGGTGCCGCCTTCCTGAAGTATCAATCGATTGTGAGATTTGAAGAATGTGTTTTTTACCAGAATTCAGCCAACAACGGCGGGGCGATCTTCACAGCTGATATTTCGCGCTCCGACGTAACCGACTGTACTTTCTATGGAAACTCTGCCGGCTCCCATGGCGGCGGGATCTACGTCTATGCTTCATCCGTAGTAAGGATCACACGATCGATCATCGCGTACAGCACCGCGGGTGAAGGTGTCTATTGCAATTTTACGTCTGGGAGCTACGACATTCCTGTCAGGAACAGCGACATATTTGGAAACGCCGGGGGAGATTGGTTGGGGTGCATTGCAGATGAAGCCGGCATGTACGGCAACTTCTCACAGGATCCCATGTTTTGCGATGCTGCCAGTGGCAATCTGTATCTTCATTCCGACTCGCCCTGCGCGCCCGGCAGCCCGTTCAACCCGCTAAGTGTTCCTATTGGTGCGTTTCCAACTGCTTGTGGAACTGTTGCGTCTCTGAAAGACGGTCAGCCGTTATTATCCTCTGCCGTTATCGCAAGACCGAATCCGTTCAATCGATCGACAACTATTTCCTTTACGTTGCCCGAACGAGCCAACACGAGGCTGTCGATTTATAATATTGAAGGAAAACTCGTAACAACGCTTATAAATGGTATTCTAAACGATGGCTACATACAAACTACTTGGGACGGCAATGATTCGCACGGGAATCCCGTTAGCTCAGGCGTCTACTTCTACCGTCTCAAAGCTGGTAGTGAAGTGCTGACTAAGAAGATGGTTCTTCTGAAGTGACATTTCCCCTAGATTTTAAGCCAGTTTTAGAGCCAGTTTTTAAGCCCTGATTCGGATTCAGTATGTATCATGATGATTAGCATTCGCATCTTTTTTATTACATGCTTTTTTGCCTTCTTAGCAATGATCTCTGCTTGCAGTCTATTCGATAATGACGATTCATATCCATGCAAAGAAATTTCTATAAGCACCAAGTTAACGCGCGTGCTCTACTGGGGGGAAGTTGATCCTGAAAATTGGAAGCCTAATCAAGGAATTCCAATAAGCAGCATAAGATATCCTGTTTGGATTTCGCAGAATAAATTGCTTGTATCAACGGGGACTCTTACAAGCGGACAAATTATAGAAGGAATATTCGAAATTGAAATTGATCCAGCAAATTTTCAATTTGTTAAATACACTCCTTATGAGTTTAGCAATTCAATTTGGACGATAAGGTATGATAGAAACCAAAGCCGTCCCATGATTATATATATCGATGAGCTTTCTCAGTCGCATGCAGCATATGTAAGTTTCTCCGATAATCAAACGTTCATTGATGATGAAATCATAGGTAAAGATTGGGATCCGCAAGCATTATTATGCTGGCCTGGAAAGTCAGGAATAGTGTTTTATGGGAAAAATCCAGATGATGGGGTGCGAGGATTCTACTGGCACTACCAAGATTCAACTGGCACAGAACAAGATAGTCTCCTTTACAGATTAAGTATCAATAGATGGACCGCAAGAGGGTCATCGATCAGTAATGATGGGAAATATCTATTTTTTGGTATTGTAGAAGGTCCCTTATTCTCCATGAAGACATTAGTTTTTAAACTGGACATTAGCCAGCCGAATCAAAATCCTACAGTTATTCTGGAAAGGAAAGGCGAATTCATATTTGTCAGCCCTAATCCAATAGATTCTGATCAGCTCCTAATTAACTATCACTTTCGCGGTTCCGGGGGCAATCCTCCGCGTGGTCATATTGAGCTTATCAACTTGAAGAATTCTGAGGCAATAGATTTGAATGTTAGAACAACAAAGTACAGTTGCTTATATATTACCAGCCATACCATTTCTTGGAGCGCAGATGGATTAAATTTTGCATTCTCATCTTACGAAATAAATAATTATGGATTAATAGCATCGCCCCTTGAATTGTGGGTTTACCATGATGTTCCATGATTCTTGATAATCAAAAAGGGGGAGTCAGACGCCCAGAATGGTGATATCTAATTCCCTCAAGCCGATCATGACGATTTATTTGATGCCTTGCAAACCATGGTCGAAAGGGCAACGGAGTATGAGGATTATCTGCCGGCGCAGATGCATTGACAGCAATAACGCGTGTGCGGGATGCAAATAAAAAGCGATAGGATTGAGTCAATTGGAGGAGTGGTAAAGAATAAGCTGGCTTACCGACTATTAGGACATATGTCCTTATCTCAAAAGAACCATCTTCTTGGTCGCAGAAAATGCTCCTGCTTGCAAGCGGTAGAAATAGATACCCGACGCCACCTTCTTGCCGTTTTCATCCCTTCCGTTCCAAACGATCGAATGAGGCCCTTTGGATTGCATGGGCTCAATGATCCTGGCCACTCGCTGGCCCAGGATGTTGTAGACGGTGAGCGTGACGGGAGCTGGTTCGCTAATCGAATAGTCTATCACTGTGGTTAATGAGAAGGGATTAGGATAGTTTTGTAGCATTTTTAATCCGGGAGGCATACCACCATTGTCCTCATTGGGAGGATTTCCAATGCCGTGGAGTATATGCACTTTACCTGCGCCTTTTCTACCTTTTGCATATGCTCCGTAATTTCCGATTAATAAATCGTTGACTTCGTCGCCATTCTGGTCCGCTGAACTTAATGCATAGCCAAATGATGCGTCGTGAGGAATTCCGGTAATTCTGGTAACGGTTGTGTCGCTGGCGAGAAATATTGAATCTGGCATCAACGACTCTCCGTAAACAATGATGATTTCATTTCTATCTTTGCTAGAGACGTAAGTATTATCATTCAAAATGACTATGTCATCATAACCATCCGCTGTTAAATCTGCTGTAGTTAAATTCTGTCCATAGCCACCCCAATCCTCTTTTCCTAAGAGTCTTGTCATTAAGATATTTGGAGAATCCATTCGAATGGAATCAGGTAAATTATCATTACCATATATAACGTAAACAGCGCCGCAAGTTCTGCAGCCAAGGGGGCATGCCCCAGGAGCTGCTAGGATGATGTCTCCATTGCCATCGTTATTAATATCTGCAATTGCCACGTGGTCTCCTAAATGAGCAGCTTCGTGCGGATCGGGTTCGGGAAGCAGCCGAACAACATTCAGTGATTCATTGGCTAGATGGATTGTGTCCGGAAATTCCAACATCCCATAGATTAGTGTTGCCTTCCCGGGAGAATAATCTTGCGTACCTCCACCAGGAGAGCCAATTAGAATGTCATCTATTCCATCTCTATTAACGTCACCGCAAGAGAGTCTAAGGCCAGGCTTTTCGCTTTTCGTGGGACATATAATTCGCGTGATGTTTACCGGAGTACCACCCAAGTGAAATCCCGAAGGGAATTCATCTCTTCCAAAGATCAAATATATTTCTCCATGTGGATAAAAGAAGGGGGCTGAGATTACTATATCTTCATAGGAATCACCATTGATATCGCCACTGCT
>JABAOH010109545.1_pt2 | contig 17540 bp, 20 predicted proteins | sample 7062181 | NCBI WGS metagenome assembly JABAOH01 (sample SAMN14538630, study PRJNA623070) | marine sediment metagenome | biome: marine biome [ENVO:00000428]; feature: marine pelagic biome [ENVO:01000023]; material: deep marine sediment [ENVO:00002113]; isolation source: pool of 5 deep marine... | reverse complement strand
AGGTTCCTGTACTAATTGAACAATGGAACAAAGATGACAAATATACTGATGCATATTACTTACATGGACTAGCTGTTGAATTTGCAGAAGCGATGGCTGAATGGATTAATCGAAAAATAAAATCTGAACTCAATGTTGAAGGAAATCGTGGTTTAAGATACAGTTGGGGATATCCAAGTTGTCCAGATGTTCTTCAACACAAGTTAGTATGGAAACTTTTAGAACCAGAAAAATCTGGTATGACACTTACTGAATCTGGTCAAATTATTCCTGAGCAATCAACTGCAGCAATTATAGTTCATCATCCTGAAGCAGAGTATTTTGTTCTATAATTTATCAAGAATATTTTTCGCATAATTGAAATCATTAGGAGAAGTAATGAGTATCTCATCGGTTATTTGATGAATTTTTTTGATAAAATTCAGTGCAGAGTCTTTGTATGAAGACCAATCTAATTTCAGAAATTTGGCAGATTTTTCATTTTTTTCTGAAGGTAATAAGACACATGGAATGATTTTGAATCCCTCGGGTTTTAATCGATCAGAAATTCTAGAAACTTCATCAACTGAATGAACTACTTGTGTAATAAACCCAGTTGGTTCTGCATCAATTTTTTTTTGAATTTTATTAAAGTCTGGATTATTTGGTAATGAAAGAAAAATATCCATTTTTTTATCAAATCCTAATTCTTTGAAATGTTTTGCAGTTTGACTTGGAATTAATCCTGAATTTTTCTCCTCATTTNNGGTTTCAAGATTTTTATCACGAACTCGTAAACTAGTTGTAATTTGGATATTTTGATTTAATTTTCTTATTAATTGTCCAGTAACAATAGGAGATACTCTTGGAATACCTAAGACTGAATCAGTAAAATGAATGCCATCGCATTTTTTTTCTATTTCAGAAACTCGAAGTTTTACTTTATCTAACAGTTTTATTATTTCTGACTCTGATAAGTTTTCTTCCTGATTGATTTTTGGTGGATTTATTTCATATCTTATAGTCATAGTTTGCTTTCAAATTTACTTGATTAAAACCTTTGAACGAAAAAATCTATACAGTAAGATGTTTTTCTTATACTATGGATGTAAATTTGCTAAAAAAACATTTGTCAAGTGAAATTTTTCCCGAACCAAAACATGATGAAAACACAAAGCTTGCTTCGGTACTAGTAATAATTTATGGAATTGAACCTAAAATTCTAATGATTGAAAAATCAAAAGAGTTGAATATTCATGCTGGAGAAATTGCTTTTCCAGGTGGAAAATGGTCTGAAGACGATAATGATTTGTTAGATACAGCTATTCGTGAAACGAAAGAAGAACTTGGTTTAAACTTATCTCGTGATAATATTATTGGACAGTTTGAAAACGTAATCACTCTTAACTCTGGTTTTAAAATTACTTCATTTTTATCTATACTTGATGACATTCCAAAATTAAAAACAAATTCTGAAGTCAAATCTGTTTTACATATGCCACTTCTTCCATTGTTGAAAACACTGGCTGAGGATCAAGATCCTAACCATAAGTCAATTCAAGAAATGTACACGTTTACTTTTGAGGATAAAATAGTGTGGGGAGCTTCTGCTAGAATTTTAAAACATCTTGTAAATCGTTTACCTATCTGAGATTCATTTAAAAAGAGCTTGACTTGCCTGAATTTTTATGGCAGCCCGCAAGTCCTCTGGAAGGAAAATTCGATTAATAAAAAAGCGAAAACAAGCCTCTGCTGTACCTGCGTGGGTAATTTTAAAAACAAAAAGAACAGTCCGAACTAATCCAAAAAGGAGAGCTTGGCGATCAACTGATGTAGAGGTAGGTTAGATGTCTCAGGAACTTGAACGCGTTTACACTATCAATTTAGGAAAAGTTCTACTTTCTCCAGATAATCAAAGATCTAAACGAGCAATTAACATGATTAAAGAATTTGCTCGCCACCATATGAAAACTGAAGAAATTAAAATTGAAGAAACATTAAGTCATTTAATTTGGAAAAGGGGAATAAGACATCCTCCAAGAAAAATTAGAGTTAGCATGACAAAAACTGACGAAGGATTTGTTTTGGTATCACCTTATGAAGATGAAATTGAGGAAGCTACACAACCTAAACAAGAAACAAAAACTCCTGCAGTTGAAGAAAAACCAGAACCTGAAGTTAAAGAAGTTGATACAAGTGAAACCAAAGAAGAAATAGAAGCTTCTAAACCAAAACCTAAAGAGGAAAAACCCAAACCTAAAGAAAAAAAATCTGAACCTAAAGAATCAAAGCCAAAACCTAAAGAGGAAAAACCCAAACCTAAAGAAAAAAAATCTGAACCTAAAGAATCAAAATCAAAAGCAGATGATTCAAAAAAATCTGCAAAAAAACCAAGTACAAAAAAGAAATCTAAATAAAAAATTTATTCTAACTGATATAATTCGAGTTCACAATCAATACTGCATTCTGGCTGATCCCAGTCAAGTGTTTTTTCTTGTGAGATAATTCCCAAAGGATCATATTTATCAAAATGAGTTTCACCTTGTATAGATGAAAGCATAATCACTTTGGATTTTTCTGCAGTACCAAAAGAGGAACTAACGCTTGTATTTTCTTGATTGAAAACATTGCTTGCAATGTTTGTGACAGAGTTGATTACTCCTACTGGAACATTTTCTCCTCCAAGAATATACAACATTGAACGTTTCACACTATTTGGAGGAGCATCTTCATAAAGCATTCTCAATGAATCTTTTAACGAGTCTTCTACATTATTTTCTTCCTTCCCTGTTGACAAGATGTTTGTGGATTCAGGAATTGATGTAGTTTCAAGTGAACTAATTACATTCATTATTGCTTCATTTGAAATGCTATGACAATCTTTTGGGCTTAAATCAGGATTGCTATCTAGCAAAGCGTCATTATCTAAGACTATGGTACATCCTGAATATTCTCTAAGTCTTTTTAGTGAAATTCCTGATTGAAAAATTCTATCTTTTTCAAATTTGAAAGGCATGATAGCAAAAGAAAGAACATTTTTGTTATTTTCTTTACATATATGAGAAACAACAGGGGCTAAAGCACTACCTGCTTTTCCTGCTAAATTTGCAAGAACTATAATGGTTGAATATTTTGAAATTTCATTTTTAATATCTTCTGAATTCTCATTTGCTGAACCTCGAATGAGTTGAACTGAAGGATTGATTACTGATTTTGTAGAAATTTTAATTGATTTACAATCTTCATTCAAGTCTTTTTCGTCATTGCTAATTAAGAGGCAATCTGACTTTATCAATTCCTTTGATTTTGTGGCTAGTTTTGCGCCTACTCCTCCAATGCCTACAACAAGGATTGGTTCAGATAGTTCAAAGTTCATCTTCTTATCATTGTCAAATACGATAAAAAACCTTCTTACGTAATTTTAATCCAATTTTCGATCTAAAAATTTTAACTTCTGATCGCACCCAACAAACTATGGTCAGTCACATCTGTAATTGTTACTAGATGTTTCTCCCCAATCTCTACATAATCCTTAACGAATATGGGTTTGTATGCAAAGTTTCTTCCTCTAATTCCTTCATCAACTCTCTCATCAAATAAAACATCACCTGTCCAACCTATCCATTTTTGATTATTTTCATGAGAAATCTTCCTTGAAAGTTCATAGACTTGTTTACTCCTTTTTCTTACTTCTGAAACGTCAATCTGTTTCCATGTGGCTGCTTCTGTACCTGGCCTCTGACTATATTTTGAGAGATTTACTACATCAGGTCTTGTTTCTTCAAGAAGTTGCATCGTATCGTTAAAATCAGAATCATTTTCAGTTGGAAAACCCACTATTACATCAGTAGAAATTGTAAAGTTTGGGAATTTACTTCTAAATTTTTTAACAACATCTTTGAAGGTTTTTGCTGTGTGTCCGCGTTTCATATCATTTAAGACTTTATCATTTCCACTTTGAACAGGTACATGTAGAAATTTGTAGACTTCGTCGTTTTCAAAGGATTTCAATAATCCATCTCTTATTCTAGGCATGTACATTGGATTCATCATACCGACTCTGATCTTAAAATCATGTGGAATTTCTGATACTGCATCAACAAGTTTGGAAAGATCAGCGCCAATATCTAACCCATAGCATCCATTATCTGTAGAAGATAACCATATTTCTTTACACCCATCTTCAACTTCGGTGTTTACCTGTCTTACAATATCTCCGATTCTAAAACTTCTCAAATCTCCTTTAGATAACTTAGTTTGGCAGAAAGTGCATTCGCTCATACATCCAGTAGCTATTTCAACAATGCCTACTGTAGGATTTAGTCGAACCTTTGGTAAACCGACTTTAGATAAATCAGTATCTTCAAGAGCGATCGCTTTTTCTCCTTTTAATGTAGAATCAATCACCGAGATTGTTTTTCCAAGTGAATTCGGACCCAACATGCTAGCATTATCTGAAAATTTTTCTACAGTTTTTTGCTCAGCCTTTGGCAAACATCCGGCAACAATTAGTGGTTTTGATTTTAACTGCTTTATTCGATAAATCATCTTGTTTGCCGTTGCATCTTTTACAGAACAAGTAACAACCAGATTTAGATCAGATTCTGAAGGATTTTCAGCTAGAGTATGGCCTCCATTAACTATCAAACCTGAAATCATTTCAGAGTCTGCAAAACTTGCAGAACAACCATACGCCTCAACCCAAATTTTAGCCATATTGTAGTTTTATCCTAAAAGTGCCTTCATTTGTTTGCTTGTCAATAATTTCTTTGATAACACTAATTCTCTAATTGTTTTTCCAGACTTTAACGATTCTTTAAACAACTCTGCTGATTTTTGATAACCAATTTTTGGAGTCAACAGTGTCACAATTACTGGACTGTTTTCAATATTTTCTTGTAATTTCTTCTTGTTAGCGGATAGTCCATCAATTAAATTAGCAGAAAATATTGGCGCAAAGTTACTTAGCATGTCTGTTGATTCTAAAACAGATTTTAACATTCCAGGCAACATAACATTTAGCTCAAACTGCCCAGCTTGAGCTGCATGTGATACTGCAGAATCATTTCCAATAACATTGAAGCAAACCATGTTCATACATTCTGCAAGAGATGGATTGACTTTTCCAGGCATTATTGAAGAACCCGCATGAACAGCAGGAATTCCGAGTTCTGAAAGACCTGCAACAGGTCCAGATGCCATTAATCGAATATCATTTGAAAGTTTGTTAATCTCTATTGCTAAATTCCTAAGAGCAGATGAAACGTTTGCAACAGGAAATTTACTTTGTAAAGAATGCTGCATATCTTTTTCTGGTTTTAATGTAAGTTTAGAAATCTTTGCTAGCTCAGAAATAGCAATTTTTCTATATCCTTTTGGTGTGTTTGCACCTGATCCTACTGCAGTACCGCCCAATGCAACATATTCTAATTCTTTTGCTGCAATTTTTAATGCATTGTTAGCTTTACTAACTGATGTTGCATATGCGGCAAATTGACTGCCTAAAGTAACTGGGAGTGCATCCATAAGATGTGTTCGCCCAATTTTTTTGTAAGTTGAAAACTGTTTAGCTTTTTTATTTAATGCTTTAATTAAAACATCTATTGCTGGAACTGTTTTTTTAAGATTAAACAAAATTGCAACATGCATAGCAGTAGGGAATGTATCATTACTAGATTGAGACATGTTTACATGATCATTTGGATGCAGGAATTGATATTGTCCTTTTCTTTTTCCTAATCTTCTTAATGCTACATTTGCAATCACTTCATTTGTGTTCATGTTAAATGCTGTACCTGCACCAGAATTGATAGAATCAATAACGAATTGATCAATGAAGTTTCCTGCCAAAATCTTATCACATGACTGGATAATGGCTTTTCCACGTTTTTTATCAAGTACTCCAACTTTCATGTTGGCTACTGCTGATGAGCGCTTTATCATAACAAAGGCCTTAATCAAATTTGGATGAGATTTGTGACCAGTTACGTGATATTGCTTGATTGCCCTTCCAGTAAAAGGACCATAGTATGCGTCTGCTGGAATTCGGACTTTGCCTAAAGAATCAACATCTATTCTAGTTTTCAAATCAAATTTCCTTACAATAGCTATTATTCATTCTTTTTTACCGAAATTTCATATGTTATTATTTTGAAAATAATGGGAATTATTATATAAGCTAGGGATCGCACCCGTTTCAATGAATAAGCGTTACAGCATGTTATTCACTGTTGCTGCAATTGCAGTAATGGGTGCTACGCTATTCGGAAGCACATACACACAAACTCAGATTGCAGGTCAATCATTGACCGTTGCAAAAACTGATTCTGATGTTATGCAAATGATTCATGATATGGGTGGATTACAACTTGTAATGCCCGAAGCATTTGCAGAGACTGATTGTGATGTACTGGAAAACAGTGGAAGAACTGTACATGACTTCCAGCTTACTGGAGAAAGTGTTGAACTCCCAATTATGGGCGGTAAAACATTCAATGCCATGACATTCAACCAACAAGTTCCAGGACCAACCTTGAGAGTTACCCAAGGTGATGTTGTAAAAATGACCCTTACCATCCCAGCTGATGAAGTAACTGGTCACGGAAACGACATGCATGCATCACAAATGTCAGCAACAAACTTTGATTCCGTCAATCCTGGCGAGACTTCACAGTATTGTTACATTGCAGAATCTGCTGGTATTTTCAAATACCATTGTTCTGGTGTTCACTTAGTTGGTATGGACCAACATGTCCTTTCAGGCATGTATGGAATTGCCATAGTTGATCCAGCAAAAGGATACAAGAAATTAATGGTTGAGAAAACAAGTGGCAGCGGTGAAGTAGATAGAATGTTCTATGACGCTGATGCACTAGAATTCACGTTACAGTACAATCAATTGTACTTAACTGACGAAGGAAATTATGATGCAGGAGCAATGTTCCAACATCATAACACTGCAACAGTTGTCAACGGAATGCAATTTGGTTATGTTCCAAACGGTGTACATAACGCCTTAATTCTAGGTGATGCAAACAAAAACATCTTTGTTGCACAACCATGGAATGATCTTGAACTCAAACAATATCAGTCACAACTAATGTATGTTGAACTTGATCAACACGTTAGATTGTTCATTGAGAATCAAGGAAATGAACCAGTATTCTTCCACATAGTTGGTGAAATTTTGGATAGAGTTACCCAAGGTAACCGAGTTCAATCTGCAGCCACTGAAACATGGATGATAGGTGGTTCACAAGGTGCAATTGTAGACTTGGTATTTGATGAACCAGGTGTTTATGCTGGAGTCAATCACGACTATGCAGCAATTTACACTGGAGCTGCATCCATTTGGGTAGCAGGTGATCCATTCGGATTAAACCCAAGACTCATTGATGCAGGTGTAATATCTTCACCAGTACCATCATATGCATATGCATTGGGTAACCCAAGCGATGCAGTACCACCAATGGGTATGAACAGTATTGCTCATCCAGCAATCAATGCTCATGGATTATACACTGATGAACGTGCAGCCGAAATTGTAGCTGACGGTGCAATTCCCTTATGGGAAGTTGTTCCAACTCTACCACCAATCTAGGTAGATACAACCCCCATCTTTTTCTATTTTTATTTTTTTAATTCTAAATTATATTGAAATTATTCCCACTTTGATCAAGTATTCTATGGATTTGGCGTATTCTTGATCTGAAATTTTTCTATCAATCCACCATCCAGTGCTAATTTTAACCCAGTCTGGTATTGTAACACCACTATTTTCTTGATTTTCTATATTCTGCACAACAATGATTTCTTCTTTTATTAAAAACGCAATTGCATTTGCAAACTCCAAGTCTGTTATAGCACCATTATACCAATACTTTGAAAATTCTCTAATCCATGAAGGAATTACAATTTTTCCTGAATCAATTAACTCAAATTCTGTAGTGGCTGTGTTTCCAGAATATTGAACTTCTAATGTGTACTTTCCTAATGGATAAATCTCTGACTCAAATGGAAACGGAGAAGGAACCGTTGTTTTTAAATCTGTTACATCTAATGGAATTGCACTACTTTTCTTTCCATCCTCATCTGTAATATACAAAGTTGCAAATTTTTCAGTTATTTCAGAAACTTCTATTGTAAAAGTTAGAAAATCTCCGTAACTGTAAATTTGTTTATCGGTGTAAACTGATATTGTTGGTTGAGCAGAAACAGGTAGAGTTTGTATTAATAAAGAAGTAATTAAAAAAAACACTAATACTTTTTTTCTTTTTAAGAAATAAGTTAACATGAATACTCACCTATTTCTCCATTCAAAGTATCCCAAAAAAACAATGCGGAGTATTGTTCAGTAATTGTATATGGAATAACTCCAATTATTGGTGCTTCAATCTGTGTAATTATTTTTAGTTGACGAGGATCAATACGTTCTGGTGCAGAACCACTAAACATTCCATCAAAATGTAAGGCTAAATATTGTGCTTCTGAAAAGGTTTCTGACCTAAATGTCCCATTAAGAACTTCTGAAGCCATTGGTGCTAATGTTGAAGAACCAGTTGAAAAAACTCCTTTGTTATCTTCATTAAAGAAAATATTGATGCTAAATTTTTGAAAATTTACAAAAAAAGGCGTTGAGTTACAAATTTCTATATTTCCACTGTTTATCATATCAAAAAATCTAAACTGCCCTTCATCTGTCCCACTAAATTGCAAATGATTTAGCGCATAGATATTCCAACCAGAATATACAAAGGGTACTGCAATTACGATTGATGCAATAATCACTATAGCTGTATGTTTATCCATTATTACCAATTTAAAATCAAATTCTCCGTTTTTTCTACTTTTGGTTCTTTACACTCAAAATGATTATATTCAGTGAATAAAGGCTGACTTGCATGGGATTCGATGATTCTGTATTAATTTGTGATCAGGTAAATCCTATTCTAAATAAGATCCTTGAAGAGAACGGTTTAAAAATTTCGTATGAACCTGAAATTACTCCTGATCAAATCAAAGAAAAGATTGGAGAATTTAACATAGTAATTGTAAGAAGCAGAACTAAACTAACAAAAGAACTAATTGAAAATGCAAATAACTGTAAAATTATTGCTCGTGTAGGAGTTGGATTAGATAATATTGATCTTGATGCAGCTAAGGCAAAAAACATTCGTGTAATTAATGCTGTTGAAGGTGCAATGAATGCTGTTGCAGAACAAGTTTTAGGTTTAATGTTATCTTTAGCAAGAAATATTCCAAGAGCAGACAGAGAGATAAGAAATGGTAATTGGCTTAAAAAAGAATTGATGGGCACAGAACTAAAAGGAAAATACTTGGGAATTGTAGGACTAGGAAATATTGGTAAAAGACTGGGTAGATTGGCAAAAGCATTAAACATGAACATTATTGGCTATGATGTAATCCCAATTGATGAAGAATTTTCTAAAGAAGTTGGTTTAATGAAAACTGATCTAGATACATTATTGCAAAGTTCTGATTATGTTTCACTTCACGTTCCTTTATTGGATTCTACATACCATCTAATTAATGCTGAAAAACTATCTTCAATGAAAAAAACAGCATGTATCATCAATACCTCAAGAGGTGGGGTCGTTGATGAAGAAGCACTTTATGACGTATTAAAAAATGGGAATTTGGGCGGTGCAGCTTTGGATGTTTTTGAAAAAGAGCCTGCCACTGATAATAAACTAGTCTCGCTTCCAAATGTGGTAATGACTCCTCATATCGGTGCTCAGACAAAAGAAGCTCAGTCCTTAGCTGCAAATGTTATAGCAGAAAAGATAATACAGATTCTCAGAGGTGTAATTTAGGATTGAACTCAAAAATCTTACTTTTTGCAAGTTTAATGATTATAGCCATCCCAACAGCAGTTTATGCTGCACCTGGTACAATTGCTGCAGATATTGATGGTACCTCTGTTGATATTTCCTATGATGCTGAAGGAGTTAATGTAATTGGTGTAGAAGCTGATGTGGGCGAAATTGAATTAATATTTGAAGTTGAAGTAACTGGAAGTCCCGCTATTCTTGAGTTTACTTTTGATAGACAAATTTTTGATGCAACTTTTCAGGGAGAAGATGATGCTTTCTTTGTAATAGCAGATGGTGATTTTATCGATGTTGAAGAGATTGAAACCACTTCTGAAACAAGAACTCTTAGAATGGAGCTACCCACTGGCACTGAAGAAATTGAAATTTTTGGAACTGAATTGCAAGGTGTATCATTAGGGCAACCCGGTGTTGAAGAACCACCTGTAGAAGAACCACCAGTAATTGAAGAACCACCAGTAATTGAAGAACCACCTAAAGTTGAACAACCACCAGTTGTTGAAGATAAACCCAAAGTAGAATGTGGCCCAGGAACAGTACTCAAAGATGGTGAATGTGTACTAGACATGACTTGTGGTCCAGGGACAGTACTCAAAGATGGTGAATGTGTACTTGACTCTACACCATCAGGAGGTTCTAGCATGGATCTTCCTCCAATGAGCTCATTTATCTATGGAGCAGCTGCTGCCATTGCAATATCTATCATAGTTATGATAATTCTTGGTATAATTAGTAGAGGAAGTAGACAAAAAACAAGTGCTTAAGTCATTTTTTTCTTTTCTTTTTTTGTAAATTAGTCATTACTTTATCATATTCTTGTTTCATTTTATTGAATTCACTTTTGACAGTACCAAGTTCATTTAATGTAGCTTGATTTTTTGAATTTAATAAAACTACAAGTGAATTAATTGCACCAAAAATTTTTTCAGATTCATTTTTAGACGCAATTGATTTTAGCTCTTTTTCAATATCTTTAATTGATGGTTCTTCAGCAGCTATTTTTGTCTGAGCTGGTTCGTTAACAGACTCTAATGATAACTCTGACTTTATTTTGTCTACTTCATTGTTTTTTTCATCTAGCTGTTTTTTTGCTTGACTCATTTGAGAAGTAAAATGTTCAATTTTTTCTTGAAGCAAATCTTTTTCTTCTTCCAAACGAGTTAAGACCTTTCTAACGTCATCTGATTTTAATTTATTATAATTTTTTTTATCTAATTGTTCTTGTGAAAGAAACTTTGGATTTAATTCTGCAAGATCGTCTGTAAACTGTTCTTTTTCAGCTAGAACCTTGTCTAGATGATTCTTTTTCTCTGCTAAATGTGCATTTACAAATTTCAAATATTGTGCAGTGTTTGTAAAATCATCCTTAAACTCTTGTGTTTTATCGTTAAACTCTCTAGCTTTATCTTTAACGAAGTTTTTTCTATCAAAAGTAATTGCTCTATTGGGAACTTCAAAAATTTCTTCAGAAATAATTTTTTCACCAATAGTAGGTTGATATCTAGACCATTCATCATCGTCTACATTAGAATTTATTTTAACATCAGTTATTCCATCTGAAACATAATTTTTTTTTCTATTGATATGCTTTTTTTCCAAGATGTTTTACAACGTTTCATAAGATATGACTAGCTAGTAGTCGCAATAGAACAAACAACGATTGAATGTTGAATTTCTATGAACTCATGATATTTGTTTGTCTTACGTGAACAGACATAAGCACAACTTCAAATAAATTCTGGTATATTTGCATGCAAAAAACTGATAGTCTAGATGAAAATCCTATTGTAAAAGAGCTTTCTAATGTTGCATCAAATGCATTTCATGAATTAGAACTCACTAAACAAAATCTTAAAGAAAAAGAACTTGAATTAAAAGAAATTGCAGAAATTTCTAATGAAAAAATTAACGCTGCAATAAAAACAAATCAAGATTTACAAGACAAAGTACAATTGTTATTAGATTTTTCTAATACTCTAGAAAGAAAAAATGAAATTTTAGAACAAAAAAATAAAGAATTTAAAATTAAAGAAACCACTTATAATAAATTAAATAAAGAACTCAAAGAACAATTAGTTAACGTTTCCAAAACAGAAAAAGATCTAAAGTTACGCAAAAAATTTCTAGAAAAACAAGTAGAATTAAAAACTGATGCTTTAGTAAAATCAGAAAAAATTGCAATCATTGGTGAGCTTACATCTAGACTTGCCCATGATTTACGAAATCCATTATCTGTAATTAAAACTGCACATGGAATAATGAAAGAAAAACCAAAGATGGATATCGAACAAAGATTACAATATAACGCAAGAATCGATAGAGCTCTTTAAAGAATTATTCATTTAGTTGATGATGTTCTCGGTTTCGTAAGAATTTCTGATTTAGAAATGACTGAATCTTCTGTATTGTCTTTAATTGAATCATCTCTTGATTCACTTGACATCCCTCAAAAAATTAAAATCTTTAAACCTGAAAACGATTTTCAAATAAACTGCGACTTTAGAAAACTTGAAGCAGTTTTTGCTAATTTAATTACAAACAGTATTCAGGCAATGGATGAAGAAGGCAGAATAGAATTTAGATTATCTGAAGCTAAAAATGAAATAAAAATAGAAGTTGAAGACACAGGTCATGGAATTGCTAAGTCAATTTTACCAGAAGTGTTTGATCCATTATTTACAACAAAATCAAATGGAACAGGACTAGGTTTGGCAATATGTAAAACCATTGTGGAACAACATGGCGGTACGATTTCTGCAAAATCTAATCCTACAACCTTTACTATCTTACTTCCTACTAACATGTAACCCTCTTACAGATATTAAGGGGATTTTGATAGTGCGGATATGCCTAGTAAACAGGATCAAGTCTGGCTAAACATGTGGAAAGATAACGATATAGCCATTCGTGAAAGAGCCATTGGATGGCGTAAAGAAAATGCAATAACTAGAGTTGAAAAACCTAGCAGAATTCAAAAGGCTAGAAGATTAGGTTACAAGGCAAAACAAGGAATTGTAGTTATTCGTATGAGAGTAGGTACTGGTGGAATGAGGCGACAAAGACCACGTGGTGGTAGACGTCCTAAACATCTTGGTGTAACTCGAATTAAAGCAGATGTAAACATGCAAGAAGTAGCAGAACGCAGGGTTTTAGAAAGACATCCTAACATGAAGTTACTTGGCTCTTATTTTCTATACAAAGATGGTATGTATTTTTGGTATGAAGTAATCTTAGCTGATCCATCCCATCCAAGAATTGTTAAAGATAAAGAATTACGAAAACGAGTAATTGCATAGAAAGAATTGCTTTCAATATTTTTCTTATTTGTTTTAATTTTAATAGCTATTCCAACAGCGTATGGTCAGCTATCCGATAGGACTGGTTTAAAACAAAATTTTGTTGTTGAAACAGGAGGATATGAATTCCCAGTTGATATTACTTCAAATTTTAATGTAGAAGAAATTGAATTTAGTAGTGACGATAAAAAATTAACTTTTTACATTAATAGTAATATCGAAGGCAATATTGCAGAAATAATAATTCCGATTAATCTAATTAATGGAAATTTTACTTTTATACTGAATGATCAAGAAGTAGTTCCTCAAGTTAAGATGAATGAAAAAATTTCATTTATTACTATTGAATTTGATGGTATTGGAAAACACAAACTCGATATTGTAGGTACAACTTATCTTTCAGAATTTTCAGAAATTTCTCTTTTAATACTAACTGTGTCGTTATTCAGTTTGATTGCTATACTAAAGTTAAAAAAATTTAATTTTTCAATTACTCATTAAGTAGAGACTTTACTAACGGCTCTAATCGACCATTTTGTCCAAACGCTACGTCTCTTAGCACTCCTTTTCTATCCACAACTATGGTTGAAGGTGTACCTTGTAAGGAATATTGCTCAAAAGTTTCAGCGGAATATTCTTTTGATTTTAAGTAATCCTTTACTCTCTGAATAATTTGATTTCTGTAATCTTCAGGCTGTGAGTCAAAATCTGGAATTTGATTATAAATGAAATTTTTAATTCTTGATTCAGAAATCTCACCTGATTCTTTGATTAAAGAATCCATTCCTACTGGGAAAGGAATTTTGTATGGCAGTTTTCCATCTTCAAGTTTTCCGTATTGACCAAGGCCTTGTTTAGTATCTCCAATCACTTCTCCTGTTTTCAGTAAAAGCTCTAAGTTTTCTAGTGTATTTTTGTCAAAATCTTCAAAAGCTGTAGCAATACCAAGTACTTTTACTCCCTCCGATTGATATTTTTTGTAAACATCTATTGCTTCAGGAATACCGTACAGAAAACATCCAGGACAGTTCACTTGAAATACTTCAACTACAACTATCTGGTCTTTTTCTTCATCAAAATTAGTTGGTAATCCTTGAACCCATTTTGAGACTTTAATGTTTGGAGCCTTTTCTCCAATTTGCACACTCATAATGGTTTTGTCTCAAAAATCCATTAAATAGATAACTGTACTGAGAATCTACTAATAGAATAAATGTGAGGCTACAAAATTGCGCATATTGAGCCAAAAACAAGTTGTTACTGAAGAACGAATGAAATTGTTTGCAGAAATGGAAGAAAGATATGAAAAAAAGGATACTCAGTATTTTGTAAAATTACTCGATCATGATGATTATATTGTTAGAACTCGTGCAACCTGCATTCTTGTTGATTTTGGTGGAGAAGACAAAGTTAAGCATGTAGCCAAAGTTCTCAAAGAAGATTCTAATGAATTGGTTAGACATGAAGCAGCTTTTTCGTTAGGCCAGATGTGTTATAGTAGTGGAGTGAAACCATTAGAAGATGCTACACTAAATGATCCTAGTATGTTTGTAAGACATGAAGCAGCAATTGCTTTAGGCGTTATTGGTTCAAAGGATGCTAAAATTGCACTTGAAAAAGCTTTGAATGATCCAGATAAACCCGTTGTTGATTCTGCAATAGTAGCATTATCTAACATTGAGTTTATGGAAAAGCTTAGCAAAAATGAAAAGTTTGCAAAACTGACTGGCGGTTAAATAGCAGTAACCACTGTACCCTGATTTGATGATTCAAACTTGAAAATTTGTTCTACAGAAGAGTCTTCAAAAATTTCTGAATCATGAGTAATTATGATAAATTGCATAGCATTTGATGAACTATTAATTTCAGAGAGTTGAGAAAGAACTTTTACAAGTGATCTTCTCCTATCTTCGTCTAAATGCATTGTTGGTTCATCTAAAATAATGAAATTAAGATTAGATGAACCAAGTAATTGCGCCATTCCTAACCTTAATGCTAAAGCAATGCTTACCTGTTCTCCACCACTAAGTGATTCTAAATCTAATGTAGTGTTTTTAGAATAACATGTAATTGATACATCTCTTGCTTTTTCAGATAATTCTATTCTCTGAATTTTTGTGTTTAACATGTTTAGATATTCAGACGCTTTTTCAGAAATTGTATTGAGTGCCCAAGATCTTAAACTGGTAGCAACAGGACCATCTCTATTGAAAACATTTTCTTGAATTTCATTTAATTCCAAAACATAGTCTTTTACAAATTGTAATTCTTTTATTACTAAACTATTTTTTTCTACAAGTTCTTCTGAATTTCGAATTTTTTCAATTATTCCTCCGAGTTTTTGGTCAATTTCACTTAATTCGTGTTGTTTATCATCTAAAGAATCTTTTAATTTTTCAAAATTAAATTTATCAAAATCTTTTGTTTCACTTTCAAGTTTTGTAATTTTTTCATACAATAATTTAGCATGAGAATCAATAGTTGCGGCTTCCACCAACATTCCTGAACTAATATTAATTGGAATTTTTTTTATGTTAGTTTTTTGAAAAGATACTTCTTTTTTTATTGAATCAATTTCTTCTTTTTTATGAATTGAATGTGCACGTAATACAGCTTCAGAGTTTGTGATTTTTTGTTTAATATCTAAAAGTTCTTCTCTTTTCTTTTCTCGTAAATTATTTTCTTTTTCTAATAAAGAAATTTTTTTATCAAGTTCGACATTTTCTTCTCTAAGATGTTCTTCTTGAAATAATGGGTTAAGATGATCTACTTTTGAATCACATACTGGACATTTGCCATTTTCAAGATGAAGTTTTTTGGCAAGAGTTTGTTGTTCTTTTATTGAAATAATCTTCATTTTATATTCTTGAATTTTTTCTGTGGTGTTTTCAAATTCAGTTTCTATTGTTTTAAGTGATTTTTCTATTGATTTTTTGTCATCAAGATGCTCAAAACACTCTTCGCAGTCACGAATTTTCTTCTCTTTTTCTAAAATCTCATTTTGAATAGATGAAATTGCTTCTTTAGCATATTTAATTAATTCAGATTTTCTAGATTCTAATTGTTCTTGTTTGTCTAATTTAGGTAATTCACCTTCGATTTTTTCTTTTAGTAATACAATCTCTTTTTTTTGTTTTGTTTTTTTATTTTCTAATTCTTTTTGAATTGGTACATTATTTTGAATTTCTAATTTTTGTTTGTCAATTTCATTTTGTAGAATTTTAATATGTGAATCATCATATCCTAACTCTTTTTGTATTGATTCTCTAAATTTTTTTAAAACGATTTTCATATTTTCTGCTGAAATATCTAATTTATCTATGCTAATTACTGCATTAATTAATTCCTTGAATTCTTTAGGTTTTGCTTTAATGATCGAATTTAATTCTCCTTGTTGAACAATTGAGGCAATTTTTAATTTTTCAAAATCTAATCCAATAATATTTTCAATTTCTTTGGTCATAGATTCTCCAAATTGTTTTCGTTCACCTTCTGCAATTGGAATCCATTCATTTTCATTTTTTTGTAAAAATTGAGAGGATAAAGTTCCTTTAAGATTAATTTTTCTTGTTGCTTGAAGAATTTTATTATTAACTGTAAAATTAATTTTTGTATATCCTTGATTTTGTCCTCTACGAATTAATCCTTTATTGGATTTTCTTGTATGTTGTCCAAACAATGCAAAAGTAATTGCATCAATAATACTAGATTTTCCTGATCCGTTGGGCCCAACAAAAACTGTAACCCCTTCTCCAAAATTTAACTTGGTATCTGAATGAGAAAGAAAATTTCCTAATTCAATTGAATTAATCAATTCGCCTTCTCCTTTCTATACTGCTTGTAGTTTTCCATAATCATTTGAGTTGCATTATCTATATCGTTAGATGATAACACTGGAAGTAGTTCTTTAATTGCAAAATTTGCTAGTTGTTCTGATTTCAGTGAAGATATAGCTAGCTTAATCATTTCATCATCAATTCTAAGTGGTTTGTCCATTAGTACAGATGATTGTGATGATTCTTTGCTAATTTTCCATAAACAATGTAAGGTATGAGGAATTAGGCGTGAAATTTGTGCTTGAACTAGGTCTGTCTGAATATTTTTCCCATGAATTCTTAACTCAATTATTGGTTTTTTTGAAGATGTATTAGTAGTCTGGTTAAGAATTTCATCTACTGACTTTGTAATGTCTTCAAAACTAGTATCTACAGAAAACTGTGATCTACGATTAAGTTCTATCCATTCTGGTTTTGCCTCTGGACCTGAGATATCTACTTGAAAAAATCCTTTTTTTGTATCTTTAATCCCTTCACTTGTTGTTAATTCAATCGAGCCTGGATATGCAACTGGACCATTAAGATTACTAAATGATTTTAGAAATTTATCATGAAGGTGACCCATTGCGTAATAAGTA
>JABAOH010088513.1_pt1 | contig 17554 bp, 4 predicted proteins | sample 7062181 | NCBI WGS metagenome assembly JABAOH01 (sample SAMN14538630, study PRJNA623070) | marine sediment metagenome | biome: marine biome [ENVO:00000428]; feature: marine pelagic biome [ENVO:01000023]; material: deep marine sediment [ENVO:00002113]; isolation source: pool of 5 deep marine... | reverse complement strand
TGAGTGCCTTTGTCCCTATACTGCCCCTCAGGAACTACCCTTCCGGTGGAAAAACCTTTGACCGGTTCCTTGAGGAGGTTCACCGGAAAGTCGCAGCCGCCGATGAAAACCGGTATTACCCCATAGAAACACTTCCTGAGCCTTCCGGAACGGGACCGATGGGACCGGGAACCAGGGAAAGTGAGACACTCTACGACACACTGCTGGCGGTTCAAACAAAAAAAATGAATAGAGATGACGGGGTATTGTCGGACGCCCAACTGGCTGAATTAAAGGCAATGCCCTATGGGTATGAGCCCTGGCACTCACCCGTTAAACTGGCCTTTACAGCAGTGGAAGCTGCCGACCGGCTCTTTTTTTCAGTACTGTACCGCCGTCGGCTTTTCAAGGAGGAAACCATTCGGCGGTATTTTGCTTATTTCAGGGAAATTATCGCTGCCGTGCTGGACAATATACATATAAGTTTAAACGATATTAATATATCTTATACCTTCCTGGAACCGGATTCCACCCTGCTCCGGGAAGCAGATGGCGATTTTGGATTTTAAAATCAGGAGGCTAAATCATGGGAATAAAAAATATTTCAAATATTCCAGGCGAGTTACTGGTGGCTGCCAACCAGCACCCCAGGGAGCGGGAATTCTGGTCAAAAAGTTTATCCGGCGAATTAACCAAAAGCATCTTTCCATACGATTACCGTCCTAAACGGATCGAAAACGAAGAGGAATTTGAAATTCCCCGGCAGAGTGTGGCGTTTGAATTTTCCGCGGACCAGGGCGTGGGATTGATGAAGTTAAGCACCGCATCCGACGTTAAGCTGCATATCGTCCTGGCAGCCGCATTGACCGCTCTGCTGGAAAAATACACCCCCAACAATCAGTCCGATATCATCATCGGTACCCCCATTTACAAACAGGAAAAGGAAGGGGAATACATCAATACCGTGCTGCCGCTGCGAAACCTCATAACCGTGGGGATGAGTTTTAAGGAATTGCTCCTCCAGACACGTCAGACAATAGTAGAAGCCGTGGAGAACCAAAGTTATCCCATTGAAATATTGGTAAAGGAACTGGACATGGAATACACGCCCACTGATTTTCCTTTATTTGATGTGGCGTTTTTGTTGGAGAATATCCAGGATAAAAAGGACATCTGGCACATACCGGTCAGCCTTTTGTTTTCTTTCAACAGGAACGCCCAGGCCATTGCCGCTTCAGTGGATTATAATCCTTTACTTTATAAAGAAGCCACTATCCGGCGGATCACCACCCATCTCACTCAACTGGTGCGCATGGTGTTGGACCGGATAGATACCTCATTAGCCGCCATCGATATCCTGTCAGAAGAAGAAAAGAAACAGTTGTTGATAGATTTTAACGATACAGAGACTCTGTATCCGAAAGAAAAAACCATCCATGAATGGTTTGAAGAGCAGGTTGAGAGAACGCCCGAGAAAATAGCTGTAGTTGGCAGTTGGCAGGGGGTGGCGCCCCCGGCCAATAAGAAGGCAGTTGGCAAGGGAGAGAAGAGACACGTAACGTATAGAGAATTAAACGAAAAGGCCAATCAACTGGCTTGTGAGTTGCGATTGAGAGGGGTGGTCCCCAATACCGTCGCAGCTATTATCCTGGAACCTTCAATTGAACTGATAATCGCTATTCTTGCCATACTGAAAGCCGGGGGTGCTTATTTGCCCATCGATCATGACCACCCGGAGGAGCGTACGATATCCATCCTCAATGACAGTGGGGCGGCCATGCTGCTGACGCGGTCCGGGCTGCTGGACAAATATTCTTTTACAGCTTTGCAGGGGATCAAGCACGCCCGTATTGCGTCCTATATGACACCGGCGAGGTCGCCGGCAGTGTTTGACAACATCCCCCACCCGGACCGCAGCCTGATCGATTTTGAAAAATACAGCCATTACATCGGCCATGCGATGGTCAAGCATGCCGTTTCCATCCAGGCCACCCGCGGCTGCCCCTACCAATGCGCCTTCTGCCACCGTACCATGGAAAAACGCAATATCCCCCGCTCGGCTGAAAATATCTTCGAAGAAGTCAAATACTACTATGACCGGGGGGTACGCCGGTTTGGTTTCGTGGATGAGATATTTAACCTGGATGCGGAAAACAGTATGAGGTTCTACCGCCTCATCTTGAAACACAAACTGAAGGTGCAGCTCTTCTTCCCTAACGGGTTGCGGGCCGACCGGTTGAGCAAAGATTATATCGACCTGATGGTAGAAGCCGGGACCGTTAACCTGGGATTGGCCCTGGAAACCGCATCACCGCGGCTGCAAAAGTTGATTAAAAAAAATCTCGACATTGAGAAACTCCGCGAAAACGCAGAGTACTTCTGTGCCAAACACCCCCATGTCATCCTGGAACTCTTTACCATGCACGGGTTCCCTACCGAGACCGAAGAAGAGGCCATGATGACCCTGGATTTTCTCAAGAGCCTCAAGTGGGTTCATTTCCCTTACGTGTTCCTGTTAAAAATCCATCCCAGCACAGACATGATGCAGTTGGCCCTGGAACACGGTATATCCAGGGAGGCTATTGAACGGTCCATGACCGCGGATTTTCATGAAATACCCGAAACCCTACCCTTCCCCAGGAGTTTTACCCGGCAGTATGTAGCAAAGTTTATGAACGAATACTTTCTCAACAAAGAACGTCTCCTTCACGTAATACTCATCCAGATGAAAGTGGCCACGGAAAAAGACCTGGTGGGAAAATACGATAATTACCTCCCGGCTGAGATCAATTCCTTTGATGATATTCTTCGCCAGGTGGGCATTACCCGGGAAGAGCTGGGGGATGCCAGTCTGGTGCTGGATGATTCACCCTTTTTGCCGGATTACAATGCCCTCAGGAAAAGCAAGTACACGGTCCCGCAGCCCAAACCCGGTGCCTTAAGGGTTTTACTCCTGGACCTCTCCGTGCTATTTAGTACCGGGAAAAGACAGATCCTCCAGACCATCGTTACCGAGCCCCTGGGATTGTTGTACCTGTCCACTTACCTGAGGGAAACCTTTAAAGATCGCGTCCATGTGAAGATGTTCAAAAGCAGGATCGATTTCGACAGGTATGAGCAATTGAAACCTTTGGTTTGCGATTTTAAACCCCATTTGATCGGTATTCGCACTCTTTCCTTTTTCAAAGATTTCTTCCACAAGACCGCATCTTTAATTCGAGAGTGGGGTATCACCGCCCCCATCATCGCCGGTGGACCTTACGGTACCTCGGATTACCAATTGGTGCTGCAAGACCCGGAAGTAGCCTTAACGGTTTTAAAAGAAGGAGAAATCACCCTGGCCCAATTGGTGGAGAAAATGATGGCCAACCACAACCGGCTCCCCTCGGAGGAAGTGCTGAAGACCATCAACGGTATTGCCTTTATAGAGGATAAGAACAGGGTAAGACTCAAGGAACAGAATCGCGAAATCCTGTGCCTGGATAAGCTGTCCGACGCTGCGGCCCGGCATCCTTTTCACAATCTTGGAACCACCAGCCGGCCGGAAGATTTGCTCTACTTAATCTCTACTTCCGGTTCCACGGGAAAACCCAAAAGCGTCATGCTGGAGCATCGGAACCTGGCCAACTTGCTGCACTTTCAATATGCCAACACCGGGATCGATTTTACCCGGGTCCTTCAATTTGCTTCCATTGGATTCGATGTTTCCGCCCAGGAGATTTTTTCCACCCTGCTGGTGGGTGGAGAGCTTTATCTCATTACCAACAATATGAAAAGTGACGTCCAGCAGTTGCTTGATTACATCGACCATTACAACATCGAGGTGTTGTTCTTACCCCCTGCCTTTGTGCGGTTTATCTTTTCCGAGCCGCAGTATATCGCCGCATTTCCCCGGTGTGTCAGGCATATCATCACCGCTGGTGAAAAGTTGATCGCAACAGAGCCATTCCGCAAGTATTTGCAAGAAAACCGGGTAGTACTTCACAACCATTATGGTCCGGCAGAGACCCACGTGGTCACCGCCTTTACCATGCAGCCCACCGATTCTATTGCAGAGGAGCCGTCTATCGGTTTCCCCATATCCAATACCTGCATTTACATCCTGGGCGAAAACCGCAATCCCAAACCTGTAGGGGCAGTGGGTGAGTTGTATATCGGCGGTGCCAATGTGGGACGCGGCTATTTAAACAAACCGGAGTTAACCGCTGAGAAGTTTGACCATGATTTATGGGATTACCAGGATTACCATGATAAAAAAAATAAAAGTTTTTTGGGGGGTCCAGGGGGGCGATTTTTCAAAAAAGCCCTCCTGGCCGCCGGAGGCAAATTATACAAAACCGGCGACCTGGCCCGTTGGCTGCCAGACGGTATCCTGGAATTTATTGGTCGGGTGGACTACCAGGTTAAAATCAGGGGTTTCCGAATCGAACCCGGGGAAGTGGAGCGAACACTGCTGAAGATTAATGCCGTAAAAGAAGCTGTGGTGCTGGACCGTACCGATGCCACCGGCGACAGGTACCTGTGTGCTTATATTGTCTCCGATGGCGAATTGGATACAGCGGATTTCAGGGACAACCTCTCCCTCAGTCTGCCCGACTACATGATCCCCGCCTACTTTATAAAGATCGATAAAATCCCCTTAAACCCCAACGGCAAGATCGACAAACGTGCGTTGCCAATGCCCAATGTACAGGCGGATGTTGAGTATATCGCACCTGAAGGAGAAATCCAGTGCCAACTGGCAGCTATCTGGTCAGACGTGCTCTCCATCGAACAGAGGGCCATCAGTGCAGACCACGACTTCTTCGAAATGGGCGGTCATTCCCTGAAGGCTACCATATTGATTTCACGCATTCACAAAGCGTTTAATGTAAAGATAACTCTTGGAGAAATGTTTGAGCACCCCACCATCCAGGGCCTGGCCAATTACATAGCCGCAGCGGTAAAAGAAGTGCATAAAACCATTGAACCCGCAGAAATCCTGCCCTATTACCCTCTTTCGTCATCGCAGAAACGGATGTATATCATCAATCAACTGGAGACGGAGAGCATAAACTACAATATGCCATCTGTCATGAAAGTGGATGGTCACCTTGAACCGGAACGGTTTGAGGGAGCGTTCAAAAAACTGATGGAGCGGCAGGAATCGCTGCGTACCCAATTTGTAACGGTGGCCGGTGAACCGGTGCAAAAAATTGTGTCAATGGAAGAACTGGATTTTAAAATAGCCTATAAAGATTATCAAGACCAGCCGGCGGGCACTATCGACCGGTTGGTGAAAGAATTTGTGCGGCCCTTTGATCTGGGTCAGGCTCCGCTGTTAAGGATTCAAATCATTAAAACAGCAGAAATAAAGTACTTCCTGATGATGGATATCCATCATATTATCGGTGACGGTGTATCCGTCGTTATATTGATCAATGAGTTTACCCGGCTGTACAACGGTGACGTGCTGCCGCCTTTGCGAATCCAGTATAAAGACTATGCCGTCTGGCAGCAAAAATGGGTGGAATCCGGAGAGTTGAAACAGCAGGAAGCCTATTGGCTGGAACACCTGGATGGGGATATCACGCCCCTCAATCTGCCTCTGGATTATCCCAGACCGGGCATGATGAGCTTTGAAGGCCGGTGGCTGAATTTCGAGATAGGCGCAGAACTCACCGAGAAATTGAAAAAGCTGGCCGAACAACATGATGCCACATTGTACATGGTACTGCTAGCCGCATATGTTGTACTGCTTCACAAGCATACCGGGCAGGAAACCATTATCGTTGGCTCAGCCGCTGCCGGACGCTCCCATGCCGACCTGGAAAACATTATCGGTGTGTTTTTAAATAACCTGGTGATGAAAAACAACCTTGCCAGCCATATAACCTTTATCCAACTGCTCCAGGAAGTCAGGGAGAATGCCTTACGTGCTTATGAAAACCAGGATTACCAGTTCGAAGAGTTGGTGGAGAAATTGAATCTCAAGCGGGATTACAGCCGCCACCCCGTGTTCGATACCATGCTCAATTACCAGAGCCTGGATATCGCGCGTGAAATCAAGCTTGGTGGTTTGACATTGAGTCCCTATAAGATGGAAAACACCGCTGTTAAATTCGACCTCAAGATAAATGCCACCGAAATCCACGGTGAACTGCATTGTACCCTGGATTATTCCACCAGGCTCTTCAACCCAGAGACTATGGAGAGTTTTATCGAGAACTTTATAGATATTCTCCACAAAACGGTGGAAGAACCCGGTATAAAGATATCCGATATTCAATTGATTTCGGAAGCGGAGAAGAATGAGATGATCAAAGATTTCACCGCGGAGATTGAGTATGAGTTTTAATCGCCGGGCCGCGAAGGGGTCACTGACCCGTAAAAACGAGGGAAAAATATGGTAAATGAGCGAACTATCCAGGCAAGGCTGTTTGAAAGCTTTGAAAAATATCCCGGTAATATTGCCGTCGAATGCCAGGACAACAATATAACCTACCGGGAATTGGACCGGCATTCCAATGACATTGCCGACTGGCTGTTAAACATGGGCATTGAGAAAGAAACCTTCGTCGGTATTGCCGTGAATGATAAAATTGCGTTAATCGCCATTATCCTGGGCGTAGTAAAGGCGGGGTGCGTATTTGTTCCGTTGGATTGTAATTATCCCGATAAACGGATCGAGGCCATGTTGTTGTCCTCGGAAACCTCCTATGTGTTTACCGCGGAATCGCTGCTGGAGAAGTTCAAAAGCATCCGCCGCGGTTTGCCCCCCGGCCTGGACATCCTCACCGTGGATGAATCCTTTTACCTGCCGGGGAGATCGTTGAATCTTCGGAGGCATGAAGATAAATACCGGCTCAGCGAAGCTGAGAAGACCAGGTATACCCGTCAATTATTGATAGACGGCTGGGGTATCGAGGGCCAGGAGAGGCTTAAGGGTACTACCGTATTTGTAGGTGGTGCCGGCGGTTCCGGGTCGCCTTTGATCCAGCAACTGGCCCTTTGCGGTTTCGGTACCATTATTATCTGCGATTACGATAATATTGAATTATCCAATCTGAACCGCCAGTCCCTGCACGATGAATCGCGCATCGGCATGAACAAGGCCTTGTCCGCCAAAATGACCGTGGAACGGCTGAATCCCAATATCAAGGTGATCCCCAGGCAGGAGAAAATTACCATGGACAACGTTTTTGATCTGGTAGGGGATGCGGAGATCATTTTCGACAACGTGGACAGCCTGGCGGTCAAATCCGCCTTATCTCACTGTGCAGTGGCCAAGGGCATTCCCCATTTAATCTCCTCCATGATCCACATCAACTCCTATGCCTGCATTTTCCATACCCCTCATACCCCATGCTTTCATTGTCTTTACGATAAAAAAAAGATAGAAGATATAACTAAAGCCAAGTCCCTTGACGGTCAATACAAAGTCATACCCAATTCCGTTGCCTCACCCGCCCTTCATCTGGCCACCGGGTTTGCGGTGAATGAAGCCGTAAAAATCCTCCTGGGATTTGGCAAACCCGCCTATAATATCTATTTCCACTTTAACCAGTACGGTTCTCCCGGCGTGCTTAATACCAAGGGGTACCGGCAGATCACTTATCCTTTCAGCGAACATTTCCGGGCAATATCCCGAAACCAGGGCTTTGATTGGGATACCGGCTGGCACGGAACCTACGTAGAAGAAATCAAGATCGAACCGGACCCCAACTGCCCGGTATGCGCCCAATCAAAAGTTTTTGCGGGGGTCCAGGGGGCAGTTTTTTCAAAAAGAGCCCCCTGGCCGCCGGAGGCATCTTACAAACCGGAAGACAAAATAAACATCTATTTCACCTCCGGTACCACGGGCCAACCCAAGGCAGTGGTGGGCAAAAACGAAAGCCTGACACACTTTATTGCCTGGGAGGTCAAGGCATTTAACATCGATGAAACGAAACGGGTGAGCCAGTTGACTTCCCAGTGTCATGATCCTTTTTTGCGTGACATCTTCGTGCCTTTGTGTGTGGGGGGTACCATTTGTGTGCCGGACAGCAGGGAGACCATACTGGACAGCCGGAAAATGGTCCGGTGGCTGGAGGAATCCAGGGTGAACCTGGTCCACTGTACCCCGGGGCTTTTTAAGGTTTTCGCTTCCGATGGTTTTAGCCCGGGGAGAAGATTGTGCCGCGGGACCTGGAGCATTGGTACCGGGTATTGGGAAACCGGGTACAGTTGGTCAACGTGTATGGCCCTACGGAAACCACCCTGGCCAAGCTTTTTTATTTGATCAAGCCTTCGGATGTCCAACGGGAGACGATTCCCATAGGCAGCCCTATTTCCGGTGCCAGGGTCATTATCCTGAACAAAGAATTAAAAATCTGCGGTCCCGGTGAAGTAGGGGAGATATATATCCGTACCCCTTTCAGAAGTTATGGTTATTACAATGACCCGGCATTAACCGCGCAAAAATTCATAAAAAATCCTTTCAGTGGCAGCCCCGGGGATATCATCTACAAAACCGGCGACCTGGGAAAGTGGAACAGGGACGGTCTTATAGAGTTTGTAGGTCGGGAAGACCGGCAGGTGAAGATCAGGGGATTCCGGGTAGAATTGGATGAGATCGAAAAGAGGTTGAGAGAATACCCCGGCATTGTCGAGGCGGTGGTATTATACCGTTCCACCGGCAGCGGCAATTATATTCTCTGTGCTTATTACAGGGGAGAGATTCCCGTACCGGAATTGAAAACCTACCTCAACCGGGAACTGCCTGATTACATGATACCTTCTTTTTATATTAAAATGGAAACCTTTCCCTTGAGTGTCAATGGAAAGATCAATTACAGAGCTTTGCCGGAGCCGGATGCAGTTGAGCGGGAGGAGTTTACAGCCCCGGGGAGCGAGATGGAGAAGCGGGTGGTGAAGATATGGAGCGAAATCCTGGGCCTAGAGAAAATCGGCATAAATGACGGTTTCCTGGACATGGGGGGCAATTCTCTCAATGCCATGAGTCTCACGGCGGGGATATACAAGGAGTTTGGCGTCAATCTTCAACTGGCTGCTATTTTTGAGAATCCCACGGCAGCAGAATTGGTTTCCCTTATCGAAGCTTCTGGCACCGGTATTTATCAAGGTATCGAGCCCGTGGAGGAGCGGGAGTATTATCCTTTGTCTTCCGCCCAGATGCGTATGTATTTACTCCGGGAGTTTGCCGGCCCGGACGACATCAGTTACAACCAGCCCAAGCCGCTTCACATAAAAGGTCGGCTGGAGATAAAACGGCTGGAAGAGTCGTTTAAACGGTTGATCGTCCGTCATGAAGCTTTACGCACCGGTTTTGAGACCATCGCCGGGCAGCCGGTGCAGCGGGTTCATAACGATGTGGAATTCGGGATCGAGTATTATGAGGTAGAAGGGCAGGGTGGGCTAGAGAACTTCATCCGCCCCTTTGATTTATCTCGACCTCCCTTACTGCAGGTGGGGCTGCTGAAGATATCGGAAGAAGAACACATCCTGATATTCGATATCCATCATATCATCTCCGACGGTGTTACTACCGGGATTTTTATCGATGAAATGATGGAATTTTACCATAACGAACCGATGTCTCCACTGCCCATCCAATACAAAGACTATGCCTTGTGGCAGCAGGAGATGCTGCAGTCGGAACACCTGGAAAAGCAGGAGCGCTATTGGCTGGAGGTATTCAAAGAGGAGGCGCCGGTGTTGAATCTCAGTACCGATTTTCCCCGGCCGGCGCTGCAGAGTTTCGAAGGCTCGCACTGGAATTTTACCCTGGAATCTCAACTGATCCGCCAGTTGGAATTCATGGCCCGGGAGCGCAGTGCCACCCTGTACATGGTGCTGCTGACGGCTTATACCGCCTTGCTGTACCGGTACACCGGCCAGGAAGATATCGTGGTGGGGTCGCCTATTGCCGGACGTCCCCACGCGGATTTGCAGAGGATACCGGGAGTTTTCATCAATACGCTGGCAATGAGAAACCGGCCTGACTGCACTAAAACGTTTGAACAATTCCTGGCCGAAGTAATGGAAAATGCCTTCGAGGCTTATGAAAACCAGGATTACCCGTTTGAAGAGCTGGTGGGAAAGCTGGACCTGCGAAGGGACCTGCAGCGAAACCCGTTGTTTGAAACCTTTTTTATTATGCAAAATATAGATATGACACCCATTCGGCTTGAAGGACTTGAAATAGAACCTTATCCCTTTGATGTGCCCACATCGAAATTCGATATTTCATTAAATGCACTGGAAACACCTCAGGGACTTTTATTCACTATAGAATACTGCACCCGCCTCTTCCGGCAGGAGACGGTGGAACGGTTCAGCCGCCATTTTGTAACCCTGTTGGCAACTGCGGCAAAGAATCCGCAGGCTGCAATCGGCAAGATAGACATATTATCCCCGGAAGAGAAGGAGCAATTGCTGCACCGGTTTAACGATACCGCCGGTGATTTTCCCGGTGACAGAACCGTTCATGAATTGTTTGCAGAACAGGCAGAGAGATGCGGTGACAGCACGGCCGCCGTCTGCAACACGCGCACCCCTGGGCCGGCAGCACATCACCTGACCTACAGGGAATTAAATAGAAAATCCGATGAGTTGGCAGCAGTTCTGGGGCAAAAAGGCGTCGCCTCCGGCGACATTGTAGGGTTGATGGCATCGCGCTCCAACGAGATGATCATCGGTATGCTGGGTATATTGAAAGCAGGCGCTGCCTATTTACCCATTGACGCCGGTTTTCCGCAAGAACGCATCGATTACATGTTAAAGGACAGCGGAGCAAGATTATTGCTGGCTGCGCCAGCAGCTCAGGTTAAGGTTGAGGTTAAGGTTAAGGAGAAAGCAATAGAGATAATCGATATCTCTAAAAAATCGTCTCCCTCAACCTCAACCTCAACCTTAACCTGCCAGGTTAGCTCTGCTAACCTGGCTTACATCATCTACACCTCCGGTACCACCGGGAATCCCAAAGGTGTCATGGTGAAACATCGGAATGTCATTAACCTGATTTTTGGGTTAAACCGGAACATTTACAGCCGATATCAAGGAAATTTAAAGGTTGTATTGGTCGCTCCGTATGTGTTTGATGCTTCTGTGCAGCAGATATTTGGGGTGCTGCTGCCGGGTCATACGTTATGTATCGTGCCGGAAGAAACCCGCATCGATGGTGAGGCGTTAAAGGAATTTTACCGAAGATATTGTATCGACATTTCAGATGGAACTCCCACCCACTTGCGTTTAATGGTGGAAGGTATAGAAGGATTTACTGGGCTTCATTTGAAACATTTCATTATTGGCGGGGAAGCCCTGCCGCGGTCATTGGTGGCGGATTTTTTAAATCAATTCGAGGAACCGATTCCTAAAATTACCAATGTTTACGGTCCCACCGAGTGCTGTGTGGATTCCACATGGTATGAAATGTCAAAAGAAACCGTTAATGAACTTCATACTATCCCTATTGGCAAACCCATGCCCAATCAGCAAATACATATTGTGAATCAGCAGCGGCAGTTGCAGCCCATTGGGGTTCCTGGTGAATTGTGCATCAGTGGTGACAGCTTAGGCAGAGGCTATTTAAACCAACCGGAATTAACTGTGGAAAAGTTTGTTTTAGCTCATAGCTCATGGCTCATAGCTGATAGGAGGGAAAAGAAAGCAAACAGTTCTGGAGAGCTCCCTATGAGCTATGAGCTATCAGCTATGAGCTGCCTTTACCGAACCGGTGATTTGGCGCGGTGGCTGCCGGATGGGAATATCGAATTCCTGGGGCGCATCGATCACCAGGTAAAAATAAGGGGTTTCAGGATCGAATTGGAGGAAATCGAGAAGCAACTAATAAGATATACATATGATTACAATGAAAAAGGGGATGAGCATGCTGAAAATATCTCTTCTCATGCTGTTGATGTCGGCCAAACCGGTGATAGAAATAAAGTCACTTATTGTTCCAGGTGTGTGCTTTCTTCCGATTACCCGGGGATTCATTTTGACCGGGACAGTGTCTGTAACATTTGCAGGGAGTATGAGAAATATGAGCATTATGCCAAAGACTATTTCAAGACAATCCATGATTTTCATCGACTGGTGGAAACGGCAAGGGCCACGAAGAAAAGCGAATATGATTGCATGCTGCTTTTTAGTGGGGGTAAAGACAGTTCCTATGTATTGTCCCGGTTGGTGGAAATGGGGTTAAACGTATTGGCTTTTACCTTTGATAACGGTTACATTTCCGATACTGCGTTTGAGAACATCAGGCGGATAACCTTTAGCCTGGGGGGGTACGTGGACAGCATCGTTTGTAGAACCCCGAAGATGAAGGAAATATTTGTTGAAAGTTTAAGTCATGACCATACAGTTTGCAATGGGTGTTTTAAAGCCCTTACCACCGTTAGTACTCGGGTTGCTGTAGAGAGAGGTATCAATATGGTTATTACAGGGTTATCCAGGGGGCAGATTTTCAATACAAAACTTCAAGGACTTTACCTCCAGGGTATATTTGACGTAAATGAAGTAGAAGAAAAACTCGTATTATTCAGGAAGATGTATCATTCCGGGGGCGATAAGATTTCACGTTTATTGAGTACTTACACTTGCCGGAAGTTTTCAGGACCTCAAGGGAACCGGGAACAGCAGGAAGAACATAGTGAAATCTCGATTGAATCTTTTACAGATAGGGTTTTCCAGGATATCCATTTCGTGGATTTTTTCAGGTATGATAATGCCTCTGTCAGTGAAATCAAGTCTTACCTGGAAAGTAAAGATATTTATTGGCAGCAGCCGGGAGATACGGGGTTTTGCTCCACCAACTGCACTATTAATGACGTGGGTATTTATGCATTCACCCGGGCATACGGTTATCACAACTATGCAGCCCCTTTAAGCTGGGACTGCCGTTTAGGAAAAAGTACCAGGGAAGAGGCACTGAAAGAAATTGAATTTGAACCGGACCTGCCAAAGATAAACAGGATTCTTAAAGAAATCGGGTATTTTGCTCGACCGATTCGAGATGCCTGTGTGGTGGACAGGGAAGACAAAAATGGCAATAGATACCTGTGCGCTTATATTGTTACGGGAAGATCAGTGACACTGGAAGATGTTCCTGGCAGCAGGGAATTAAGAGAATACCTTTCCCGTATACTACCGGATTATATGATTCCCTCATTTTTTGTTCCATTAGAGAAGCTGCCTTTAACTCTCAATGGGAAAATAGACCGGAAAATACTGCCTTCCCCTCAAATTACGGCCGCAAAAGAAGGAACGACTGCAGTACCGCGGGATGTGATAGAAAAAAAATTGGCCGTGCTGTGGTCCGAAGTATTAAAAATAGATAAGGAGAAAATCAGCATCGATGACAATTTCTTTGAGTCCGGTGGTCATTCGTTAAGCGCCACTATCCTGTTGAACCGGATTCAAAAATCCATGCATATAAAGGTCCCGCTGAGTGCAATGTTTGAAACTCCCACAATCCGGAAGCTGTCACAATATATAAAAACAAAAGGAATTCCCGGGGATCGCAGGGACTGGTGCACTGCCATAGAACCTCTAGAATTAAAAGAATACTATCCCCTCTCCTCGGCACAAAAAAGGTTATACATATTATGGCAGATGGAGCGGAGGGACATTAATTACAACATGTTGGAGGTATTTTCCCTGGAAGGCCGGGTGGACATTGGTCGGTTTGAAACCACCTTCCGCCGGTTGATCCGTAGGCATGAAAGTTTGCGAACCTCTTTTACCATCATCAATGACGAACCGGTCCAGAGAATCCATGACAATGTGGAATTTGAGATGGAGTATTATGAGTTAACCGCAGAGGAGAGAAAAAAGAAGCCAAAGGAGATTTTACAGGATAAGAAATTGCCGACTGCCAACTGCCAACTGCCAACTGCTTTCATTCGACCCTTTGACCTGTCCCGGGTACCGCTGATGCGGGTGGGATTGGTAAAACAGGACCAGCAAAAACACCTGTTGGTGGTGGAAATCCACCACATTATTATAGATGGTACCTCTGTTGGCGTATTTATAAAAGATTTCACTGCGTTGTATAAAGAGGAGGCGCTGCCGCCGCTGTTAATTCATTACAAAGACTTTGCCCAATGGCAAAACCGCCGCAAACAGGATGAATCACTGAAACGCCAGGAAGCCTACTGGATAAAAGAATTTTCCGGTGAACTGCCGGAATTGAACCTACCCCTGGATTTTGAACGACCTTCAAAACAGAATTTCGAAGGCACCCGGGTCTCCTTTGAAATCAGCGGCAAAACCACAAAAGCGTTGAAGGCGCTGGTTGTAGAGGAAGAGGTTACCCTTTTTATAGTGCTGCTGGCGGTACTCAACGTATTGTTGTGGAAACTCAGCGGCAGTGACGCCATTGTGGTGGGCAGCCCCATTGCCGGACGTCCTCATGCAGACCTGGAGGGTATTATCGGTATGTTTGTCAACACACTGGCATTAAAAAACTCCCCATTGCAAGACATTAGTTTTAAATTCTTCCTAAAAGAAGTCAGGCAAAAGACACAGGAAGCCTATGAAAACCAGGAATACCAGTTCGAAGACCTGGTAGAAAAAGTAATGAAGAAAAGAAAACCTGGACGCCATCCTATTTTCGATATCGTGTTTGTGCTGCAAAACATGGACATACCGGAAATTACCATACCGGGTTTAACCCTGGCTGTTCGCGATTTTACTCCCGGTATTGCCCAATTTGATATATACCTGGTGGCAGAGGAGAAAGAGGAGCGCCTTACATTCAAGTTGGGCTACAGCACCCGGTTGTTTAAAAAAGAGACCATCGAACGTTTCACTGGTTTTTTCAGGGAGATCATCGATGGTGTAATCGCCGATAGAGAGATTCGATTAAAGGACATCGAGATATCCCATCGATTGATGGAGCCGAATACGCATATTCTCAAGGAAGCGGAAGGGGATTTCGGTTTTTAAAAATATATTAGGCAGTTGAAAATGATTGTTGAAATTCCTCCCCCGGGCAACCGGGGCAATGTCACTATTCACGAGTTATTTGAAGCACAGGTAAAAAAAACACCCCGTAATACCGCGGCAGTGGATGTGGATGGTGGGAAGCTGTCATATGAGAAGCTGAATGAAAAAGCCAATCAACTGGCGTGGTTGTTAAGGAGTCGGGGTATCAGGCCGGGGACTGTTGTGGGGGTTTTATTGAAGCCCTCAATAGAGATGCTGGCCGTGCTGCTGGGCATATGGAAATCCGGTGCTGCCTGTCTGCCCATCAATCCCGGGATCTCCAACAGCCGCCTGGCCGCCGTGTTGGAAGAGGCGCGGGTATTTCTGGTGGTGGCCGATTCCGGGTTAATCATGAAAAAATCCTTTACTGCCGTACAGCGTCTGCGGTTGGTGGACGTGGATAGTGCCGGGCTTTGTATTACAGCGCCGCGGCCTGCTATTAAGGATTTTGACTCCATGCCCATGCCGGACCGCACCCTGGTGGACTATGACAAATACGCGCAGCACATCGGGCTGGCCCTGGTAAAAAACAGTATCACCATGCAGGCCACACGGGGCTGTCCATACAAATGTGCCTACTGCCATAAAATCTGGCCCAAAACCCATACCGCACGCACTGCTGAGAATATCTTCTCAGAAGTCAAGCATTACTATGACCTGGGAATCCGGCGGTTTTCCTTTATCGACGATATCTTTAACCTGAAAATTGAAAACAGCCGCCGATTCTTTGAACTGGTAATCAAACACGGCCTAAACCGGGATATTCACCTGTTGTTTCCCTCCGGGCTGCGGGCTGATCTATTGAGCAAAGACTATATCGACCTCATGGTGGAGGCAGGCACCATTCATGTGGGATTGGCTGTGGAAACCGCTTCACCACGGCTGCAAAAACTGATCCAAAAAAACATGGATATAGAAAAATTGCGGGAAATGGCCGGGTATTTTTGCAGTACCTATCCCCATGTGCTTCTAGATCTCTTCTCCATGCTGGGGCTTCCCTCGGAAACCGAAGAAGAAGCCTACATGACACTGGATTTCATCAAAAATATAAAGTGGGCTCACTTTGTCTTTATTTCCCTGTTAAAAGTCTTTCCCAACACCGATATGGAAAAAATCGCCCTTGAGCACGGTTTTTCTTACGATGACATCCTGGGGTCTGAGAACCTGCGCTTCTACCAGGTCTCCAGTGGTGGACAATTTGATGAAAGCTTTACTTTTAAATACCAGGCAAATTTCCTGAATCATTACTTTTTGAAAAAAGAGCGGCTTCTCCATGGGCTGCCTTTTCAGATGAGAGTGCTGACCGAAGATGAAATCATTAAAAAATACGATAGTTTTTTACCCGCAGATATTAAAACCTTTGACGATTTGCTTCACCTGGGAGGTATTACCCGCGAAGAACTAGGGACCGGCGGTTTCCTGGAAGAGGAGAAGGTCCGTGTCCCGCGTTTGAATCAAAAGATAAGAAACTCGTTTCCCATCCATCATCCTGATGAAGATGCCTTGAGGCTGCTGCTGCTGGATGTCTCCATGAATTTTACCGATAAAGAGTACCATCTATACGACCTGGTGGAAGCGCCGTTAGGGCTTATGTACCTGTTGACGTATATCCACAACACGTACGGCAGCCGGGTGAATGGCAAAATCGCCAAATCTAAGATCGATTTTGATAGTTATGATGAATTAAAACTACTGTTGGATGATTTTAAACCCCATGTTATCGGCATACGTTCTTTAAGCACGTACAGGGATTTCTTCCACGGTACGGTTTCCGCCATACGCCAATTTGGTATTACGGTACCTATCGTTGCCGGCGGTCCCTATGCCACCAGCACGTATAAGCTCCTCCTGCAAGACCCCAATATCGACCTGGTGGTAATGGGAGAAGGGGAAATTACCTTCGGCGAAGTCATCGGCAAGATGCTGGAGAATCATTACCTTCTCCCCGGCCTGGAGGTCTTGAGGGAAATTAAAGGTATTGTCTTTCGGTCTCACCCCCCTGCCTCCACCGGCAGCAATGTAAGAGAGGTCATCTTATGGGATCAGTTCAGCCGGCAGCTGTCCCTTCAACCCACAGGTAATCCCCCGCCGCTTCACTCTCCCATCGACCTGGCCTGCGTTAATGTTGTACAGGTTGATGAAGGTGACCGAACCTGGATGCAGGGCATCATGATGGAGCACCAAACCCTTCTGGACTATATTGCCAGGGGTTATTCATGGACCGACGGTAAAGAGCTGGATAGAATCGCCGTGAGTTTTCACAGGGAGACGAAGCAGGGAGATTGGGAGGCACAGGAAGCGTTCTGGAAACGAGAACTCTCCGGTAAAATACCCGTCCTGAACCTCACCGCTGATTTTGAACCCCCTGCCAGGGAGAACAGGGACGGTGGCAAAATCAATTTTGAAATAGGGCCAAAAGAGACAACGGCATTAAAACAAGTGGCCCGTACCTGGGGCACTGACCTGGATATCTTGCTCCTGGCTGTGTACAATGTACTTTTGTTCAAACTCACCCGCCAGGAAGACATCATTGTGGGCTGTCCTAGCCTCGATTTCCACAGTAATTAATTGACCTAACATTCTGCAATCGTGGTGCGATGAT
>JABAOH010089798.1_pt2 | contig 17561 bp, 16 predicted proteins | sample 7062181 | NCBI WGS metagenome assembly JABAOH01 (sample SAMN14538630, study PRJNA623070) | marine sediment metagenome | biome: marine biome [ENVO:00000428]; feature: marine pelagic biome [ENVO:01000023]; material: deep marine sediment [ENVO:00002113]; isolation source: pool of 5 deep marine... | reverse complement strand
GTCGAAGTGCTTGTCGAAGGCCGCAGCGCACCCGGCGCTCCCGCGTGGTGGTGGATATTGCTCCCCGGCGGGGGTAACTGCTGGGTCTCCGACTCTGTGGTGGAAGTGACAGGTCCAGCGGAAGAACTGCCGGTTATCGCGGCACCCCCACCGCCGCCCGAGGCGCCTTCCGGGTTGGGAATTGTGGAGCGAGTCTGCAATGCCAAGCTCTACCGCCTGACCCTGACGTGGTCGGATGTGTCCAACGAGAACGGATACCGTGTGTATCGTGACGGCTCCTCGCTGGCGACATTAGGCGCCAACATCACGAGCTATCAGGACGATCCTCCCTTCGGCGGTCCGTATACCTACGCCGTGGAGGCCTACAACAACAGTGGGACCTCCGCCCGTGTAGCGGTCACCGATCCGGGCTGCAATCCATCGAACTGACCTGCAATCTGTCGCAGCGTATCNNTCCGGGAAGCTTTTTCGTAGGAAGAAGTGCCAGCGCGCACAATGACACTTGTCACGTGATTTGCACCAATGTGAGAAATAATATAAGGCCAGCCTAATATGCATACGTAAGGCATTCCTTGATCTCAACCTCATCGCTAGGGGCTGGGTCCAAGATTGCCTGGGAGTCGCAAGGTGGTTCAACAAAAGCATTTCGGTGAAAGCGCAGAGATGTATCTAAAGTCCATCGCTGAGCTGTCCGCGGAGCGCCGGCCCGTGCCGGTCACCAGTATCGCCGGACGGCTTGGGATCGCGACCGTGTCTGCGAGTGAGATGATCCATCGTTTGCAAGATCGTGGATTGGTCGAGCACACACCCTACAAAGGAGTTCATCTCACGCAAGAGGGTACGCGCAGGGCCAACATCGTCATTCGACGTCATCGTCTCTGGGAGTGTTTGCTCGTCGACAAGCTTGAGATCCCGTGGGAGCGTGTGCACGAGTACGCCTGCCGTCTGGAGCACGCCACCGATGAAGAGGTGATCGATGCGTTGGGGATTTACTTGGATCAACCCAAGACCTGCCCGCATGGAAACCCGATCCCCTCGCCTGAGGGCGAGATGCCCCCAATGGAGGGCGTCTCACTTGTAGATCTCACAGCGGGTGAGGCTGGGAAGGTCTTACGTATCCTACCGGAAGATGATTACGACATTCTGTGTGGGTATTTGGCGGCGCGCGGTATCAAGCCCGGGGTGACAGTCGCTGTGGAGGAGATCGCGCCGTTCGAGGGGCCGATATCCGTGCGTTTGGGGGAGGAAATCCATGCCTTGGGGCGCAGGATTGCAGCGCATGTCGTGGTTGAAAAAAGGGTGCCCGTCTGAGGCACGCGCGCGGAGAGGGGCATTTGAGTCACGATCGTACGACGCCGCTGGATAGGATCGAGGAGGGGGAGACTGTCGAGTTGGTCGGCTTCCGCGCCAACGGACCTTCGAGTTTGCGATTGGCGGAATTGGGGCTCAATCCGCACACGAAGATCACGGTGTTGAAGTCAGCGCACGGCCAACCCTTGATCATCTGTGTGCGTGGTAGCCGCTTGGCGATCGATCGCCAAACAGCGCATCAGATCCGCGTTCGACCGGTGAGCGCAAGGCCGCGACATGTAATTCACGAGCGGCCGCAGCGGGGCAGGGTAGCACGTGGCCGACGGCGTCGCAGATTTAAAGATATGTTGCGGACAGCATTCTTGGGCCGCTCTGGGAGCGGAGGACTTGGCAGGCGCGTGGGTCGTGGGGAAAAGAATGCCTCTGATTGAGAGAACGTGGAGACGAACCCATGGCGGAGCTTAGGGTTGCACTGGCGGGCAACCCCAATGCCGGGAAAACCACCGTGTTCAACGCACTTACTGGGTCGAGACAGCATGTCGGCAACTGGCCGGGAAAGACCGTCGAGTGCAAATCTGGTTCCTTCCGCCATCGTGGTCATGAGGTTGAGGTGATCGACCTTCCCGGCACGTACAGCCTGACGGCATACTCGACTGAAGAGGTCATCGCCCGGGATTTCATCCTTTGGGATGAACCGGAGGCCGTCGTTGTGGTCGTGGATGCTTGCAATCTGGAGCGCAACCTCTATCTCGTCGTGCAGATCCTGGAGTTACAAGCTAGATTGATTTTGGCCGTCAACATGATCGATAGAGCAGAAGCGCTCGGTTATCAGGTTGACGTCGATGCGCTTTCTGCGCATTTGGGCGGTGCGCCCGTTGTCCCCATGGTCGCCACTCGAGATGAAGGGCTTGAAGGGCTCAAGGACGCCATCGCGAATGTCGCCGTGGAGCGTGCGCGTACCATCGAGCTGGAGCAGATCTAATCTTGGTCTTCCCGAACCAGCATAACCAATTTAAGATCGACTACGGTGAGAAGATCGAGGCGGAGCTCTCGCGCATCACGGACGCCATCCTACAACAGCCCGAGATTGCCGCGGTCTTCGATGCGCGCTGGCTGGCGATTAAACTGCTTGAAGGAGAGAAGGACCTCACAGAGAGGGTGAGAGCCACGCATGGGGGTCTAGAAGTGCTGCGCCAAGCGCAGGCGAGCGCGCAACGTCTGGCGCTGACAGCACCGGATGGCGTGGAGATTGCCATCGCGGATCGGCGCTACACTTTCGTGAGCCGAGTCGTCGCTGACGTGCTCTCGAAACCACCGGAACCACCGGTCACGCTCTCTGAGCGCGTCGACCGGGTTGTGACCCATCCCTGGCTGAGCGTCCCGATTTTTTTCCTCGTCATGTACCTGGTCTTCAATCTGGTCGTGAATGTCTCCGCTCCCTACCTGGATTGGATCGATGCGGTGTTCGGCGGTCCTATCACGCGCGGGACCGCGTTCTTGTTGAGGCTGCTCAATGCTCCCGCGTGGTTACGCGGGTTGCTTCTCGATGGGGTGATCGTGGGGGTGGGCGGGGTCTTGGTGTTCCTCCCCGGACTTTTTATGCTCTTTCTCTTCATCGGCCTTCTGGAGGACAGCGGTTACCTCGCGCGCGCTGCCGTCGTGATGGATCGCTTCATGAGTTTACTTGGCTTGCATGGCAAGAGCTTCGTACCGTTGGTCCTCGGATTCGGTTGCGCTGTGCCTGCGATCTATGCTACGCGCACCCTGGAGAATCGTCGTGATCGCATCCTGACGGCGATGCTCATTCCGTTGATGTCATGCTCGGCACGCTTGCCGGTTTATGTCGTCTTCGGATTGGCGTTCTTCGGCCGTCGTGCGAACTTGGTTATCTGGGGATTGTACGCACTGGGTATACTCGTTGCCGCGGTCGTTGGCGTCTTATTCTCGCGCACGTTCTTGAAAGGTTGGGGCGCTTCTACTTTCGTGATGGAGTTGCCGCGATACAGTTTTCCCTCCTTGCGTAACCTTTGGATCCAGGTCTCACATCGAACAGGCTCCTTCATCCGTAATGCCGGAACCGTCATCCTGCTGGCTTCCGTGGTGATTTGGGCCTTGCTGAACTTGCCGCTGGGTAGTCCGGATTTGAGCGGAAGCTGGTTTGCCAGGATAAGCGCAACACTTGCACCGATACTTCGACCGGCGGGTTTTGGAAGTTGGGAAACAACGGGTGCGCTCCTATCCGGGTTGGTGGCTAAAGAGGTCGTCGTGTCGACCATGTCGCAAATCTACGTCGGTGAGGAAAGGGGTTTGCCGGCTGAAGCCTCCTTCACATTCGGTGAGGAGTTGGTGGGTATCGGGGGTGGTTTCCTCGAGGCCACCGTCGAGGCCGGGAAAGAATTCCTCGAAGTCTTGACCCCGGGTGTGGCCCTCTTCGATGAGGGAGAAGAAGGGGTGGAGGACACGGCTCTTCGGCGCGCGCTGAAGCGAGAGTTCACGCCACTCTCGGCTTTGGCGTTTCTGGTGTTCGTCTTGCTCTATGTGCCGTGCGTTGCGACACTAGGCACCATTCGCGGCGAATTCGGTTGGAAATGGGCCGCCATCGCCGCACTCTGGCAGTCCGCTGTGGCTTGGGCCATGGCGGTCATCGTGTTCCAGGTAGGCAGACTCCTTGGGTATGCATAGCGATTTTCAAAGGTGCGAGCGAAGCGGGAGGGTCGTGCGGAGGGCGCATGTTGGGTGATATTCTGGATGAATTTGGGCGGACGCGCAACACGTTATATTTTCAGGATGTCTCCAAGCGATTGGGGAAGGAGCCAGCCGTCGTGGAGGGCATGCTAGAGCTCCTGGTTCGGGTGGGGAGACTGGTGGAGGTGAATGGCGCGAGGATCTGTGACTCTTGCCCCATGCGTGCCAAGTGCCTGTGCCTCAAATCTTCTCACAGAACTTTTTCCCTCGCCTCCGAAATGACGTTAGACTTTAATGAGAGCGTGGAAGGAAAGACATAGGCCGTCGGCCGCCTATCCACACGGGTCCCTGGACCTGACCACACGCCACCGAATGGAAAAGGTCCTACAGATGAACATGGAGATACAAGAGATCGGGCCTCCCTCCTACGACCCCGGGGTGGTGCTTGGGGATTGGTTTACCCCACGCGGAACGGAGGAACTGGAAGCGTACTTGGCTGCGGAGGTTTGGGGTGGTGTAGGTTCTCCCGTGAGCTGGAAAGTCGCCAGGCTCTCGTCTGCTGCGTACATTTACCGAGAGGTCGAGACGAACTGGGCCGTCGTGGCCAAGTTTTTTGGGGCGAAGACGGGTGCCGGGGCCGGGAAGTATGCCCGCCGTGAGTACGACCAAACCCAAAATGCGCGCCAACTGGGGTTGGACCGCGAGGGGATGAGGGCCGTCGCGCCACTGGCGGTTTGGCGTGGGGTGCTACTATTTGAATATGTGCCGGGACTTACTCTGGAGGATATCATTGCCATTCGCCGAAGTCACCCGGGAACGCTGCTGCCAGCGTTGGAGAAGACGGCTGATATCCTGGCATCGCTGCATAGGTTGAGTGCCAAACCGGATGAGGCTTCCGATTTCGAACGTGCGATTGCGCAGGCGCACAAGTATCTCCGCAACTTGAGCAAATACGGTGTTTTGAAGCGACGACCGTTTCGACGAAGAAATCTCTCACGGCTTATCGATCACTGGGCAGCCAACTCTCGGATGACGACCTACGTCCCGGTCTTTAACCATGGCGACACGACGACAACAAACTTCATCTTTCCACCTGAGGGGGGTATTGTGGCTATCGATTGGGAGCGTGCCAAGGTGACGGATCCCGCCGCCGATGTAGGGCGTTTGTTGGCGGAGGTTTCACATGGCATAACGGATCACGGAGGAAATCTTGAAGAGGTCGCACAAGCGGTCAATGTGTTACAGGCGCGCTATTGTGCTTCCTTGCCTACGCATGAGGCGCGGGGGCCCTTGATGGAGCGAGCCCGATTCCACCAGGCATCGAGTACGCTTCGCATCGCCCGCAATGGATGGTTGTCCCCTGCTTACCGCTTGTCCCTTGTCGAGAGAGCCTCCGGGTTGTTGTCCGACAACTATTAGAACTCCAGCACATTCTGAAGCACCATCATTGTCAGAAAGCCTGTCATGCCCGCGACGGCGCTGGAACGGCGTTGTCTTTCATTGGCTCTGCTCTCGGGGATCATCTCTTCTATCACCAGGAAGATCATCGCGCCTGCGGCGAATCCAAAGGCGTAAGGTAGCAACGGGCGAAAATTGACCACGGCCAGGTAGGCAGGGACGGCGGCAAGAAGCTGGGGCACCCCAGAGAAAATCGCCCATAAAACGCATTTCCAGCCGCTCTCACCCTCGGCGCGCAGTGGTAAGGCGACGGCAGTACCCTCCGGGATGTTGTGTATGGCGATGGCGATCGCTATCAGAATGCCGAGTCTTGCTTCCCCGGAGCCGTAAGCCACGCCCAATGCCAGTCCTTCTGGGAAACTATGGATGAACATGGTGACCAGGACGAGGATGATACGACGCGAGCCGGTGATAGAAACTCCGGGGAGGTTTAATTTGTTGCGTTCCAGTCGCCATGAGGTGTAGATCATCAGCAGTGCGCCGAGCAAGACGCCAGCCGCAACCGGCGTGATGCCTCCGTGGGTGAGACCCGGGATGATCAGATTGAAGACCGAGGCGGAGAGCATCAAACCACCGGCCGCGGCCCAGCCAAGCTGGGCAAACCGATCTGGCAAATGTCGAATAAATACGAAGGGCAGACCGCCCAGCCCGTTTGCCAGTACGGTGAGAGTGGCTGCGATGATGGTCTCGTTGAGCGAGTTCGTCATCCCGCAATACCTTCGTGTTGTGAGAGACTCTCAAAGATCTGCCGATCCTCCGGGTCGAGTCGCTCGAGTAGCTCGAGACCAAGTTGTGCATGCACGCGTTGCGTGAAAAGTTCCATCCAGACGAATTGGCGAGCGATGAGCACCAGGTTGCGATTGCCCGTGATGGTGGCCGTGGCCTCATGGCTGATGTCGGCGATTAGCGCTTCCCGCCGATCGACGACGATCAGCAGCGTTTCGGTCAACTCCTGAAGTTGACTCTCGAGAGGAGGGTGGCGAGCCACTCGTCCGAGGTCCAATTCGCGCTCCCCGGTCAGCAAGGTGCTGATCGCGATGCCGCGCTCGGAGGCCTGCGCGATCTCATCCTGTAGAGCGTCTACGCTCAGGTCAGTCATGACGAGGAATGCTTCTGATTCTGCACCGCGCAGCATCTGTGCGGCGTAGGAAAAAATGGCCTGTTCTCCGCTGATCGACCAGACGTAATTCTCCTTCGCCGAAGAGTAATGGGCTTCCAGCTCTTCGCGCAGGTCTGTTATCAATTGTTGTCGCCGCTCTTCGTAGCGGTCGAGGAGCGTCTGAGGGGGCAGTGGTCGATAAAGGGTCGCGCGTCCCTCGATGGCTTCAAGCACGGCGCCACGGGCGTGTAGGCGGCTCAACGTCTCGTAGACCATCGATCGCGGGACGCCAGAGTTCTTGCTGACCTGGTATCCGGTGGCCGGATAGTCGGAGAGCAGCGCCAAATACACCTTGGCTTCATATTCAGTGAAGCCGATTTCATTCAATCCTGAAAGCAGATCCACGATCCCTCCATGATAGTAGTTAGTAAAATCACTAATAGTTAGTTTACTAACAACTGTCCTGGTTTGTCAAGATTTCTTTATATCCATTCGAGGCGCGTAGAGGCAATTCATGAATTGCCCCTACGCGGATAAGGGATCCCTTAAATGGAAGCGGTAATTGTGGTAAGCTCTAAGGCCGTGGGTGGCAGCATGGAGAGGATCTGGAGTCTGATAAACAAGGGGGCCGATATCTTGCGCCACAGGCTGCGCACGCAGGGCGTGCGCACGACCTTGCTCTGGTTCTTGGTGCGAGGATCGACCTTCGTGACCGGCATCCCCACCATACGCTACACGAGAATCGCGCCGCAAATCTTCGTTGGGCCGCAATATCGCAGGATGGGAAAACGCAAGTTGGAGCGGCATGGCGTGAACGCCAGCTTGAACATGCGCCTCGAGTTCGACGACGCCGCGCATGGATTGGACATGTTGCGCTATTGTCACCTACCCACGGCCGATGATCACCCCCCTAGCCTAGAACAATTAAACACGGGGGCTGCGTTCATCGATCAGGTCGTCAGAGATGGCGGCAAGGTGTATATCCACTGTGCGGGTGGGATCGGACGCGCGCCGATGATGGCCGCTGCCTATTTTGTGAGCCAGGGTCTTGACCTCGAGGAGGCGATTGCGCGCATCCGCAACTCGCGCCCCTTCATCCGTATCATGCCCTCTCAAGTGACGAGACTCAGACAGTTCGAGGATCTTGTCAAGCGTGAGGATAGCGGTTAAGAGAGACGTGAATGTGCAGGACCACAGCGGGGTGAAAATCAATTGAGCGCGATCACGAGGGACGGAGAGCATCAGGAATGTTGACACTTTACTCCTGGAACGTCAACGGCGTTCGCGCTGTGCAGAAAAAGGGATTCCTGGATTGGTTCCGGCACACAACGCCGGATGTGCTCTGTCTCCAGGAAACGAAGGCGCACCCTGACCAACTGGATCTCGAGTTGGTCGCACCCGATGGATACCAGGTGTATTGGGCTTCAGCAGAGCGCAAGGGATATAGCGGGGTGGCGCTGTATACGCGCAGGGAACCGGTTTCGGTTCAGATCGGACTGGGGATTGAGGCTTACGATCGGGAGGGTCGTGCGATCCTCGTGGATTACGATGATTTCCTGCTGGCTACGGTTTACGTTCCCAATGGCGGTAGGGATCATAGCCGGGTGCCTTTCAAGATGGCCTTCAAGGAAGCTCTGCTTGAGGTCTGCAACTGCTTCCGGGAGGAAGGGCGCTCCGTGATTTTTTGCGGCGACGTGAATACAGCGCATCGGGAGATCGACATCGCCCGGCCGAAAGCGAACGAAAATCACACNNCGCGCCATGCATCCCAATCGACGCGATGCCTACACCTGGTGGGCCTATTGGGGAAAGGCGCGCGAACGCAATGTCGGTTGGCGGCTTGATTACTTCTTTGTCTCCCCGGACATGCAGGATCGGATTGTTAGGGCTGAAATCCATCCAGAGGTGTACGGCTCCGATCATTGCCCCGTCAGCCTCACGCTGCGATGAGAGGTTAGATCCAGTGCGAGTGAGTAGGCGTTGTCTTGTTCTTGAAGATCCCGTTTCACACATGCGTATCCGGCTGCTCGCCGTCCTGCTTTAGTTAACGACAGAACCCCATAAAATTGACTTTCACGCATTTTGTGCAGAGCCGCCCCGCCGGGGCGGCTCTGCATACGAGCACCGGTTGGACTCTTTACGCTACTCCAACCAATCGTGCTTGGATTTCGGGAAGCAAGTGCGTCACCAAGCGCCGGTTTCCTTCTTGACAGGACGCCTGCGATGGTGTATATTATTTATGCTACCCGATAATGCGGGTAAACCGCATAAGGGGGTATAACGTATAAGGAGGCCGCCATGCCCAAGCCCGAAGCAGACCTGGTTCTCGCACCCAAGACGGCGTTCCTGCGTGTTGCACTCGAACCCGCAATCAACGCCTTGAACAGCCTCGTTATGATCGGCCAGGTCGACAAACTGTCTGGTCTTGGGGATTGGGTGGTCGAGACGGCCGCCGCCCTCGAACCCCATCAACTGCGCGCCCACCAGGTCGTCTTTGAAGGTCTGTACTTCGCGCTCATGCCGGATCGCAGCCACCCCACCTTTCTTGCCTACTTGAATGATCTAGCCGCAACGGACCCCGTGGTCCTGCGGGACAAGATCCTCGACGCTTACCGATATAAAGTCTGTTCTGAAGATCCTGATGCCACGGTGAGGGAGGAAGATTTGGGACCGCTTCTGGAAAGCGAGGATTCCTTCATTACGTTCATCTACGACTGTTTTGGGAGGGAGCACATCGACGAGGATATCGAGCGGGAGGCTTATAGATACCTCATCGATCCGGCGTCGATGCAAGAGCTGATCGTCACCCACATGCGAACGATGTGGGAAGAGTTTCTAATAGATGAGTGGGAGCGTACTTTGCCGACGCTTCAGGAGTCTTCGATGGCCTTCCGTAAGGTCGACTTCTCTTCTATGACCTTGGCCGAAGCGGTGCAATATATCACCGGCCGGGAAATGGAAGAGAAGATCGAGCATTACATGCAGGAGGCGGAACAAGTGGTCTTCGTCCCGTCGGCTCACGCCGGGCCTTACGTCGGTAAATACAAGGGAGATGGGATGTTGTGGTTGGTCTTTGGTGCACGCATGCCGGAGGGATTCCAAACCGGGTCCACAGATCTGCGACGCTCGGACCTGCTTGTGCGTCTCTCCGCCCTGGCCGACGACACCCGTCTGCGCATCCTTACCTTGATTCGGGAAGAGGGGGAGATATGCAGCCAGGAGCTTATCGATCTATTAGGTATGAGCCAGTCGTCGATTTCGCGTCACCTCAGGCAGCTCAGAGCTACAGGTTACCTGCTCGAGCGACGCACAGAACAGGGGAAATGTTTCAGCTTGAACCCAGACCGCATTCAGGAGACGTTACATGCCTTGGATGGTTTCTTTGAAAACGTGTAGCCACCAGGCAGGCATGTGACGATTGCCGAAAGAGAGGATGGAGAACATGACAACAGATTTCGTAACACTGTTTGCAGAAGGCTTGCAGGCGCTTGGCCGACACTACAGATCTCCGATGCAGGAGGCGATTTCCGCAGCAAAGCTGGAGCCACCAGAATGGTACGTGCTCTTCACCGCTTACTGCACGGCCCCGAAACCGATCAGCGCCTCAGAGTTGTCCCGGTTGTCTCCCTATAATGCTGTAAGTTTGCATGAGCAGCGATTGCAAGGTGCGATCGACCATGGCTACTTGATCGCCGAAGACGGTGAAGCTTACCAAATTTCGGAAGAGGGTCGCCGGGCCGCTGTACGACCGATCAAAGAGGCGCAAAAAGCATTGGGGTCGTTGAGTCCACTACCGGAAGAGGAAATGGCTCGTTTGGTTGAACTCTTGCGCAGGCTCGTCGAGGCTGTGATAGAAGCTCCGGAGCCTAGCGAAAAACCGGCTCTTCTTCGCAGCCGTGTCGTGGATCCGGGCGAGGGCGCACAAGCAGCGACGCGCATCGACCAATACCTCACCGATCTAACCTTCTACCGCGACGACGCGCACATCGCCGCATGGAAGCCCTATGAGATCCCCGGGCAGACATGGGAGACCCTCACGCTGATATGGCGCGAGGAGGCGCACACCCTCGATGAGCTTGCGGAGCGACTTGAGGCGCGCGGGCAAACAAAGGAGTCGCTCTCAGTGGCGCTTGAGGATTTGGTCGACCGCGGTTGGATCAGCACCAAGAACGGCGGCTATACAGTGACTGAGCAAGGCAGTACCTTGCGCCAGGAAGCTGAGGAGGCCACCGACCGTTTTTACTACGATCCGTGGTCGGCTCTGAAAAAATCGGAACGCGCGGAGATGGAAGCGTTACTTGTGAAGTTCAAGGAAGCCCTAACTCCACCGGAAGAGGAGGGCGAGGAATAAGGATCCAGGTATCTGGTTCTCGATTCGTGTTGGTGTCGATATCGACCTCAACTTGGAGTGGTTTCGGTGGTTGGATGGGCGTTTGTTGTTGGGGAGAAAGGATTTTGATGATGTTCACGTGGCAAGATGTGTTAGTCGCAGAGCAAAAAAGAGCGGATGCGCTTCGCATGGCGGAGCGAGAGCGCTTGATACGGACTATCTTGCGAGCTAGAGAACCCGAACCTCGCTTCTATCATGGGTTGATGGTGCGCTTTGGGGGGTGGATGGAATCGGTCGGGCAAGGTCTGAAGAAGCGATACACCGTCGTAGTCGAGCCCTCGATACCATCAACTGTCCAAACGAATAAGGGTTGTATTTTGTAGGTTAGTTTCCCGGAAGCTCAAAACTTCCGGGAAACTCTTTATCCCGTTCGATGGACAGCAACCCGGAAGCTTCGAGCTTCCGGGTTGTTATTTAATCCTGTGTGTACTCCAAAAACTTCAATGCTCTCTTCGTTTGTTAGGCATCCCTTGTGTAACCGGATCGAAAGCAACCTGGAAGTTTTGAGCTTCTGTTCTGGGTGTTCTCTGCCTCACACCCTTATTTACTCCCTTTGGGAGGCACCAAAGCCGCTCGCGGTTTTCCAAACCTACGAAAAGTGGTAATTCCCACTGGGAAATCCACTCCCATCCTAAACCTCTATCAAGGGAAAGGGGGCAGGTCTGGCACCCAAGCGTGGCTGTTATGTTAGGCATGCGTATGGAGTTCGCAGGCTCTGCTTGCGCTGAGTCCTGAGCATAGACGAAGGAGCTGGAAGCAGAGCTTCCAGACTCCAAAAGGTGCGACAGAGTGAGCGTAGATTAAGCAGGGTTCGAAGACGTCAGGCCTTCCTACCCAGTTGTTGAACGAATGGAGTCTGCTGATGATGCCTGCGTTTTGTCCTGGGCTCAAACGAAGGGACCGGAAGTTTGAAGCTTCCGGGGTACTGACGTGTATAATTCTCTCATGCCCATCGAAGACGCGCTCGCGCGCCTGCGCCTCGACGTCGAATTCATGAAGAACGTGACCGCCTGGGAGCGGCTCAAGCCGCGCCCAGCCCGTTATGGAGATTTTCCGTCTACCCTCGACCCGCGTTTGATCGCCTCGTTGCGCGCCCGCGACACCGCTCCGCTTTACACCCACCAGGCGGAGGCCGTAGATGCCGCCCTGGAGGGCGAGAACGTGGTGGTGGTCACGGGAACCGCTTCGGGCAAGACGCTGTGCTACAACCTCCCCGTCCTGCAGACATTGCTCAATGAGCCCGAAGCGCGGGCGCTCTATCTCTTCCCCACCAAGGCGCTCTCCCAAGACCAGGCATCCGCCCTCGGGGAATTTCTTGCCGACTTGGGCGCCGTTGATCGTGTTGCCGTGCGCACATACGACGGAGATACCCCGCAGGCGCTTCGCCGTCAGATCCGCGACGAAGCTCGCATCCTGATTACCAACCCCGACATGCTGCACACCGGCATCCTCCCGCATCACCCGCGCTGGTCGGTGTTGATGGAAAATCTGCGTTGGGTGGTGCTCGATGAGCTGCATGTCTACCGGGGTATTTTCGGCTCCAACGTCGCCAACCTGCTACGCCGCCTCAAACGCCTGTGCCGCTTCTACGGTTCCGAACCTCATTTTGTGCTTACCTCGGCCACCATCGCCAATCCCAAGGAACTGGCTGAACGTCTGATCGAGGCGCCGGTACGCCTGGTGCCGCCCGATCTGGACGGTTCGCCGAGGGCGGAGAAGCACGTGATCCTCTACAACCCGCCAGTCGTTGATCCTAGCTTGGGGATCCGCCGCGCATACACGCTGGAAACCACGCGCATCGCCGAACGCTTTCTACAAGCCGGAGTACAAACGGCAATCTTCGCACGCGCCCGTCGCACGACGGAAGTGTTGCTCGGATATGTCCGCGACGCCTACGACCACCTCGGCGGAGACCCCGCCACGATCCGTGGCTATCGCGGAGGTTACCTGCCATTGGAGCGGCGCGAGATCGAGCGCGGACTTCGCGACGGTACCGTTTTGGGCGTCGTGGCGACCAATGCACTCGAACTCGGTGTGGACATCGGTCAGCTGGGCGCCGCGGTGATCGCCGGATACCCAGGGACCATCGCCAGCCTTTGGCAGCAAGCCGGCCGGGCGGGCCGGCGCAGCGAGACCTCGGTGGCGGTGCTCGTCGCCTCAGCGGCGCCTCTCGATCAATTTGTCGCCGTTCATCCGCGCTTTCTTTTTGAGCGACCGCCTGAGATGGGGTTGATCAATCCCGATAACCTGGCCATCCTCTTGCGGCACCTGCGCTGTGCAACCTTTGAGCTGCCTTTTGATGCCGGGGAAGCTTTCGGCACTTTCGAGGAGGTGGCTGAGTTGTTGGCGTTTTTAGCGCAGGAGGGTGACCTACACCGATCCGGAGAGACCTATCATTGGGTTGCTGACGCCTACCCTGCCGAGGCAGTCTCGCTGCGCGCAGGGGGCGACGACACGATCGTGATCCAGCGCGTGGGTGAGGGACGCCCTGTCGTCATAGGTGAGATCGATCGCCAAGCGGCTCCCATCTTGTTGCACGATGGAGCAGTTTACATCCACGAAGGTAGTACACACTTGGTGGCGAATCTGGATTGGGAGAAGGGTTTTGCCGATGTAGAGCCAGCTGATGTCGACTATTACACAGACGCCTCGGAAACGGCGGATCTGGAGGTCTTGGAAGTGTATGATGCGGACGAGCATACACCCGCCCGTCGTGCGCATGGTTGGGTGCAGGTCACCGCTCAATCGACCTCCTTTCGCAAGGTCAAACGCTACACGCATGAGACGCTGGGTTATGGCACGATCGACTTGCCACCGCGACAATTCGAAACCAGCGCCTACTGGCTGTGGATCAGTCCCGAGACCGTCGCCCAATTGGAAGCACAGGGCGTGCTGTTGGCGCCGACGGACTATGGACCGAGCTGGCCGCAAGCGCGTCAGGCGGCGAAGGCCCGCGACGGTTCTATTTGCCGACAGTGTGGCGCTGCGGAACGCGAGGGCAGAGAGCATGACGTACACCACATCCGCCCTTTTCGCGACTTTGGCTATGCGCCAGGCGAGAATCGCAACGATCGGATGGCCAACCATATTGACAATCTGATCACCCTCTGTGCGGCGTGCCACCATCGAGCAGAGTCAGCGCGTGGCGCACGCAGCGCGCTCGCTGGCTTGAGTTATGCGTTGGGCAACATCGCTCCGCTATACTTGATGTGCGATCCGCGTGATCTCGGCACCCTCACGGAGATCCGCTCGAAGGGCACGAAGAGCCCGACGGTCACGATATACGATCGCATACCGGAGGGCATGGGATTCTCGGAGAGGTTGTATACGCTACATCGCGAGTTGCTTGAAGGCGCACTCGAATTGGTGCGCACGTGTCGCTGCCAGGATGGTTGTCCTGTCTGCGTTGGCCCAGTTGGTCCCGGTGGTGTGGAAGTTAAGCAACTCACGTCACAATTGATCGAGGCCTTATTGGGCTGATTTCCCAAAGCAGGGGTCTTGCTTCGCATGCGGACCAGCACGACACATTATCGTTGATCGTATGCCAGGGGTATAATCTAGCCCTACTAGGTGGGATTTACATCCTACTTTCAAGGATCGTTGCGCATGTCGGATTCGTCCGTCTATCGTCTGGATACACTTTACCAGGTCACACAAGCGCTTGGCACGACCCTCGATCTGGATGCACTGTTGAACGTCGTCATCGACCAGGTGATAGCGGTCACCGGAGCCGAACGCGGGTTCCTCATGCTCGGCGAAGCATCCACAGACATGGCGATCCGTGTTGCACGAGGAATGGATCGGCAAACCATAGAAGCCCCTGAATTTCAAGTCAGCCGAGGGGTCGTCGATCGGGTGGCTACTGAAGGTGAGCCTCTACTCACCAGCGACGCCCAAAGCGATGCCTGGCTATCGGAGCGGGCCAGTGTGTTCGACTTGAAGTTGCGCTCGATCATGTGCACTCCCTTGCAGACGCAGGGCGTGTCGATCGGCCTGGTGTACGTTGACAACCGAATGCACACCGGAATCTTTACCGAAGCTGACCTCGAGTTACTCCAGGCGGTGGCAAACACCGCCGCGGTTGCCATCGAAAACGCGCGGCTACATAAGCTTGCGATCGAGCAGGCACGCATGGAGCAAGAATTGGAGGTCGCACGACAGGTGCAGACCAGTCTCATCCCGCTCGAAGCTCCCAAGGTGCGCGGATTTGAGATTTCTGGCGTCTGGCGAGCAGCGCGTGAGGTAGCCGGAGATTTCTACGATTTCATCCCTCGCGACAACGGCCAGCTGGCGATTGTGATTGGTGACGTCACTGATAAAGGTGTTCCCGCGGCATTTTTCATGGCGTTGGCGCGGACCACCGTGCGCGCCAGTATCGTGGGCGATGTCCCTGGGGCAGCCGGTCTGACGCAATCCAATCGACTGATTTGTGCCGACGCTGCGAGCGGCATGTTCGTCACGCTTTATTACCTTGCCCTTCGACCGGAGACTCCACACGTGACCTGTGTGAGCGCCGGGCACAACCCACCCCTGTGGCTACATGCGAAGTCGGGGGAAATATCAGCGCTCGCAGGGGGTTCGCTCCCGTTCGGAATTGACGCCGATCAAGTCTACGTGGAAGTCAGTGAGACTCTGGAAGTGAACGACTCGATCTTACTCTACACGGATGGCATTATCGACGCCATGAACGAGCGATCCGAGTTCTTCGGCCTAGAACGGCTGATGGAGGCTTTTCGAGATCATCAAGACGCTTCGGTTGAGGAGATGTTGAACGGCGTTCAGGGTGCCGTCGATGCCTTCGCAGGAGACACCCCACCGTTCGATGATCTTACATTAGTGGCGGTGCGCTATGTTGGGTGAGGTAATAAGTGATCGTTACCGTCTGGAGGCCGAGTTGGGTCGGGGAGGCATGGGATTGATTTATCGTGCCCACGATGACTTACTCGATCGTACAGTTGCGGTGAAGGTCCTCAGTAGTCCAAGTTTGGGAACGGAAGGGCGCGCCCGTTTGTTGCGTGAGGCTCAGGCGGCAGCTCAACTCAACCACCCGAACATCGTCACCGTCCACGATGCGGGTGAGGCCACCGCCCCGACTGAGCTAGGGCAGAGTTATCCATTCATTGTGATGGAGTTCGTGGAGGGGCGTTCCCTCCACGAATCCGAGCTGAAAGGCGTGCTGGAGATCCTCAGCGTGGCAAAACAGGTGTGCGAAGCACTCGACCACGCACACGCACACGACATCGTCCACCGTGATCTCAAGCCAGAGAACGTACTCATCGCCGATGACGGTACAGTCAAGTTAACGGACTTTGGCCTGGCGCGCTCGATCGCGTCGCGCGTGACCAAAGAAGGAGGGATCGTCGGGACGGTGTTTTACCTGGCGCCCGAGCAAGCGTTGGGGCAGCCGTTAGACGGACGTGCCGATCTGTATGCGCTTGGTGTGATGCTTTACGAACTGACGACGGGGAATCTGCCCTTCATGGCCGACGATCCTTTGGCAGTCGTCTCGCAGCACCTGCATGCGCCCCTCGTCCCTCCCAGTACCTACAATCCTGAGATCCCCGCCGGGTTGGAGGAGCTGATCGTCCGTTTGCTAAGCAAACGACCGGAGGATCGACCCAGCTCGGCGAAAGAAGTCGCCTTGATGCTGGAGACCGTCCGCACAGGGGATATAAAGCGAGCCCCGGTGGAGGAGCGCTCGTTGCTGGAGCGTATTGCACGTGGACGGATGGTGGGACGTGAGGAGCCTTTCGCGGAAGCCCAGGCGGTATGGCATCGTGCCGTCACAGGTGATGGGCAGGTGTTGCTCATCAGTGGGGAGCCGGGTATCGGTAAGACGCGATTCGTTCGTGAGTTGACGACGTTGGTGGAAGTGACCGAGGCGATTGCGATCTCAGGAGATTGCTATGCCGAGGGTAGCGCGCCCTATGCGCCCATCGCCCAGATCATTCGCAAAGCACTGGCAGAGGTCCCCGCGACTGAATTAGACTTGCCCCCCTCTGTCCTGGCTGATTTGATTGAGTTGGCGCCCGATCTACAAACGCGCTTACCCGAGCTCCCCTCGGGTTCGCAGCTTGATCCACAAGCGCAGCAGCAACGCATGTTCGAGAGCGTCGTCGCCTTGTGCGCCGCCCTAGCCAAACGCGTTCCGTTGATGATCGCCATCGAAGATGCCCATTGGGGCGACGGCGGGACTCTCTCCCTTATACGTCATCTGGCACGTCGAAGCAGAGCAACGGGCGAAAACCTGCGCATGTTGATCGTCATGACCTACAGAGAGATCGAGCTTACACAGGTCCGTCCGTTGCATGACGTTTTGTATGATTTCAACCGCGAGCACTTGGCGACGCGCATCAAACTTACTCGTCTGAGCAAACAAAAAACAGGTGATATGCTGACCTCCATGTTCGGTGGAGAGATGGCACCTGAAACTTTGGACGCCATATATCGTGAGACGGAAGGCAACCCCTTCTTCATCGAGGAGGTGGTCAAAACACTGATCGAGGCCGGCAAACTTTATCGCGACAACGGTCGCTGGCGGGGAGTGGGTGTTTCCGAGCTGGAGGTCCCTCAAAGTGTGCGCGTGGCGATCCAGTCTCGCTTGGGGAAGCTTCCAAA
>JABAOH010139880.1_pt1 | contig 17564 bp, 14 predicted proteins | sample 7062181 | NCBI WGS metagenome assembly JABAOH01 (sample SAMN14538630, study PRJNA623070) | marine sediment metagenome | biome: marine biome [ENVO:00000428]; feature: marine pelagic biome [ENVO:01000023]; material: deep marine sediment [ENVO:00002113]; isolation source: pool of 5 deep marine... | reverse complement strand
TTTGCTTTTTGTGTTGTAGAGAAACCCATGTTGAGAACTACAAAGGCTAGAGCTGCTGCTACAATTACAAATGCAATCATAACAATGGCAGACTCTACACCAATAATTCCTCTGTGGGTGTGTCCATGTCCTTTTTGAATAAGGTTCATTAGATTAGTAATGATACAATATGGGTATATCCTAGAGTATGTTCGATATGATCGAACGTGGTTTTTGGTAAAAATCATATTTTTCACATAGTCTCAAAATTATTTCCTTAATAGAAAACAGGGTTAGGAAAAAAATTTGAGTGAGCCTATGATCGNNGTATGTGGAAAAGAATTTTCAAAAAATTCAGTTATTCTGATGATCGTTTGATTTAGACAAACAATTACTAAAATTATCTTTTTAGTTCAATATCAATATGCATAATTTGCAAATATTTGACTTAAATTTTAAAAATTTGGGGATGAATTAATTGAATTACGGTAAAGAGCTAATTAATTCCCTATCTCATTTTGGTTTAGAAAAATCAGATGCAGTAGTATATCTCGGTCTTCTTCAAATGGGATCAGTTACTGTAGGTACAATGTCATCAAAATTAGAAATTGATAGAGGTAAAGCATATAGATCCTTGAATAAATTACGAAATCTTGGCTTAGTCACAACTACCTTTTCAAATCCCACAATATGCCAAGCCGTTGATCCAGAAGAAGCATTAACAATAATTATTCAAAGAAAAGAGGATGAAACAATTACAATGCAAAAACTTGCAAGAAAAATAGTAAAAGATCTAAAACAAATTGCTCATGAACCTAATGTCTCAGAAGTTTCTTCATTTTCTATAATTCAAGGTCGATCAAATATTTATGCTAGAATCGGAAAATTTGTTCAAGAGGCAAAAAGTTCAATTTACTTGGTAACTACTGTTGAGGATATTTTAAGGATGTATCATACTTCGATTCCTGAAAAAATTAAAATCTGTCAGCAAAATGGTTCAAAAGTCTTCTTACTCACAGAAACTAAAAGTGAAAATCTTTTACCACTTGTTCAGAGACTTGGTGCTGATGAAACTCGAATAGGAAAACTTCCTTCAAAAAGCAGAATGATTGTTGAAGATGAAAATCAGTTAATCATGTCTGGTTCAATTAAGGAATCAATGAATCTAAATGATGAAAATGACTCTATTTTGTATACAAATTCTTCTGAGATGATTAACAACATGTATAGCCTTTGTAGTCATTTGTGGAAAAAATCAAAACCAATTGAAATGGTAAAAGCAAAATAAAATTTATTATTTTTAAAATATATACAATATGAAGTTAGGGTGTTTTTCTTTTGGAGATAAACCATATTGTTGGTCCTGCAACTCCAGCTATAGTTACTCCAACAAGACTAGTAATTACTTGATTATTTCCTAATGTGGCCACAAAAAGTGATGTATAATCTATATCGATTAGATATCCACCTATTGTTTGGGCACCACAAACAGGATGATTATGGCAACTTGAGAGAATAGCACCTGTGAGAATAGCGCCCGAGAGGTTTGCTCCTGAGAGATCTGCATCAGAAAGATCAGCGTTGGTAAGGTCTGCACCAGAAAGGTCTGCATCAACAAAATCAACAGAGAGAAGGATGGTGTTTGAAAGATCAGCGTTGGTAAGGTCAGCTTCAGTAAAATCAAAACCGGTAAGGTCAAGACCGGCAAGTTTAGCATTTGACAGAATAGCATTGTTAAGGTCAGTATTAGAGAGAGTAGCCACAGAAAGATCACAGTATGAATAATCTACGCCAGGTCCTGAAGAACCTAAACAATGCCCATCCACTCCTATCGCAGGTGCAGTATGACTTGAAAATGCATTAGGAATTTGTACTGGGATAAATAGTATAATAGAAAAACCAAACAATAGTAAGATTTTATTCAATAGAATTTTTAGTACTATCTTAATTAAACAATTTATGTACTTGCTAGTCTAGATTATGAAGCATGATCAAAGTATTAGTGTTTATTTTAAGGCACAGTTATTGATTGAGTTGATACTACAGCATTATCAGTAGAGATTGTAATTACTAGTATACCATCAGAAAAAATAGGATTGGATAGCTTTGCTGTGATTGATGCACATTCATTAGAGTTTAATATTTCTGGATCTAAATTATCATCAATGATGTAATTAATTGTCCATTCACCTGGATCTAGATTCAAACCAGGGTTATCAGAATGACAACTAAACTTACGTGGAAATTCAGTAGTTTGAAATGTATATTCATCGTTATCAGTTTCTTCACTACGCCAAAAGTCTACTGTTTCAAAATCTGTTAGTCTTGCATTAAGAAATCCTTGTGGAGCATCAGAGGCTGTCTCTGCTGATTGGCCCGACATTCCTGTAATTGCAGTTCCATTTACTGGATAAGTCAAAGTAGGATTAAGTGTTACCTCCCAGTTTTCTTCTTCTCCAGCTCCAATATTGGTTTTCTCTGGAGGATCATAGTGATTTACAATCAGTTGTTCTCCTTCATCAGCATCATTTGAATTTGAAATTACCCATGTTACAGCAATCATGTTGCCTCCCCAACCAATAGTAGATTGTGGAAGTCGATATTCTAATGTGGTAGGATTGATAAGCTCTACCTCAGAACCTAGATGTTCGGCATCATCACCAGCAGCTCCGCCGCCGTTTCTCTGTTGAGTATGAAAGAATGCTCTACTAATGTCACCAACTGATGTAGTGAGTGGTTCGGGATCTGGAGTTGCTCCGGTAAATGTATGTTCAATTCTCTGTACCATCCAATTAGAACCAGTCCATTCTACAACTGCGTAACTTACATCACATGCATTACTAGCTTCAGTTCTAGTAAAAACTGGCCAGTTATTTGCAGAATCCCAAGATGACGTAACCATACATCGTTGTGGGTTGTTATTAGAAGTATCTGGATTTGCCTGACCTGTAACAAAAACTGCAACATCATTATCATCTGATGCACCTCCAGCTATTGCTGCACCATTACATGTAAAGTCACCAGCACCTAGAGCAAAAGAACATACGCCTGAATCAAGAATCTTCATCTCATCATCTCCGCCAGTTTCTCCAATGTATTCCCAGATTTCCCAAGTAACTCTGTTGTCTCTTCCTCCAGTTGCATCGTTTCTTTCAAATGTTATAGTACCATCTTTGGTAGTTAGTCCAGTAATATCTGAAATATAGGTAGTAAATTCATCATGGTTACTATTTTCTCCGTTATTTGTTCTACCTTGACCTGAGTTTCTAGAGTTTACAAGTTTGATAAAACAATCTCCTTGACACATCATAAAATCATTACCAACTCCTTCAGTAATGGTTGTAGTAGCTGAACCTGCAGGAATTACTGAAGTCCCACGTTGAATTCTGAAGTCAGATGTCCCATTGACTATAGAATTATCAAATGAACCAGTAGAATTAAAGGCAAATTGTTCAGTGAGTCTTACTGGAGAAGTTCCTCCAGTATAAGCATCATATGTAATAATGACATTAAATTGTTCATAATCCCATAATTTTTCATTTCCATCATTGAGAAGATCAAAATTGACTACATCGCTTCCAGAAAATGCATATGTTTCCTGAAGTTTTGTATCAGTTTTAGAAATTTTTTCTTCTAGTTTAGAACTTAAAGAGGAGGTTTCTGCCACTGAATAAATAGAATTGAGTAATATTGGTAAATTAAATATTACAAATAATAAAGCGATAAACATCACTGAACCACCCATAACAATGCTTAGACCCATTTTTTATTACCTATAATCAAATTTGATTAATCGTAAATCATAACAGGTTGTTTGTCAAAATTAGACAAACGCCTCAATTAAAAAATTTAATTTTTTAAAAAATTAATTAAATTGAGGAATTGCAACTCCATTTAAGTCACTGAAGAATTTTAATCCATATCTATCGGTAAAAACTAATTTTGCTTTTCCATATGGAGTAAAACCAGGTCTAATATCTGAAGTTTTTATCTCCCAAGAATAGATTTTATCGCCTTCAATAGAATCATCAAAGGCAGAAAATGATTCTACATAATGAGATTTCCTAACTGAAAAAGAATCAAGATAAAGAATCCTATTTCTATCATCCATTAAAACAATTGAAAGTGTGCCTTCAGCATCTAGAGATACATATCTTGAATCAACTAGTTTGAATTGTAATTGATATGAATCAACATTTTTGTGGCCTTGTATGGAAAATTTTTCAATTCTATCAATCTTCGGCCATATAACAAGTTCTTCAGGTTTTGGTTTTAGTTGGGGTTGGATTAGAGGTTGTTTTTTAGGTTCAATTGTTAAAACACCATTTTCAACCAAATATTGTAAAGCATCAATAAAATCCTGATCAGCAATTTTTCCTTTACCCCACCATGAGGTAGTTGTTTTAATTAAAGATACAACCGTTTTTTGTTGTTCTTCAATAGCCTCAATAAAAATTCCATCAGAATCAGACTCATCATGAATTACACATTTGTTTGTAAGCTCATCTAGAACTAATCCAAGTCCACATTCTGGTTCAATATTAACAACAGGAATTGTGATAATTTTTTTTTCAACTAGATATTGAAAGGTGGTTACAAAATCTTCATCAGTAATTTTATCTTCTCCCCACCAAACAGCTATATTTTTAATCCAAGCAGGGAGAATTTGTTCTTGAGCAGAAACTTCTTGATATATACTTGGAGTTAATGCTATTGAAAAAATCATTAACGTTGTAAATGGAAAAATAATTTTTTCCAAGGATAGTTGCATTGTCATTATGCTATAGATTAATTTTCAAATTCTATCACATATCCAATAGGATGTTCAGAATGAACATAATATTCTAGACTTCTTGAACTGGAATAGGATTAGGATTAGATGTTGGAGGAGTATTTTTTATTTTAATGACTCCTTTTTTCATAAGAAAATATCCCATTAAAATAATCATTGCTGGAACAAGTATGATTACTGGATCAATTCCACCAATTTCAGGTTTAGTAAATTCTGGACTTTCTTCTGCAAATGCTACAAATTCAGAAGTAGTAGCATTAACTTGTACAACATTACTTACTTCTGATGGAGAATAGTAGGTTCCTGAAACACTAGCTTTAACATTTACTTTCTTATCTGATGTAGAGATAATTGAGGCTATAGCTTCACCTGTTGCACCAGTTTTTTTGTCAGATAATTGAAGAATTCCCCCATCTATTTCCCATTTAACTTTCATTCCTTGTAATGGATTTTGATCTTGTTTTGCTGCAATTTTTGCAGTAAAGACTTGTCCACTTTCAATTAATTCTGGAGTATCAAGAAGTATTGTTGGTGAAAGGCTTTTTAATTCAACATTTGTTGTGCTTAAAGGAAAGCCTTCTGATAATGCAGAAATTTCTGTAGTACCACCTGCTTTTGGTCCTACATCAAATAGGGTAAAGTATTCACCTTTTTTAATTGTGGCAGTAGCTGGAACTTGTAAAAGTGATTCATCATTTACTACAAAATTAATTTCAACATCTTCTGTTGCAAAAACTGGAAGTCCTTGAGAATTTACTAGCTGAATTGAGAAAACATCATTTGTACCTGTAAAAATTGTTTCAGAGTGATCAATTACAATATTTGCTGGTTTTAATAGTAAACTTTCAAGTGTTACTTCGGCATCTTCTACATCATTAACTGTAAATTGCAAAGTTTCTGTGCCATGTCCATCTGCAATGGTATTTAACATGATTAAATCATCACCACGAGAAATTGATTTAGTTTCTACTTCGAAAATTTCACTTGGTGAAGAAAATAAATTAGAATCTTTTGGGAATTTTGTAACTTCATTTTGATCGGTAAGATAAACTACAATTGGAAACTCTGTATCGGCAAGAATTTTATCAATTAATGGTTCGGCAACTAATTTATGAGATTCTTCTTCTGGACCAAAGATCTCAACTTCAGTAGTAGTAGCTGATTCATCTTCTACTTCAACTACAGGATTTATTTGAAATTCATCACTATCTACACCATCTGGAATACTGTGTCCAACCTCTGCAAAAACAAGAGCAGAACCAGAGCCTAGTTGAAGAAATACAGGATCAATTGATAAGAATTCTTTGTGAGAAGAATCTATGGTAATTTCTAGATTTTTGTCAGCAACAATAGGAAATCCAGTCTCATCTTCAAGATGTAAAATACCAATTAATTCTTTATTTCCAGTAGCTATAATTGGTAAACCCTCAAATTTTACAAATCGATCGCCATCATTTGATCTTGCATTAGCAACAGTTTGATCATAGAAAACTGCATCAACTGTTTGTGTGTCTAAGCTTAAAGGTTCTCCTGAAGTAATAGTTACAAGATATTCACCTGTTTGTCCTCCCAATAGTGTAAAAGTATCATGAGCCCAATAGGATCCTTTTTTAATTGTCATAGTACCTACTGATTCACCTAAAATTGCATTTGGACTAACGTTTTGATTTGCAAAAATATCATTTGTTACTTTGTACTTTATTGTAATGTCTTTATTAGCAATGACTGGTTCATCATCACTTTCATCATTTTGAAGTAATACAATCAAATGTCCTGTAGATCCTTCTGTAAAAGTATTAATCCTATCTTGTAACAAAAATAATTTTATTTGTAAATCGTCATCCTGTTCATCAACTTTAATTTCATTACTTTTAGCTTCCATTCCTTCTGAAGATACGTATATGCTAGTTTTACCGGTAGTACCAGAATCCTTTACAGTAAAATGTGTACCAGTAAAGTATTCACCTTTTTTAATTACCATATTTTTTTGAAAAATTTCAAGCATGTTACTGTTTGCTGGACTAAGTAAAACTTCAACGTCTTCAGATGCTCTTACAGGAAAACCATCAACATCAGCTAATGATACTGATACTAAACCTCTAAAGGGACCATCTGATGAAAATGTATCTGGAACAACTTTAACAAGAAGTTGTTCTTGATGTAAAACGTTTCCATATACAGTTACAGGTAATTCTTGTGATTCAAATCCAGGAGCAGCAAGAAATAATTTTGTTTCTCCAGCTTTAATTCCTTTTAATGTAACTTCTGAAACAAATCCTGATTCACTGTTTTTTACTGTAAGCACTCTTAGTATTGAAGAATCCAAACTAGTTACTGTCAATCCGTCTATTTTTTCAGGTACAATGCTAGTTCCTTGTTTGGCAAAAACTTGAATGGTTCCTTCTCTATCTTGAACAATCATTGATGGTATAAAGCGTGTACCAAATTCATAATTGGTGTCTGCACCATACGATAAACTAGGAGTTAAAATACTCATTACTACCAATACTAGGATTATTCCTACCTTCAAGCAGATCCAGAAACAGAAAATTATGATATAAAGCGGTGTCTGGCCTATTTGATCAAATATCACGATATTAGAAAATCAAAATTAAGCATATCATAGGAATGGCTTCAGCATATAATGTAGAGCAAAATAAGCTCAGTATTCTAGATGGTCTACTTTTGAGACTATTTAATGAACAAAAAATCAATTTAAAAATTGATTCAAAAAATACAGTAAATGTTCCTAGTACATTAAAATCAAAAATTGAAGGAACATTAAATGTTAGAGCTAGCTTATTATCAAAAACCTCAAAAGAAAAAAATCAATTAAACACAGACAAACAAATTGAAACTTTAATAGGAAATTTTTATTTTTACACAAATCAATTAGAAAAAGCACAGATTTTTTATGAAAAATCTATAGAAATTGATCCTAATTTTATTGAAGCAGTATATAATAAAGGTAGAATTTTAGGAGCAGTTGGAAATCATGAGGAAGCAATTGTATGTTATGAACAAGTTTTAAAAATAAATCCTAATGATTTTGATGCATTATGTTCTAAAGGAGATTCATTATTTAAGATTTCAAAACATGATGAAGCTATTACATGTTATGATAAAACTTTAGAAATTGATCCTAATTATTTTGATGCATTATACAATAAGGGTATTGCATTAGCTAAAATAGAAAGACATGAAGAAGCAATAACATTTTTAGATCAAACAATAAATCTCAAACCAAATCATATACCTTCTTTATACAATAAAGGATATTCACTTGCTAAATTAGGAAAGCACAAAGAAGCAATAGATTACTGTGACAAAGCCCTACAAATTGATCCAGAATTCTTTGATGCATTAATTACGAAAGGAATGGTACTAACAATTAACGGAAGTTATGAAGAGGCATTATATTATTTTAATAAGACTTTAGAAATAGATCCAAAAAATCCTGATGTATTATACAATAAAGGTATCTGTTTGGCAAAGATAGGAAAATATGAATCAGCTTTATCTTATTACAATAAAGCGTTAGAAATTAAACATGATTCTGAAATTTTATTATACAAAGGAAATGCATATGTAAATCTTGGAAAATACAGTGATGCATTAATTGCATATGATAGTGCGTTAACAATTAAACCAGATTATTTTGATGCATTATTTAGGAAAGGATTACTATTATCACATGTTGGAAAACCTGGTGATGCAATAATATTCTATGATGATGCGCTAAAAATTAAACCAGATTATTTTGATGCTTTATTCCATAAAGGCCTCTTGTTAGAACAACTTGGAAAACAAGGTGAAGCATTAGAATATTTTGAGAGAGCTATCTCTACAAACTCAAAGCATTTTGAAGCAATTTACCATAAAGGTAGATGTCATGCACATCTAGGAGAATATGATAGCGCTATAGCGTGTTATGATGAGGCATTAAAGATAAATCCTCAATTTTCTGATGCTTTATTCCATAAAGGATTGTTACATGCATTTCTTGGAACACATGATGATGCATTAACTTTCTATGATAAAGCGCTTAAGATTAATCCTCAACATTCAGACATACTATTACACAAAGGACGAACTCTTGCACATCTTGGTAAATCACAAGAAGCCTTAAGTTATTACAATAAGGCTTTGAAAATTAATCCACAATATTCTGAAGTTCTGTTTCATAAAGCAATGCTATTAGAGCATATTGGCAAACATGGTGATGCAATAAAAGATTATGATAAGGCTCTAAAGATTATTCCAAATTACGTTGATGTGTTACATCACAAAGGTTTGTTACTTGAAAGATTAGGTAAACATGGTGATGCGATCTTATGTTATGATAGAGCATTAAAAGCAATTCCAGATAATTTTGAAGTTTTATTCCGTAAGGGAATGCTATTAGCACGTTTTGGCAAACATGGAGATGCAATAGTTTGTTATGATGATGCACTCAAAATTAAACCAGATAATTTTGATGTACAATTTCAGAAAGGATTAGTACTAGAGTATCTTGGAAATTACAAAGATTCTATAAAATGCTTTGATAAGACCATAGAGAATAATCCTCAACATACTGAAGCACTTTTGCATAAGGGTCTAGCGTTATTTTCAAATCATGAGTATGAATTTGCAATAAAGCTATTCAACCAAGTTTTAGCTGTTATTCCAAATCATATCTTGGCTTTGTATAACAAAGGTTTAACCTTTGGAAAACTTGGTCTTAATGATGATGCAATACAATGTTATGATAGAGTATTATCAATAGATGAAAATCATGTACTCTCATTACTACAAAAAGGTCTTACATTGTCTCAACTAAAAAAATTCAATGAAGCAATTCTTTGTTTTAACAAAGTCATAGAGATTGAAAAAGAAAACATAGTTGCTCTAATTAACAAAGCTAATTCATTAGTAAGTTTAGGAGTTGTAGATGATGCAATTTCATTTTATGATAAGGCCCTGAAAATCAATCCTGAAAACATCGAGACTTTATACAATAAAGCTATGGCCTTAGCTAGTGTTTCAAAGCATGAAAAAGCCATTCAATGTTTTGATAAAGTAGTAGAAATTGATCCTAGAAATAGAAATGCGATATATAATAAAGGAAAATCATTTGTAGAAGAAGCAAATTATCCTATGGCACTTGCTTGTTTTGATAAAGCCTTTGAGTTAGAATCTGACGATTTTGAACCATTAATTCAAAAAGGAGTGATCTTTTCACTATTGAAAAATCACAAAGAAGCACTTGCTAGTTTTAATTATGTTTTAGAACAAGAACCTGACAACTTTACCTCATTATTTTACAAAGGAATTTCGTTATTAGCAATTGGACAATATGAAAAATCACTTGTATTATTTGATAAAGCGTTAATGCAAGAACCTGCTAACGTTAATGTATTACTTAACAAAGGTAATGCTTTTTCAATCTTAGGACAATACGAAAAAGCAATTTCTTGTTATGATAGTGTATTAGATATTGAACCTGAAAACTCTGAAGCATTATACAATAAAGCACGCTCACTTGCAACATTAGGTGAATATCAAAAAGCAATTCCGTTATATGATAAAGCCTTAAACATTGAACCAGCAAATGTAGCAATTCTAAATGGTAAAGCAATGACGCTTCATGCAATTTGCCAATATGATGATGCTATTTTGTGCTTTGATCAAATACTATCAATACAAAAAGGAAATCCAGAAGTACTCTATAAGAAAGCTAAAACTGTATTAAAACAAGGAAACATACATGAAGCAATAAACACTTTAAGAAAAGTAGTTGAACATGATCCTATCTATAAAGAGATTATTAAAAAAGAAACAGAATTTGAGATATTAAATGAAAATCCTCTCTTTAAAGAAATAGTTAAAGGAAAAACCGAATTTGAAAAGTTAGATGAAGAACAATTTGGTAGTCTTTCAAATAAAAATACTGTTTTAGAAAATAAAATCTAAGAAAAAGTTCAGAAAACAGAAACTGTTGTTGTATTTTTACAATTACAAATCAATTTACTGGGTCTAACAATTAAAAGAATTGAAAAAATCGTATGTTCAGTCCGAACATCATATTGGATATGAGAAGGATTTTGAGTAAAATTGTATTCAATAGGTGTAAAAATGATATACAATCAGAAGATCAATAATGGATGGAAAAAAAATCTGAATAAAATTTTAAACAAAAATTCCAATATCAAAGTTAACCAATTACAATTTCAATCAATCAATACAGGAAAAAGTTTAGAATTACAAGAATGCCTTTTTGATGATTTATTACCCAAAACGTTAGTTTCATCACCAATTTCAAGTATTGAAAATACCGATAACATCTGGATCGCATGTTCTATGCTATCTAGAGTTTCTGATACAACAAACAATCTTGTAGTATTAGAAAAAGAATTTCCATTAGGAATAATTAGTGCAAAAGAGATTTTGGCTGGATTATTACAAAATCCAACTCCATATTATTTTCATGATGTTTTAGTTGAAGAAATAATGAATAGAAAATTTTATCTTGACACTAGAGAAGCTAAACTTGATAAAATTCTAGAACAAATGCTAAAGACAAAAAGTGAATTTTCTATATTACAAAATAGTAAACATAGTTTTTCGGCAATTTCAATTAGAGAAATTCTAGAAGTTGGTGCACTTTGTAAATCAAACTTTGAAATTTCTGATTTACCAAACAAAAAAATTAAAATTTTTAGAAGAGATGATACAGTAGAAGATATCATTAAATCATTATTACAAGATGATTCAGAGCTGTTACTGTTAGAAAACGAATCACTATTTATTGATTCGATGGCAATTATTGAAAAAATTGCAGGTGATTTGAAGTTCTTGAAAAACTGTAATAACTTTTTAGAATTAAACGCAAGTATTTTCAAACTTGAAAGGCCTAAACTAATTCCTAATAATTTAAGACTCTCTGAAATTAGTCAAACAATGCTGTCTATACGACATCCATATGTAATGACATCAAATCATCTATTCACTCCTAGAAGTATTTTAGAGATTTTAAGTACAGGAATTGAAAATTAATGAAAGATGTTTCAAGACTAAAAAATCATCTTAACATTATGAAAAAAGAGCTAGATTCTACTAATAAACAAATCAAACAATTAGAAAAAAATCAATCTAGTTCAGAATGGGAAAATATCTCAAACATTAGTGGAAAATCAATTAATGAATTAAAAATTCAAGAAAAAAATCTATCTCAAGAGATAAATCAAATTAAAAACGAAATTAAAAAATCACAGTCAAAGACTTTGTTAATTACAGAACTATCTCTTCTTCCTGTAGTTGTTTTACTAGTTTTAGTTACTGGAATTGCAGATTCTTTTACAGAACCAAATAATGAAATTAGTTCATTAAAGTCTAGACACCTAATTGAAAATCTTAGAGGAGATACTGTTGACACATGGAAATCTTGGCGTTTGGTAGGTACTACATTAAACGTTAACATACTAAATGCAAAAGGATTACCCGAAGATAGAATTGATGAAATCAAACACGCAATAACCTCTGAAAATATTTTAGAATTTGATGATTCACTTACTCATAAAGGACCCAAGGGATTTACTTCAACTTATTATGAAGGATGGGCAGGAGCATTAAAGCAAGCACAAAATAGAGATACTGTGTATAATATTCCTACAGAGTTTAACGTTTTAACATCAAGTGGAGGAGAAGGAGATATCATCATTACACTTTCAAATCTTAGGGATACAGATGGATACACAGGTTATACAAAATCTGTAGTTGATGGTAATGAAATTCTAAAATCCTTCATAACAATTTATGATGTAAATAATTTGTCTTCAGAAGAATTGGGTACTATTGTTAGACATGAATTTGGTCATGCAATAGGACTTGGTCATTCTACAGCACCAGAAGATTTGATGGCTCCAAATATTGACATGACAGTTCCATACATTTCAGAATGTAACGTTGATGCAATTGTTGAATTGTATAGTGGAATTCAAGGAAGCACTGTTTGTGAAAAATAATTTAAAATCCTTTTTCGTTTAAAATTAGTCCTAATAATGCAGCACGAGTATACATTCCATATTCAGCTTGTTTGAAATATCGTGCTTGTTTTGTTTTATCTACATCAGCTGAAATTTCATCTAATCTTGGCAAGGGATGTAAAATGATTGCATCATCTTTCATTTTTTTAACAATATCCAAGCCAATTACATAACTACCTTTTACCTTGACATATTCTTCTTCATCAGGGAATCGTTCTTTTTGAATTCTAGTTACATATACGACATCTAGATCATCAATGTATTCTTCAAGATTAGTTGATTCAGTATATGATAGTCTTTTTTTGATGTCGTAGGTAGAATCTGTTCTAATTTTTAATGCATCTGGAGATATTAGATGAACATCTACATCATAATTGCTTAATGCGTATAAGAGAGAATAAACTGTTCTTCCGTATTTTAGATCTCCTACAATTCCAATTTTTAGACCATCGATTTTTTTCTTTTCTTTTTTTATTGTAAAAAGATCTTGTATTGCTTGAGTAGGATGCTCTTCTGTTCCACTTCCTCCATTAATCACGGACTTTTCGGATATTTCAGATGCAAATCTACTTGAACCATCTAGGGGGTGTCTTAGAACTAAAACATCTGAATACACTGACATTATACGAACAGTGTCAGCTAAGCTTTCTCCTTTTTGTGTTGATGAAGAAGATACATCAGATATTCCAATAGAAGTTCCACCAATTAATGCAATTGCTGCTTCAAAACTCAGACGAGTTCTAGTGCTTGGCTCATAAAACAAATATCCTAAAGTCTTTCCTCGTCCAATTTCTCGTCTATCATTAGGGTTAACTTGAATAATTTTATTTGTAGCATCAAAAATTGACTCTAATTTTTGTTTATCAAAGTCTCTAACCGAGATAATGTCTTTTTTGAAAAATTCATTCATTCTTTGAATCATATATACAGGTGCATATACAAAGTATTCTGATGCAGGAATCGGACCTAACGGTTCGTCGTATCAAAGATGGAACCGTAATTGACCACATTGATCAAGGAAAGGGCATCAAAGTCCTAGAAGCCCTCGATATTGATGGTAAGGAAGGAAATGTAATTACTATTGCGTTAAATGTACCTAGTGGCAAATCAAAGAAAAAAGATATCATTAAAGTTGAAAATCGGGATTTAGCAGACGATGATACTAACAAGCTTGCTGTAATTGCTCCAAATTCAACTGTAAACATTATCAAAAATTACAAGGTAGTTCAAAAAAGGAGGGTTTCATTACCTAATGAAATAGAACGAATCTTTAGATGCTCTAACCCTGACTGTGTCACAAATAGTACTGAGCATATTGAATCTACGATGGATGTTGTAGACAAGTCTGGACTGGTTTTAAAATGCAGATATTGTAGTAGAGTTTTAGATGTTAACAAACTAAAATATTATTAGAAAAATTTGAGTTTTGATTTATTGTCCTAAGATGATAAACATCATGACAATTCCATAGATTGCAATTGATTCTACCATTCCAATGAAGATGAAAACTTTGGATTGTAAACCAGGATTTTCGCTAATTACTGCTAAACCAGCAGAACCGACGTAACCTAAACCTAATCCTGCTCCACCGGCAGCAATACCAAATGCGAGGCCAGCACCAATGAATTTAGAACCATCAGAACTGCCACCTGATTCTTGTGCATATGCAATTTCTGAAAAGCCAAATGTGAGAAAAGCTCCTGAAATTGCTAACAAGATAAGCATTAGTGGTTTCATGGTCGAGTCATTCTCCTAAGGTTCCATATTTAAATCATGATATGTTTTCAGATTCAAATTTGATCTAGCGTTTTCTTTTTGAAAGAAGATAGGTTTTCTTTAATTGAGTTTTCAAAATTGTTATGTTCTTGTTCTAAAACTTTTTTAGAATCTCCTATTAGTTTTTTAATTTCCTCTTTTCCCATATTATTTCCTCTTCTCAATTGCCGCTTTGACTTTTTTTAATCTTGCGAATTCCTCTCGTTCTCGTTCTTCTAAAGTAGCTAAAATGAATTTAATCCTAGAATGATATTGAGGAATTATTACATTCTCTAAAGCATTTAGTAGTTTTTGTGTTTTCTCTAAAGCCTTTGCTAAACTAAAGATCGAATTTTCATATTCTGCGGCTTTACAAATTTTAGGGAGCATTAATTTAATTTGTTTTGCAGCTCTGTCAATTGAAGAATTTGTATCAGCAAAACCATATGGCATTGATTTTGTATCTTTTTCAGTAACATTTAGTGCTGGAATTTTTACATCTACTACACGTTTTACATTAACATCCACCTCCATGACTGCAGGTGCTGATTGTGCTACAGAATCAACTGTATTTGTTCCAAGAGCAAGATACGCTTCATTTACAGATTTATACACATCTTGAAGAGGATCCCATATTCCTCCACGAGCTTTTGTAGCTTCTGTTATCATTTCTTCAATATTTTTTAACAAAACTTTTCGTTTATCATCTAAAATTTTCTGTACCATAGTTGCAACTTGACTTGAACGTTTGTATTTTAGAAGTTCAATCTTAGTTGCCGCAACATTTTGTCCAAATGACATTTGTTACTATCTTTCCTTGTAGTATTGATCAATAAACTTGTCTTTGACTTTGGTTAGTTCGTTTTTAGGCAAAAGGGAAACTGTGTTCCACTGTAAAGCAAGTGTTTCTTCAATTGTTCTATTCTCATCAAGATCTTGTGATAAGAATTTCTTTTCAAAGTCATCTCCAAAATCAAGATATTTGAGATCGACTCCGGTTAATCCTGCTTTGCCTACAATTCCTGCAAGTGCACGAACTTCTTGTGCTCTTGAATATGCATCATAGTTTTGATTAGAAATTTCTTGATGATCAACTCTGGTTCTACCCTCTCCTATTCCGTCTTTCATGATTCTACTAAGACTCATCAAGATGTTAACTGGAGGATAAATCCCTTGTCTAAACAAATCTCTTCCAAGAACTATTTGACCTTCTGTAATGTAACCAGTTAGATCAGGAATTGGATGAGTAATATCATCAGATGGCATTGATAAAATTGGCATTTGTGTAACACTTCCTTTCTTTCCTTGTAATCTTCCTGCTCTTTCGTAAATTGTTGAAAGGTCAGTATACAAATATCCTGGATATCCCTTTCTTCCAGGAACTTCTTCTCTTGCTGCACTAATTTCTCTTAATGCTTCAGCATAGTTTGTCATATCTGTAAGAATTACTAGAACATGCATTCCTAGATCATATGCTAGATACTCTGCTGCGGTAAGTGCTACTCTTGGTGTAATGATTCTCTCAATTGCAGGATCATCTGCAAGATTAAGAAACAATACACTTCTCTTTAGAGCACCAGATTCTTCAAGACTTCGTCTGAAATATTCTGACTCACTATACTGCACACCAATAGCAGCAAAAACTACAGCAAATTCGTCTTTGGTTCCTACTACAGAAGCTTGACGTGCAATTTGTGCTGCTAAGATATTGTGAGACATACCAGAACCAGAAAAGATTGGAAGTTTTTGACCTCTTACCAGAGTCAACATTCCATCAATAACTGAAACACCTGTTTGAATAAAGTCTCGAGGATATTCTCTTTGTTCTGGATTCATTGGTTCACCGTTAATGTCTAAAAATTTATCAGCAATTGGATCAGGAAGTCCATCTTTTGGTCTGCCTAGTCCATCAAAAACTCTACCAAGTAGTTGTTCAGAAACTGGTAGTTCCATGACTTTGCCGACAAACTTTGCTTGAGTACCTGCAACAGATAATCCAGTTGTGCCTTCAAAAACTTGAACAATTGCTTTTCCGTTTCCTACTTCAAGAACTTTACCTAATCTTTTTTGTCCATCAGCAGTTTGAACTTCGACTAGTTCATCAAAAGCTGCATTTGAAACATCATCTACAATTACAAGTGGACCTTTAATTTCTGCAATCTTACTGTATTGAACTCCACCTTGTTTACTCAATTTGAAACCTTAACTCCTGTAATACTTTTGAATTGTTCTCTCATGGATTGTCCAAGTTGTTCTAGTTTATCCATTTCATCATCTTTTACATCCATTCTTGCCTTGAGTAGATTACCTATTACTGACATTGCACGAATATCAGAAAGTGATGCACCATCTTTTAGTGCTTGTTGACCTTGTTTGTAAAAGTCAACAAGTAATTTCATTAATTTGAATTGTTTTTCTGGACTGCAATACGTATCAACATCATCAAATGAGTTTTGTTGTAAAATTCCAATTTTTATCATTCTAGCAACTTCAAGAATTAATTTTTCTTCATCAGGTAATGCTTCAGGACCTAACAGTCTAACAATTTCTTTGAGTGTATCTTCACTTTGTAAAACTCCATATGTTTCACTTCTAAGATTAAACCATTCATCACTAACATTTTCACTCCACCATTTAGCAATATCAGCAAGATAACCTGAATAGCTATTCATCCAATTAATTGATGGATAGTGTCTTGAATATGCTAGTTTAGCATCTAATGCCCAAAATGTTTTGATAAATCTCATTGTGTGAGTTGTAACTGGTTCAGTAAAGTCTCCACCAGATGGAGATACTGCACCGACTAAGCTAACAGAACCGTCTCGTTCTGGACTACCTTGTGCTCTAACACGACCTGCTCTTTCATAAAATTCAGCTAACCTTGATGCAAGATAAGATGGGTATCCTTCTTCTGCAGGCATTTCTTCGAGTCTTCCACTCATTTCTCTTAGAGCTTCGGCCCATCTACTAGTAGAGTCTGCAACCAAAACAACATCCATTCCCATATCACG
>JABAOH010015102.1_pt1 | contig 17564 bp, 15 predicted proteins | sample 7062181 | NCBI WGS metagenome assembly JABAOH01 (sample SAMN14538630, study PRJNA623070) | marine sediment metagenome | biome: marine biome [ENVO:00000428]; feature: marine pelagic biome [ENVO:01000023]; material: deep marine sediment [ENVO:00002113]; isolation source: pool of 5 deep marine... | reverse complement strand
GGCAGCCGACACTCACCATCTTATTCATGATATAAGCCTCAATAAACAGTAGGATTGTAAAGTTGCTTAGTAGTCAAAACTTCGTAGATTATGTCTATCATGCTGGAAGCAACAGCGATCTTAGCGATTCCAGCATTCTTCTTTTGCTTCTTCTTCATCCGGTAATACCGTCCTAGTTTTGTATCGGTTTTACCAGCTGTGTTTGCAGCTTGTACCAAAGCCCATCGTAGTAGTTTTCTACTACTAGATTTTGGTATATGACCTTTGGAAGATTTTCCTCCTGACTCATGAAATGTTGGAATAACTCCAGCATATCTTCTTAACTTCCGATTGGACGAGAATCGTTCAATTGGAAGTATATAGGCAATAATATAACAAGTAAGCAAAGGTCCAAATCCTGTAATACTTTGAATAAATAGGTATTCAACTTTCCAGTGTTTCTTAGTATAACCTGTCATTTCTTGATCCAACTGCTCAATTTTCTTCTCCAGATATACAAAATGGTCATATTCATATCGTAACTCTAAACTCACCTCCCCAGATCCCATATACTGCATCAGAGCATGTCTCCATTTTTTGGTAAAGGCCTTATAGGATGGCATTACAATGCCATTCCTATCCAGGAATGCTTGTATTCTAATGTTGCATCTTGTTTTTTCTTCCATCAAACTATGTCTTATTTGTACAAGACTTCTCAGACGTTGAATATCTTCATCCGGAATATAGGAACATGGAAATGTTCCTAGGCGGAGCATTTCAGACAGTCTTTTTGAATCAAGACTGTCATTTTTTGTAATAAGCTGTCTGAGTTGCATAGTGTTTGCAACTCTAATGTCATAATTATTTTTCAAAAAACTCTGGTATAGTGTGTAATAGCTTGTGCAAGCTTCAACCCCTATTACTGATGATTTAAGATATGGTTTTAGTCTATCTTGAAGCTCATTGTATAGTGTTGCAGCTTCTCCTTCTAATAGGATGTTTCCTAATCTGTCTCTTACCACATATGTTGTTTTTTCTTTATGGACATCTAGTCCAATAAAATATTTTGTTTTCATGTTGCATCATCTCAAATTATGGTCAATGCAACACGAACTAATCAAGAATTATCATACCATCTTTTTATAGGTCAAACTCTCTTTTCTCACCACTCTTATGCTTTAATTGTTTGTTTTTAAAATGAATTGAAAAAATTTCAAAACCTGTAATTATGCTTTCAACATCCTTGTATCAATTTAAAAACTCTATTCTTTTTTATTAGCATTTATTTTATATCAAATAATTCAAACTAATAATATATTTCTTATAATATAATTATAAAATATTAAGTAACTCAAAGGAGGTTTACATTTATCGTAAACTATTTAAACTTTAAAACCAATTACATTTACAATAGGCGTAAATAATGTTCCTAAGGATATTAAGAAAATCATTATCAAAAAGGAAATCACGAATTGCTATAGCAGTTATTTCAGTAATAATAGGGGCAGCTATAGCAACAGCATTATTGAGTGTTTCTTTTGATATAACAGAAAAAGTCGGCTATGAATTCAGAAAGTACGGTGCCAATCTCATGATAACACCACAGTCAGATACAATTGAAGTTGGATTTCCTGGTGTAGATTTTGGTTCAGTAACAGAACAAAGATACATTAATGAAAGTGACCTATGGAAAATCAAAACAATTTATTGGAGAAACAATGTTCTCGGGTTTACACCATTATTATACCAAGTTGTTCGAATTGGAGAGGACGAGAATGAACAAAATGTAGTTTTGGTTGGTACATATTTTAATAAAGATATTGAAATTATTGAACCATATTCTTCTGAGGATCCACTTGTTTTCAATACTGGAATTCAAACAATTAGTCCTTGGTGGAATGTCGAGGGAGAGTGGATTGATGATCAAAATGATACGATGAGTAGCATGGTTGGTGTTGATGTTGCTGAAAAATTAGGTTTAAAGGTTGGTGATACCTTTATAATAAAATATAATGAGAATCATGAAGATGTTTACAATGACACAACATACAATCTTAGAGTTGCTGGTATTATTTCCACTGACGGACATGAAGATAATCAGATTTTTGTAAATTTAAAGGTGGCACAAAACATTTCAGCTCGGCAGGATAAAGTGCATACTGTTCAGGTTTCTGCTCTTTGTAATGCTTGTCCAGTTGACACATTTGCTGAAGAGATAGAGGAAAAAATTCCCTATGTTGAGGGTAGGACGGTTAAGCAACTTGTAAGTGCTGAAATGAATATTCTAAATAAGATTAGTAATATGATGTTTCTAATTACAATTGTTGCACTACTGGCTTCTGCTCTTGGTGTTATGACTACTATGACTACGTCTGTTATTGAACGGAGGAAAGAGATTGGATTGATGAAGAGTGTTGGTGCTGAAAACAAAAGAATTGGTGCATTGTTCATTTCAGAAGCAACAATAATTGGTATTATGGGTGGAGTTCTTGGATATATTATAGGTATTTCTCTTGCACAAATTATTGGAGTTAGTGTATTTGGTACATCAATTAATCCTAGATTAGAGGTTTTGCCTATAGCAATTGGTATTTCTATTGGTGTGACTCTTCTGGCTAGTGTTTTACCTGTGAAAAGAGCGGTTCGAGTTGAACCTGCGATTGTATTGAGAGGTGAATAAAATATGCCAAAGGATATTATAAGAGTGAATAATGTTTCAAAAATTTATGATAAAAGAACTAAGGCTTTAGATAATCTAAGTTTATCTATTACTGAGGGTGAATGGACATCTATTATGGGTCCTTCAGGTTCTGGAAAAACTACGCTGTTGAATATTATTGGTTGTTTGGATTCAGCAACAAAAGGTTCTGTGAATATTAATGGGACTGAAATCACGAGGTTAAATCAGAATCAACTTACAAGATTTAGAAGAGAAAATATTGGTTTGATTTTTCAGCAGTATCATCTTGTTCCATATTTGAATGCTTTGGAGAATGTGATGATGGCTCAGTTTTATCATAGTATTGTTAATGAGAATGACGCTGTTGAGGCCCTGAAGAGAGTTGGTCTTGGTCATAGATTAAATCACATACCCTCTCATCTTTCTGGTGGGGAACAACAACGAGTGTGTATTGCACGTGCTCTGATTAATGAACCAAATATATTATTGGCTGATGAGCCCACTGGTAATCTTGATCAGAAAAATGGTGATCTTGTCTTGAATCTTATTAAAGAGTTGCATCGCGAGGGGCATACTATTGTGTTAATTACTCACAATCCACAAATAGGAAAAATGGGTGAGAGGATTGTGAAGTTGATTGATGGAAAAATGAGTTCATAATTAGATATAAAGGAGATATAAGATATGGGTAAGAAAAGACAATTAAGAAGAGCTGAATTAAAAAGAGCAGAAAGAAGAAAAAGAGAGCTGCTACTACGTCGGAAAAAACGGATGCAGAAACTAATGGCTATGTCAGTTATGCTTATCGCAATCATTAGTATTGTAATTGTCATATCAATGTCAAATAACCCTAATGATTATGATAAAAGTTCTGAACCAGCTCAATCCTCAGATGTTATAAGTGAAACTGAAGTTGGTATTCCTTTGTCTGATATTAGTGATAATGCTAAGTTTTACAGTTATGATGCTAATGGTGTTAAGGTTAAATATTTTGTTGTAAAAGGCTCAGATGGTGATGTTCATGTTGCTTTTGATGCCTGTGATGTCTGTTATCGTGAAAAGAAAGGATATAGTCAAAATGGAGAAGTTATGCGATGCATTAACTGTGGAAGGCAATATCCTATTAATAGTTGTGGTACAGAAAATACTGCCGGTGGTTGTTGGCCTAGTTATTTACCAAGGAGAATAGAAGGAGAATATGTCATAATTGAAAAATCTGATTTAGCACAGAAAAAATGGATGTTCTAATAAAAATCAAAATAGGAGTGTTATAGATGCCAAAAAACTCAAAAGAGAAGGTTGAAAATGATAAGAAAAAGATTTTACGTGAACTACAAAGAAATTCTAAAACAAGTTTAGCTGATATTGCGAAAAAATTAGGTTTTTCTTATCAGAAAATAAGGCGTATTGTTAAAGACTTTGAAGATAGTAATATCATTTGGGGATATACTTCAATAATTGACGATAATAAAATAGGTCGAAAAAGATATTTCATCCTTCTTAAAAGATCGCACAAACCTGTAACAGAAGAAGGTATAAATACAGTTATAGAGCGAGACTTGAAAAAGGTAGCATCAAAACTAGGGGTGGAGCTTGAAAGTAGTTACTATATTTATGGTATATACGATTGGCTTATATGCGTCACTGCAACTGATATAAAACAAGTAAAAATGTTTTGCGATTCTTTTAGTAACGTGTTTAAAGGTTCATATATATCTGAATTACAAATCTTAGAGGTGCTATTCCCTGTAGAGAGAAATGGTTTTGATAATCCAAACAAGAAAGATTTGATTAGTTTTTTTAAAGTGTAAAGACTGCTTACTATTTTCAAAATTTTTGTTTGTTGTATTTGAATACCTTTATAAGTAAATTTATTAATTGGGTTATGAATGGAAAATAAAATAGAATTAGGTTGGTTTATTTTTAATCTTGTCCTAATAGAATTAGGATTTATATCTTTTATATTAATATCACTTTTAACATTAGAATATGGTTTTAGCGAATCTCGTAATTCTTTTTTAATCTTAACCGGCTGTATATTGTTAATAATAGGTATTGTATCTATGTATTTTTATGCAAAAGAAGATAAAACTAAGAAATCCTTAAACTAATCAAGGCCTATTTTCCAGTTTTGAAACTAGTTTTATATAAATCATTTATATTGTTTCACCTTTACTGGTTTAAAAGAAATAATGTCTGTAGGCAATAATATTAATAAAATAAAATTATTCATTGAATATAGTGAAAACGATTTAAAAGTATAATAGATAAAGATTTGGTATATTTAGAAAATTTAATTATTATTTACAAAATATCTATTTTTCAAAGAAATTGGATTTGTTTAAGAGGTGAGATATGACAATTTATCAGAATTTAAGTTATTATGTAGGAGCATTAATTACCAGTTTAATAGGCGGTATTTTATTACTTGCTACAGATTTTGCTGGTTGGACTGCTTACAATTATTATGCAGGAGTTAGAAGCTGGGGCTGGGTTGGTTTAGGAGAATTCCCTATTGGTATATTATTTTTGATACCTGCGTTTTTTCTCTTTTATTGTTCTGTAATATCTTTGCTTGCTTTAAAAGATATTAATAAATCTCCAAGTAAGAAATCAATCCGACTGGCAATCATATTATCATTAGTTGTATTTTTACTTGCTTTAATAGGTGGTATAGTTTTTATTTTAACACTCGAGGATGTGTCCGATTGGTGGTTAGGTGAAGCATTTTATGGCGGACTGTTGGGTGGATTATTAACATCTATTTTTCTATACTTTGCAATGAAAAACATAACTTAAACAGATATATATTAATATAATGACTTGATTTTTCTCCTGTTAACGCGGATATGATCTAGCGGTTATGATAGCGGCTTCCCAAGCCGCTTGCCCGGGTTCAAATCCCGGTATCCGCATTGATATAATGTATCTGCTATCTTAAAAGTTATACATAAAAATTAAAAAAAATAATTTTTTTAAAAAAATTTCCAGAGATTAAGTTCGTATTTTTTTACATTACCTGACTCATCATAAGCCATAGTTTTAACAGTATATCTACCAAATAGTCTATCACTCCAAACCCATGCATAAGGTGGTGCAGATAATGTTTCTTTTAACTTGTTATTGATATAAAATTCGACTTTTGTTACATCAGATGGATTTTCACTAGATATAGATATAGTTAATTTTCCTATAATAATAGTATTTTTGGGAAGAGAAAAAAGCTTAGTGTTTAAAATATAGAAAGATTTTGTCTCTGGTTTTATTAATTTTACAGAAGGAGGAGTTATGTCAGAATATATATTAGTATAATAATCCCAATTATTTGCATATTGAATAGATCCTGTGATTATTATTCTATCATTATTATCAACTGCAACACCACTGATAGAGCCATAAATATTTGGTCTTTTCAGACAAATTTCATTACCATTTTTATCATAAATTATAGCACAATGTTCATAATTTGAATACTCAGAAAAAGAACTTCCACCAACAGTAATTATATTTCCATTAGAATCTACTGATACATCTTCAGCAGTATCATATTCTCCACTGTCATATTCCCTTGTCCATAATTTATTGCCAAATTTATCACATTTCATAGTTAACCAGGTAAGTGCTCTACTAACTTGATAATTTCTTTGTCCTGTTAAAATGATATTTTCATTTTTATCAATAGCTATAGCATTAGGCATATCAAACTGTTGCATTCCTCCACCATATCTATGTACTGATATTTTATTTCCATTGCTATCATATTTGATGATACCATAACCTTGACCAAAAAATGATGCAGACATTCCTCCTACAATAATATTGTCATTTAAATCCACAGTAACATCCATTCCTACAGAAAACATATCCTCAGTAAATGTTTGATTCCATTGTTCAATTCCCATACTATCCATCTTCAAGGTCCAACAGGAAAAATCAGTTGCATTTATATCACCGTATCCTCCACTAATTATAATACAATCATTAGAATCAACCGCTATTCCTCCAGGTAAATTATCAATACCATTATGATAAGTTAAATTCCATTGTTCCACTCCATCTTTATTATATTTAACAACACGAAAATGTATGTTGAGGTCTTCCAGATCTTCTTGAGTTGTCCAATTAAATCCGAATACTATTATGTTGTCATGTGAATCTGATATAATATCCCATGCAAAATCATAAGTTCCACTATCAAAGGTAACATTCCATATTTCATTACCCTCACTATCATATTTAATTGTAAGAAAATCAACTACCTCTGTTGAATCATCAGCATAGTAACCTGTATAACCTGTAACAATAATATTTCCCTGGGTATCAATAGTTAGTTCACTAGAAAAATCCTCAATTCCTTTATCATAAATCCTAGGCCAACCAGATCTTTCATAAAAATTGACCATTTTTGTTGAAAGTTGTTTATTAAAGCTGTGAAGGCAAGGGTGATTTAATATAAAATTGATATTTTGAATCTCTTCTTTAGCAACATAATTTGGACAATAAAAACAAAATAAAAGGATAGTGATACACATTATTAAAAAGATTTTTTTCATAAATTCTCGTTTACCTATTATAACCACCTACCTTGAGGCTTGGATCTCCTAATAATATAAATTCCTCAACCGTCAGAGGATCCGACAATATAGTATCTAAATAATGATTTTGAGAAGATACAAACATATCAGCAATTGTAGTTCCTTCTTCATAATTTTTAAAGAAATGTAAGGCAAGATAGCCACATCCTTTTGTGGGTCCATTTTCCTTAACCCTTGAAAAAGCCTCTCTTGTCGCACCGATTGTAGCAATTGCTCCTCCTAATATTTTTTTAACAAAACACCAAGCAATACAGGAGATAGGAAATTTAATAAATGACAATTTAAGTAAATCACCTAAGATTACATCCAATCTTGCAGTAAGACATGCATCGAAAAAGACAATTGGGAGTTTATTTATATTAAAAAGTCCAAGCAGATTAATAGTGTTATAAGAGGCCCATTTTTCACTATTTGGGGGATGTGTTCCAATGCTTATTTCAAATCCATGACCAGAATAAGCCAGAAATCCCGCACCATTATTTATTGCTCTATTAAGTGATGAAGGAGTAAAAGAGTTTTCAGATGTATAAAGTTTAATAGGTGAAAAATCAGGCATGCATTTTTCAATTTCATTAAGTGTAACCTCACCTTCATATATATTCCCATATGGATGCGTATCACCGCCGCATAAAATTATCCTTTTAAACCAATTTTTACCATATACAGATGTCTCATATTTGATTATTTTATTAATAACAATACGCACTTCATTACTATTTTTACATGCCAGTCGCCCTATGTAAATATCAGGATATAGATCAACAATATCATCAGATTCTTGCCAATATTCTCCATATCGGTTATTTCCATTTGTATCCCATGATGAAAAACTTCCATCAGAAAAAAAGACATCAGCATAATATAGATCAGTAGGAATTACCCACTCACCAACATAACTTTTTCTAATAGGTAATTTATAGATATTTCCGACAAGCAAAACATAAATCGTTTTCCATTGCTCTACACTATTTTTTATGAAATATTTTATTTTTTCAGCATTATCTCTACCCTCAGCAGGGAAGTATTTACCACTAAATATTTCTTCTAAGGTTACAATTTTTGCAGATATGCCATATTTGTTTTTATGAGTGACAAGAGGTTGTAGCTGGCTCGAAAAAGATGAAGGAGCAATTATGACAAGTGAGTAATCCTCCTCATAAACCATTGACCTTAATGGCTTTTCATAAAATACTTCTAATTCTGCATTTTCAATAAATTGAATAGCATTTTCATCTGTTAAATAGAACACTGGATAAAACTGTATTGAAAAAAATGTTACATGTTTACCATCCTTTATCCCCCCTCCAGTTTTGTATGAACAACATTCATTAAAAGTTGATTTGTAGGTATTCAAATTTTGAAAATCAAGTTTTTTTATTTCTGAACAAACAATATTACTCTGTCTGGGTAATTTGGGAGCAGAAAATAAATCCTTTTTAAGATAGATTTTTTCGGGCTTTGAATGAACACATTTAACCTCAATAATCCTTGTTCCTAATGGAAATGTTGTTGTTATTGAGTAAAAAGGAAGAATCGGATTTTCAGGACTTGTTAAAAATTCATTTGCTTCTTTTATCTTTATTTTTACATATTGACCAGTATCAATAATTTCAGGATAAGAGGAACATAATGTATATTTCCAAGTTTCTTGTATTCTATTATTCTTCTCCAGGATATCTTTTTGTTCCAACTGAATTAATGCAGCAGCATTATAACTACTAATAAATATTAAAGCGGCAACAAATAAGTAGAAAAATTTATTCATTAAATATACCTCCCAAACCCTATTAAAAAAATATGCACAAATTCTTTTCTCATACTATTTTTCCCCCAAAAATTCAAATGTATATATTGTTAATGAAAAGTAGGCATTTAAATTTTTTTAATAATAATATTTTTCAATTTTTACAAAATTTTTTAGATATTTATATCATTTAATAAGGTTTTTTACATGCTATTTACACTTTAAAAAAATCTCTTCTCAAAATATATTTCTAAAAAAAATTGATTTATATTCAAAGAGAAACTATTATAAAATAAATCATATAATAAATAGTGTAAGAAATGATAAAAATTCAGATTTACAAAACAATATTTTGTTTTTTACTTATCGTTTTAAATTTTAACAAAGCAATAGCTAACGAGTATATAACAAAAGATATAGCGGGTTCAGCAAAATATGATAAAGGTTTTAGATTTAATATTCAAGGATGGATTTATTTACATATTGAGGGAGGCCCATATGAACGAGGGTATCAGCATGGCTATCTTCTTGCAGATGAAATAATTGATATAATTAATCGTTGGAGAAACATTTTTCCTCAGAAAAATTCCTGGGACATTCAGAAAATAACTGCTAAAAGACTTTTTTGGAATAAATACCCAGAAGAATATCAAATGGAGATAAAAGGAATTGCAGATGGCATAAATGCAAAAGGTAGGAAAATAAATGAAAAACCTGTAAGTTTTAATGATATTTTAACATTAAATGAGATGTATGAATTAAAATCGCGCTTTCGTAATTATGATATTTTTCCAATTAAAACAATGATTGAAAATTTTTTTTCAAAATTGTTTAAAAAAGAAGATTTAAAAGATTACCACTCAGGTCATTGTAGTGTTTTCATTGCAACAGGTGATGCAACAGCTGATGGTAGGATTGTTGCTGCACATATGACAAATGGACATTATCGTAACAGCTCTTGGTGGCAATATTACATTACAGAGCGATGGAATGTAATTCTTGATATCAAACCAATTAATGGAAACAGGATATTAATGACAACATCTCCAGGACTTATTTGGAGTGATGAAGATTATTATCAAAATGATAAAGGTATGATTTTAATGGAAACAACCCTTCCATTAGGTCGATTTAGAAGGATTGGTACCCCTGTTGTAGTTCGCGCTAGAAAAGCAATTCAATATTCCGATAGTATTGATGAAATTATACAAACTCTTAAAAAAAATAATAATGGCCTTATGGCAAATGACTGGATTATTGGTGATTCAAAAACAGGAGAAATTGCATCACTTGAATTGGCTCTCTTTAATCATGCCGTAACCAGAACAAAAAACGGATTTTTGTGGTCATGTAATAATCCAAAAGATAATAAGGTCAGATGGGAGCTTAACTCAATATTTGGATTAGGTCTTATTGGAAGATTGAAATCAAAAGAATTTAAACCCTCAGACAGGGATTTAAAATTTGAAGAGTTTAAAAATGATTATTATGGAGAGATAGATGTTAATATTGCAAAAAAAATGATGAGTACTTATCCGATTTATCAACCAATGTTTGACTGTAAAATAACAGACTCCAAATTTATTGATGATTTTGGTTTATCAGCCTTTTTTGGTAGAACTAGTGGAACTGATATTAAATTTGGAAAAAATAGCGATAAGAACAAACCGGGTCTTGCAGATATTCCATCATGTGGCTGGGTTAATATTTATGGAATAAACTCTCTTAACAGATTCAGGGATAATAAAAAAGAATCGATTGAAAAATTTAATGAAATTTCATATGAGTTTGAAACAAGCGAAGGCCTTTATGGTAATGCAATTTATTCAAATCCTACAATTAAAGATAATATTTTATTTGGTTCATCTTGGAATGGAAAAATCTTTTCCTTTGATTTAAATGATAAAGAAATGAGATGGCAGAGGGATATTGGATGGAGTAGTATCTCATCACCTACAGTATATTTTAATAATGTTATTGTGGGTAGCAGTGAAGGTATTTATGTTTTAAATAAAAAAAATGGAGAAATAATATTACATAATGATATTGGATATATATCTGGCAGACCTACAATTTCAGATGATATTATTTTTTGTACTTCTACTGATGGTTTTATTTATGCACTTAACTTGGAAAATGGAAACATTGTTTGGAAATATCAAACTGATGGAGATATTTATTCTTCACCAGTAGTTGATGGAAATATTGTTTATTTTGGATCTAGTGATAAAAAAATTTATGCTTTAAATAAGAATAATGGTGAAAAAATTTGGTCTTTTAAAACAGAGGGACCAATAACATCTTCACCTATTATACATAAAGATTTAGTAATATTTGGATCATGGGATAACAATCTTTATGCAATTTCTAAAAAAGATAATGATTTAAAGTGGAAATTTACAACAGGTTGGGGTATTGATTGTACACCCTTTGTTTGGAATGATTTTGTATTTTTTGGTTCTACAGACAATAATTTTTATGCTCTTGATGTAAATAACGGAAATTTGAAATGGTTTTTTACAGCTTACGCAGCAATTCATTCATCTCCAACTGTTTATGGAGATTTTGTCTTTTTTGGTTGTGATGACGGAAGGGTATATTCATTAAATGCTTATGATGGAAAATTGGAATGGATTACTGCTCCTGATTATGCAATAAAAGGAATTAATAGTTATGTTACAAAACCAATTGTTTCCAGTCCAATTGCTTATGAAGGAAAAATTTTTATTAGTTCAACAAATGGAAAAATCTATTCAATAGATGTAGGGACTTATGAATCTATTGAAGATGGAAATGATGAAATTAAAAAATCAAATTTTGAAAATTGGATATTAATAGTCCTTGTAATAATAGGGATTTTTTTATTGATTTTTAGTTTCTATTTAAGTAAAAAGAAAAATTAGGAAAAAAATAGATAAAAAAATAATTTTATTATCTCATATATTTTTTCATAACTATATTATATATATTCTTAATTACCGTTAATTGAATTATATATGGGGATGAAAAATTGGTAAAGAAGGAAATGGTAAAGATCGGAGACAGGGTAGAACTAATTTTTATAAATGATACTATGACACAACTTAAGCAAGGAGCAAAAGGAACAGTTTTCAAAATCGAGGAAGATCAAGAACTTGTCTGGATTAATTGGGATAACGGTGAAAAACTCGCACTGATTGTTGGAATTGATAAGTTTAAAATTGTTAAATAATAAGAAATTTTTTCTTTAAATAAAAATAAATAGAATTAAGATTTAGTTGTTAAAAGTTTTAATTCATAATAAAAACATAAAAAAATTAACAAAAAAATAAAGTATTATTTTCTATCTAAATTGTGTAGTTAACATTTACCTTAAAATAATGTTTTTTGTTTCATCATTTGTTCAATGGATGAAAATTTTTCAAGTACTGGTTCAACACGCTCAAGAGAAAATTGATGTTTGTCACATAGTATCTTTATAACCTTTTCATTATTAGCTCCAGGCCATTCAAGAGAATAATCATCAGTTACATCTGGTTGTAAAAATATCTTTCTTATCTCTTTAATTTCATCAATTGTTGGTGTATCTTCTGCGCCAATTTTCGCAAGGACATTTTCAACATTTCCATTTTTCTTTATTAAATTATAGCTCTTTTTAGGACCAATTCCTTTAATTCCCACATTAAAATCTGTACCAATAAGAATTCCCATATCAACAAGCTGTTTTTGTGTAATTCCCAGAGACTTAAGATTTTGTTTTAACCTAATTTGTTTTGGATAAACCTTTGTATAAGCTTCTTTTCCAGGCAATTTTCTTCTTCCTGATGATGTTAGATTTCTAATAAGAACTGGAGATCCAACAAGTAAACAATCATAATCTTGTGAGCCGACTGCAAAAGCATCTCCCTTTTTTACCAAATAACTTGCTTGTGCTTCACCCTCAGATGGAGCCTGAATATAGGGTATTCCTAGAGCATCAAGTAACTGCTTGCTCTGTTTTAATATTTCATCTGTAACTCTGGAGGTTTGCTGGGCTTTTGTTCTTGCTTTTTGTAAATCACCTGCTTTAAGAGCTTCTTTCCATTCTTTTTCAGCAAGTTCTTTTCTCCTCTGACGATCCTCAAGTGTCTTTGCTTTCAATTTATGTGGTTTACCATCAAATGCATATATTGGTCGAATTCTTGCCTCTACCAGATTTGCAGTTCTATGAAAAATCCCTGTTAGATGAGAGGTAATTTCACCCCTGGAATTCTTAAGAGGTGTCCCGTCTCTTTGTCTAATAGTTGCCAAAAATTGATGTAGAACATTATATGCATCAATTACTATTACTCTATCATGTAAATCTTTAAATGAAATTTTTTCCCATTTGAATAAATCTCCGATATCTACTCCCATCTTTACATTATCCAAATGTGTTTTATAAATAATAATTTTCCTAAAATGAATCATTTTATCATCGATAATTTTAAAGGAGTAAATGGTATTTCGGGAACGATGAAACGAAACCTCATATCAATGCTTGATGTAAAAAATGATTTAGATGAAATTATTGATCTTGCAATTGAACTTAAGTCAAAGGCAAAAAGAGGTAAAAAAATAGAACTTTTAAAAGATAAAACACTTGGAATGATCTTTGAGAAATCAAGTACTCGCACACGTGTTTCTTTTGAAGTAGGAATGACAAAACTTGGTGGACATGCAATTTTCTTAAGTAAAAATGACATTCAACTCGGAAGGGGAGAAACAATTGAAGATACCGCTATTGTTCTTTCAAGATATTGTGATCTTATTATGTATAGGGCCATTAGTCATGAAGCTATGAAGGACCTAGCAAAATATGCAACAGTTCCTGTAATTTCTGGTCTTGATGATAAAGAGCATCCTTGCCAAGTCGTAACAGATCTTATGACAATTAAGGAAAAAAAAGGGAATCTAAGAGGTTTAAATCTTGTTTACATTGGTGATGGAGCGAATAATATGGCGCATTCTTATTTGCTGGGTTGTGCTATTTCTAAAATAAATATTAAAATTGTTGCTCCAAAAAATTATTGGCCAGATGAGTTTTATGTAAAAGAAGCTAAAAAATTTAATGTAAAAGTTGAAATTACAGATGCTATTGAAAAAAGTACCATAAATGCAGATATTGTAGCAACAGACACATGGACTTCAATGGGAGATGAGGCTAAAAAAGAAAAACGAAAAGAAGATTTTCAGGGTTATACTATAAATAAAAAATTAATGAGTATTGCAAAACCCGATGCAATTTTCTTGCATTGTCTACCCGCATATTATGGGCAAGAGGTAACAAAGGAGGTAGCCCATGGACCTCAATCAGTGATTTTTGATGAGGCAGAAAATCGTATGTGGGCACAAATTGCAATAATGGTTACAATATGTAAATAAAAAGAAAAAAGGATTGTTTTTTACTAAAGGTTTAGTTTTAATATTCGATTTAATATGTGTTGTAATGAAATAAAATGCTGAAATATTGGAAAATGTGATAGCAGTTTTTGTAAGTTATTAAGGTTACTTTCTTTGCTTCTTGGTGTTGTTAATTTGACAGATATTATATCATAATTATTTGAATCTTCTTTATTTTCGATTATTATATCTCCAAGAAATTCACTTTCAGTTTCATCAGGTATAAGAACTGATACATCAATTGTTACTTCTTCATCTTCAGGTCGTAAATTGTATCCACTCATGGGTGTGATAGTCCATTCTCCCCAATTCGGCCAATCTTTAACTGCCCAATTGAGTCTTGAAAAACTATCTCCAACATTTTTAACTTTAAAATTACCTATAACTAGAGATCCTGCAATTTCGTCTTCCCATATTAATTCTCCATCACATTTAAGATATGGAACTTGTGGTACATACTCTCCAGTTAAGGCTTTTATACAGAAGTTTGCAGTTTTATCCCAGGTTGGATTTTCAAATTCATAGTTATAGAGGTCTTGCCATGTTGATCTTTCTTTATAGAAACTCTCACCTGGATTAGCTTTTGATTTTACAATTGTTCGTGACGAACCACCTAGTAAAACTGGAACTTCAGAGGTTCGATCAATAGGATGGCCCCCTGAAGAAAGAGATACATAAATATAAAAATCCTCATTTGCTTGAAAACTTACTGGATAATCAAGATCAATGGTATGGTAACCATAATGTTCTAAATTTCCAGATGCCGATGAGATTTCATTTTGTAACTCGTTGTCAATAAAATCATCATAAACTATCACTTCGTAATCAACATCATCTTCTGCAGTAAAAAATGAAGCAGCAATAAGAGTTTCGTCAATAGTAGTTTCAAAGGAATTGAATGCTTCAGATATTTCTGTTATTGTTCCACGCCATCCATGGTAATCATGATAGTATATACTTTGAAATGGTTCATATTGCACATCTTGAAACGAAACCGCTCCCATTTCAGAATGTTGGCCGCAACATTTATCATAATATGAAATCCAGAAATATCCATTTTCAGGTCCCCAGTTGTCTCCCCAACTGTTTTTACATAACCAAGCACCTGGTTCTGGAGCTGGAGTTAGTTTATTATCATCCCAACCTGCAATTGCAATCCCATGATTTGGATCATATGAAGATGACGGAGGTTGATAATGGGCATAATATCCTCCCATGTTTTCTATAAATGAGCCATCATAACACAATGCAGTTGAAATAACACCTTCAGTCATAATCTTGTATTTGATAGTATTTATATTGCTTAGGTCTTCACCAGCAACATACCACTCAATATCTCTTGGAATGTAATGATGATAATTTGAATCGTACCTTGCAGGAGGATTCGGAAGATTTGAATAAGGTGCATCAATTTCCCGAATTGCACCTTCTCCTCTTATTATATAAGCTGATGAAACTCTAAAATCTCCACCATAATGTGGATCAAGACCACCACCACCAGGGTCATCATCATTATTATAGGTATTAAATCCATTCCACCAATCAAGATGTGCTTCAGATAAATCAGGTTCACCAGTCTCTCCTGCCAATTCCCAATTTCCAGTCATGAGAAGATTTCCTTCTAATGATGCCATAGTACCAAAGGTCCAGCATGTTCCATATGACCCTTGATCTCTTACTCCGGTTACATAATTTTCACCATTGACATTTCGTAGATCAAAATTTGCTGGCGGATCGCCAATTGACATATTTTTTTCATTTTTTTCTATTTTAATTTGATATGATATACTTGTTGCTGTAGGAAAGGCAAGAAAAATACTTATCATTATAATGACTAATAGCTTCAGAATAAATTTATTTTTATTCATTTTTTACCCCCACAATATAATTAACAGTTGTTAATAGTTTATAAGTATATAAATATTCGGACCTTAATAAGAGAAAGAGGTTCATAATTCTTAATATTTTTAATTTTAACGTTATTTCAAATCCTTGTCTATTATTGTATATAAATGGTTTGATTCTAAGTTAAAATTTCCAATAATAGATTTTTCTTATTTGCATATTTGATTTCTTGAGCAATCCTTCTACCTGTTGAAAGATCAGGTTGAATAAGTTCTGAATATGGTGAACCTCCAATATAAGGGTTTGTTCCTGCAACTATTCTTGCAGAAATTTCAAAGACCTTAAATTTTAATTCTTCTGTTACAACAGTCTCAAGACAAAATGAACCTATAATACCTCCAAAAAGTTTGATAGACTCTTCAACAACTGATTTACCCATCTCAAAAACCTTTGGTAGAAGAGATTCCCTCATAACAATTGGAATATTACCTGTTACAACAAAAGTCGGATGAATACCAAGTTCCTCAAGTTCAGCAATTGACCCAAGTCTTTGAACCTCATCAATAGTTGTTTCATCACGTCTATCCATTGAAAGAAGTTGAAGGCTTCCTTTTTGTAAACTATATGCGTTTTTTTGAATGGGTGAATAAAAATAATGAAGATAGTAACGGGTACCCATTACAAACTCTTGAATGGTATAAGATCTGCGCTTATCAATTCTCTTTTTAAACTCTTCATATGTTTTTGCAATGAAAAAACCTTTACCACCTTTTGCACCATGATATTTAACAATTACAGGTTGTTCAATAAAATGTGGGTCTTTAATTTCTGTAGGCATGGTAAGTCCAGCTCCTTCAAGCCACTCTCTTTCTTTGTTTCTGTCAGACTCCCAAATCAAAACATTTCTATTTCCAAAAGTTGGAATATTAAGTTTTAAAAATTTATCAGCACCTAAATATTCTACAAAAGAGCCATGTGGAATAACAATCACATTTTTTTCTTTAAGCTCTTCAGTATATTTTAATATCTCCTTGTAATTTTCGACAATTAAAAATTCATCTGGTTTTCCTCTAGGAAAAGCATCATAAAATTTCTTTTTTTCACCGATTGAAATACCAAGTGTTTTAAATCCCTCCTTTTTAGCGCCATTAAAAATTTGTAGAGAAGAATGAGAACAAACAGTTGCTATTCTAAGATTTTTTTTATCATATTTTACAAGTATGTCACTTATATTAATTTTAGTCATATTAATGACACCCTTGCACTGCTATAATAATCACCTTAGTTTTATTTCTTTCGATACTGTATTGTCAAGTAACAT
>JABAOH010084786.1_pt1 | contig 17566 bp, 12 predicted proteins | sample 7062181 | NCBI WGS metagenome assembly JABAOH01 (sample SAMN14538630, study PRJNA623070) | marine sediment metagenome | biome: marine biome [ENVO:00000428]; feature: marine pelagic biome [ENVO:01000023]; material: deep marine sediment [ENVO:00002113]; isolation source: pool of 5 deep marine... | reverse complement strand
CTCTGGTGGCTCGAGCCGTGGGCGCCGCCGCAGGAGCCGGCGTCGGTGCAGGGCACGGCGTATCCGCTGCCGGACAGGCCGTCGATTGCGGTGCTGCCGTTCGATAACCTGAGCGACGACCCGGAACAGGAATACTTCGCCGACGGCATTACGGAAGATCTCACCACCGATCTGTCCAAGATCTCCGCGCTGTTCGTCATCTCCCGCAACTCCGCGTTCACGTACAAGGGGCGGGCCGTCAAGCCGCAGCAGGTCGCGCAGGAGCTGGGCGTACGTTACGTTCTCGAAGGCAGCGTTCGCCGCGCGGGGGGCGCGGTGCGCGTCAACGCACAGCTGATCGACGCGGCCAGCGGCGGGCACGTGTGGGCCGAGCGCTACGACGGGATGTTCGAGGACGTTTTCGCTCTGCAGGACAAAGTGACGAGTAAGATCGTCGCCACCCTGGCCATCAGGTTGACGGAGGGTGAGCAAGAGCAGCTCCAACGCAAGGAGACGGACAACACCGAGGCCTACGACACCTTTCTCCAGGGCTGGGAGCAATACGTTCGGCAGACCCCGGAAAGCTTCCGCCAGGCAATCACCCTGTTCGAGAAGGCGGTCGAGATCGATCCGGGGTATTCCCGTGCTTACGCGGCACTGTCTTTGGTCTGGTGGCAGGGCTGGAGGAATTACTGGTTCTTCGAGCTGTTGGGACACGGCGGGGGCCCTCACGACCTGCGCTTCCTGGCCGAAGAGCACCTTGGCAAGGCCATGCGGGACCCGACGCCGCTGGCCCTTCAGGTCGCCGCGGCGATGCACGCACAGTGGGGCCGGCAGGGCGAGGCCATCAACGAGGGCGAGCGCGCCATCGCGCTGGACCCCAACGACGCCGGGGGCTATGTCGCGCTGGCCGGCGCCCTGAACCTGGCGGGCGAGCCGCAACGGGCGCTGCAGCTGATGGAGCAGGCGGTGCGCCTCAACCCGCACTATCCGACGTCGTACCTGCACGAGCTCGGCCTGGCGCGCTTCGGCATGGAGGACTACGATGAGGCCGCCGTCACCTTGGAGCGGGCGGTGGCCCTCAATCCCGACGATCGCTGGTCGTCACGCCTGCTGATTGCCGCCCTGGGCCATCTCGGCCGGGTCGAGGACGCCGCGCCCATCATCGACAGGGCGTCGGAGAACTGGCGCGGCTTCGATCCGCTCTCCGTGCGAGGGGTGTCCTTCTGGTATCCGTTCAAGGAGCCCGCGGACGCCGAGCGCCTCGCCGAGGGCCTGCGCCGGGCCGGCGTTCCCGACTGAGCGCAGTTCCCGGCGGCTCAGTAGCGCAACGCCTGCCCGGGCGCCACGTCGAGAAGCTCGATCGGCGAATCGCCCATCGCCTGCTTGAGCTCGGCCGGCGTGCGGTTGAGGACCGGGAAGGTGCCGTAGTGAATGGGAAACGCCTGCTTCGGCTTGAGGAAGTTCTTCAGCGCGTAGGCCGCCCCCTCCGGGCCCATGGTGAAATGACCGCCGATGACGACCAGCGCCAGGTCCGGCTGGTAGAACTCGCGGATGAGCGCCATGTCGGAGAACACCGCCGTGTCGCCGGTGTGGTAGACGGAGAAGCCGTTCTCGAACTCGATCACGTAGCCGACCGCCGGGCCGCCCTCGATCACCCGCGGGGCAAGGGGGTCCAACGTCAAGCCGGGCATCTTGAAGTCAACGTTGGATCCGTGCTCGGCGGGCACCATGTGCACCTTGATGCCGCGTCCGACCGGCGAGACGGTGCCGCCCTTGTTCATGCCGATGACCTTCTGCCCGTCGAGAAAGCCGAGGTGGACTACGTTGAGGGCGAACCCGTAGGGCACGACGACCGTCGCGCCGGTCAGCTCCGCCAGCTCCTTGAGGTCTTGGACATGATCGCCATGGCCGTGAGTGACGAGAATCAGGTCCACCTTGCCCAGGGCCTTGAGATCCCGGTACTCGGGCGGTGTTGTGGGATTCTTCTTCAGGAACGGGTCGACGACGATGACCTTGCCTTCGACGCTGGTGAAGCGCACGCAGGCGTGCCCGAGCCACAGCACCTCTACCTGCGAAGCCCACGCGGGGGAGGTCAGCGAGAAGGTCGTTATCAGAACGATCACGATTCGTGCGAGCATTGTGCTTCCTCCCTCAACTGTCTGCGTGCGCCCGATTCGGTGGTAAGACGGTCGCGATCGCGCCTCGGCGGTTGCGCGTAGTCTCCCGACACGCCTCGCACGGGATTCGGTTCGCGAATGACGCAAAGGCGTCGGTCCGCGGTATCTTCGAGTATCGCCTTCGCCTGTTGCGGCCGTCAAATCTCGCCTCGACGGCCTGCGGTACGCGCCGCCTCCGGCCTCGAAAGCGCTGCCGTGAGGCTTGTGCGCCACGTTGCCCGCGCTCCCGGCAAGCGGCCCGACGTCGGCGTATCAGGCCCCGGCCGGCGGCGCGGCACGGTAAATCCGCTAACGTGCGTGCAGGCAAGCACCTGCTCTAGTCGTGGGTGACGCGCTCGCCCCAGATCTCCTTCAGTCGTTGATCCCGGCCGCAATTCCAGCGGTAAAGCTTGTAGCGAATGGGATGGGTCTTGTAGAAGTCCTGGTGATAGGACTCGTTGCCCTTGATCGGATAGAACACCGACGCTTCCAGGACGGGCGTGACCACTTCGCGTGACGGGAACTCCCGGATCACTTTCTCCCTGGACTGCTCGGCCAATTGCCGCTCGTGCGCATTGGAGACGAATATCGCGCTGAGATAACTGTGGCCCTTGTCGCAGAATTGACCCTTGGCGTCGAACGGATCGATATTGACCCAATAGTGATCCAGTAAACCCTGATAACCGACGACCTGCGGGTCGTAAGTGATCTCGACCGTCTCGTAGTGACCGGCGTGATTGCCGTTGTAGGTGGGGTTCTCCACGCTCCCGCCCATGAAGCCGGAAACGACGTCTGCCACCCCCGCGAGCTTTTCGAAGTCCGCTTCCATGCACCAGAAACAGCCGCCTGCGAAATACGCTTTGGCGGCGGAAGCCGCCTGAGCCGCCGAAAGGGTCAGACACATCACTGCAACTGCCAGCAGACTTCTCATGACCGATTTCCCGAATGTGCGGTGCGGCGCACGCACCCAGTGAATCCGCCGATTCCAGAGCACGGTATTGTCGCTTACGTGTCAAGCAAGGAGGCGGCCCGTGGACCGGTGTGCCGCACGGCGCTTTCCTGGCAGCGCCCGGCGGCGCCGCCGAGCTCGTTCACTTCGCCCGCCGGGGGCCGCGTCGTCGTCGAGCCCGCTCGTGGGGCGCATCCCTGCGGACTCGGACCCGGCTTGGACAGTCCGAGCGGCGGTTGCGAGAGGCCTGCGCCGCAGGGGCCGCCGCGCCGGGCGGGCTCGAGCCGTGTCCACCGTGAGCAGGCGGCGAGTGGTAGGATGTGGCCGTAACAATGACGATGGACGGGACGATGTCGGAGTGTCGCTTCTGTTTGCTGGCACGGCAACGCATCACGGACGAGGACGACCTGACGGTCACCATGCGGGACCGTCATCCGGTGAGCCTGGGGCACACGTTGGTGATACCGAGGCGGCACTTTGCGTCGTTCTTCGAGGCCACGGCCGAAGAGCAGGGCGCGCTGTGGGCGGCGTTGCATCGCGCGAGAGGCGTTCTCGACGCCGCGCACTCGCCGGACGGCTACAACATCGGCGTCAACGACGGGGCGGCCGCCGGGCAGACGGTGATGCACCTGCACATCCATCTGATTCCCCGTTACCTGGACGACAAGGACGATCCGCGGGGCGGCGTGCGCTGGATCTTCCCGCAGAAGGCAAAATACTGGACCGAAGCGTGAGCCGACGCTACCGAGGGAGATACGGCGAACGAGCATCGAGGCCCCGCCCTCTTGATTTGATGCCCCGCGGATGCCGGCTCGCCGAGCGCTGTCTTTGCGAAGGCCGCAAGGCGGCGGGTTCCGATGGCAGGCCGGTGCATGCCGGTGCGTTGCACAGTTCCATCGAAATCTCCCGGAAGGGGTCGTCAGTCGAAATGATCAAAATGCCGTCGGAATTGGCAACTTCTCATGAATCACTGATTTAAAGGCATGCACGATGAACCTTGCGCCAGGGGAGCGCCCGCGGCCGCTCAATATCGCCGGGTTTCTGATGACCGTTCTTGCCTCGGCGGAGCAAACGGGCGGTTAAGAGATCTTTCATCAAACCGGTGAGGAGGGGAAGGGCCCGGGACCGCATTGGCATCCGTGGGACGAATCGTTTCACGTCATTCGCGGTGAGATGGCCTGCGGGGTGAACGAGGTCGAAACACTCGCCAAGCCGGGCACGTTGGTTCACATCCCGGGCAATTCTGTCCATTGGTACAAGTTCGGCAAAGGCGGCGGCGAAATCATTTCGATGACCTCCGCCGGCAACGCTTCGAAGATGTACGAGGACTTTGATCAATACGGATCTTGGGAAAATCCCGATAGGGCGAAATTGGGGGCACTGGCGGCAAAGCACGGGCAAATCGTTCCTCAGGATTAAGGCCGCCGGGGCGCGAGCGGCGTCGACGCCGTGAGGGAGCCTGCCGCGGGCATTCACCGCGTGACGTCGGGCCCGCGAGTAATCGTTGCGAGGCAGAGTCGATTTCGACAACAGGCCTTGTTATGCTTCACCGTCCGCTGCGCGAGCGCGGATGAGAAGACGGCGACACGGCCAGGTTTCGACAATGAACGACACACCAACACGCCGCACAGGGGTTTGGCTGGGCGCTCTCTTACTGGCAGCGACCCTCGGCTCCGGCTGCACCATGGTGGGGCCGGATTTCGTTCGCCCCGAGGCGGATGTCGCCACCGACTGGCAGGACGCGCAGAGCCCCGGGCTCGATGCCGCCGCCGCCGAGCACGGCGAGTGGTGGACGGCATTCGACGATCCCGTGCTCGATCGGCTGATCCAGACGGCATACCGGCAGAATCTGCCGTTGCAGATCGCGGGCCTGCGCATCCTCGAGGCGCGCGCCCAGCTGGGCGTCGCCGTGGGAGGACTCTATCCGCAGGACCAGAGCGTCAACGCGGCGGGAATCTACAACCGCGGCAGCGAGAATCGCACCAACACGGCCGTCGGCGATCTCAACTACTGGGATTACAGCGTCGATTTCGGTGTTGCCTGGGAGGCCGATTTCTGGGGCAGGTTCCGTCGCGCGATCGAGTCGGCCGACGCCAATCTGCTTGCCTCGATCGCCGATTACGACGCCTTTCTGGTCACGCTCACCGCCGAGGTCGCGGCCGTATACGTCACCATACGAACCTTCGAGGAGCGGCTGGCCATCGCGCGGGAGAACGTCGCCATCCAGCAGCGCAGCCTCGAGATCGCCGATGTCCTGTTTCGCAACGGCGCCACCACCGAGCTCGACGTGCGTCAGGCCGAAACCCTGCTGCGCGGCACCGAGGCGGGAATCCCGTTCCTGGAGGCGGGTCTGCGCCAGGCACAGAACGCGCTCAGCACTTTGCTCGGACGCCCGCCCGGCGAGGTGCGCGCCATGCTCGGCGGGGTGGACACGATCCCGGTCGCTCCCAGCCAGGTTGCGGTCGGTATTCCGGCAGACCTGCTGCGCCGGCGGCCCGACGTCCGCCGGGCGGAGCTCGATGCCTGGACCCAGAGCGCACGCATCGGTATCGCCAAGGCGGACCTTTATCCGAGCATCGCGCTCTTCGGAACCATCGGCCTCGCGGCCGGGGACAGCTCCGCCACTGCCCGCAGCGGCAGCAACGACCTGATCGACGGCGACGCATTGTTCTTCCAGGGCGGCCCGGCGCTGCGCTGGAACGTGTTCAACTATGGACGTATCAAGAACAGCGTGCGTGTGCAGGACGCGCGTCTGCAGCAGCTCATCGTCAACTACCAGGAGACCGTGCTGCGCGCCGCTCAGGAGGCGGAGGACGCCATGGTGGCCTTCCTCAACTTTCAGCGCCAGGCAGCCGCACTGGGGTTGAGCGTCGCCGCGGCGAAGCGCTCGGTGGATCTCGCTCTTATCCAGTACCGTGACGGCGCCGTGGACTACACGCGGGTGCTCAACACGCAGCAATCCCTGCTGCGCGCTCAGGACGAGCACATTCGCAGCCGCGGCGACATCGCGTTGAACCTCGTCGCGCTGTACCGCTCGCTCGGCGGTGGGTGGCAGATACGCGAGGGCAACGAGTTCGTGCCGCAGCCGATCGTCGATACCATGGCCGAGCGGACGGACTGGGGCGGGCTGCTGTCGCCGGAAGCCATCGACGTACCGCAGCCGCGCGATGCGGCCGACTCCCTGCGCCGTTACGATCGTTGAGTGAAGCGAGCCGGCAACGGCGCGCCGCGCCGGCGTGGGCGGCTTGCGCTCGACGGGGATCCGGCTCGCGCGGACTGATGGCCGCCGGGCGCGGACCAACGCTTGCCGCCGGGGCGCCGGCGCGAAGGGCCAAATCAGGAGAGTGAAGGTGATATCAGCGCGAGTGGTCAGTCCCATCGGCTTGTCGACGGGCCTCGCGGCCCTGCTCATCGGCTGCAGCGAGCCGGAGCCCCCGGTGATCGAGAACGTGGTGCGACCGGTGAAGATCCTGGCGGTCGGCGGGCCTCCGGGCGTCGTCACCCGTGACTTTCCCGGCACGATCAAGGGCGCGCAGAACGCGGAGATGGGCTTCGAGGTCGCCGGGCGCATCCTCGAGTTCATGGTGCAGGAAGGCCAGCGGGTGGAAACCGGGCAGCCGCTGGCGAGGCTCGACGACCGCGACTACCGGGCCGAGCTCGACAAGGTGCAGGCCAACCTGGACAAAGCCCGGGCCGATCTGCAGCGCAGCGAGAACATCTACAAGCAGGACCCGGGCGCTATCTCGGCCGATAAGATCGAGTCCGACCGGCGCGCGGTGAGCGTGTCCCAGGCGAGCCTTGCCCAGGCGCAGAAGGCGGTGGAGGACACCGTGCTGAGCGCACCCTTCGAGGGTCTGGTGTCCCGGCGGCTCGTGGAGGAGTTCGAGAACGTGCAGGCGAAGCAGCCGGTGCTGCTGCTGCAGGACGTCAGCTTTCTCAAGATCGAGGTCGACGTGCCGGAGCGGGACTTTGCGATGAAGCAGGGCGAGATAACGCACTCGGAGCTGACGGCGCGCACTAACCCCCGAGTCCAGGTGAGCTCGCTTCCCGGTCGCCTGTTCCCCGCGCGGGTGACGGAGATAGCGACCGCCGCCGACCCCGAGACCCGTACCTTCAGGGTCACGCTTGCCTTCGAACCGCCGGAGGACGCGAGAGTGCTGCCGGGCATGACGGCGCGCGTGGTGATCGACCCCATGCGCGACCCGGGCGTGTGGCTGCCCACGCACGCGGTGGTGACCGACGCCGGCGGTGAGCCGTACGTATGGAAGGTCGACGCCGCGAGCATGGCCGTGAGCCGGCAGCAGGTTGAGCTTGGCGAGATCCGTGAGGGCAGCATCCAGATTACCGGCGGCCTCGCGGAGGGAGAGCTGGTAGCCATCTCGGGCGTGCGCCAGCTCCAGGAAGGACAGCAGGTGCGGCGCTTCCAGGGCTGACGGCGGACCCGCGACGATGAATCCCGCCGCCTGGTCGCTGCGCAACCGCACCACCACGCTGGTCCTCACCGTGGTGCTGTTGCTGGGGGGTGCCGTCTCCTTCAACGGCCTGTCGCGGCTCGAGGACCCCGAGTTCACCATCAAGGAGGCGCTGGTCCTCACGCCCTATCCCGGCGCCACGTCCGAGGAGGTGCAAAAGGAGGTCAGCGACCTCATCGAGCGGGCGGTGCAGCAGCTCGGTCAGCTCAAGGAGGTCGAGTCCAAGTCCGACCGGGGCCTGTCCACGGTGACGGTGCGCATCAAGGACCAGTACGACAAGTTCGCGCTGCCGCAGGTGTGGGACGAGCTGCGGCGCAAGGTGAACGACGTCCAGTCTCAGCTGCCGCCCGGCGCCGGTCCGTCCGTGGTGAACGACGATTTCGGCGACGTGTGGGGGGTCTTCGTTGCCGTGTACGGCTCGGAGTACACGGCCGCCGAGCTGCGGGAGGTGGCGAAGTTCCTGCGCCGCGAACTGCTGCTGGTGAAGGACGTCGCCAAGATCGAGTTCTGGGGCGAGCGCAGGGAGGCGGTGTACGTCGAGCCCAACCGGGACCGCATGTCGCAGCTCGGCGTGGCCGTCGAGCAGATCGTCGCCTCGCTGCGCGACAAGAACCTGGTCGTCGACTCGGGTTTCTCGAAGGTGGGACAGGAGCATCTCGCCATCGAGCCGACCGGCCTGTTCGACGAGGTCAAGGATTTCGAGGGGTTGCTGATCACCGGCCATGGGAGCGGCCAGCAGATCTACCTGCGCGACATCGCCACGGTGTCTCGCGGCTACGTCGAGCCGCCCGGCACCGTGCTGCGTTATGACGGCGAGGTGGGTATCGGCTTCGGCGTGTCCACCGTCAGTGGCGGCAACGTCGTCACCATGGGGGAGGCGTTGGAGCGGCGGGTACGGGAGCTGCTGCCCCAGATTCCGCTGGGCGTCGAGTTCGGCATCATCTCCCTGCAGTCCGATGCGGTGACAACGGCGATCAACGGCTTCATGGTCAGTCTCATCGAGGCCGTCGCCATCGTGGTGGCCGTGCTGCTGATTTTCATGGGTTTGCGCAGCGGCGTGCTGATCGGATTCATTCTGCTGCTGACGATTTCGGGCACCTTCATTTTCATGGGACCCTGGAACGTCGCGCTCGAGCGTATTTCCCTCGGCGCGCTGATCATCGCCCTCGGGATGCTGGTCGACAACGCCATCGTCGTGGTGGACGGGATGCTGGTGCGTATTCAGCGCGGCACCAAGCCGGAAGACGCCGCCATCGAGGTGGTATCGCAGAACATGTGGCCGCTCCTGGGCGCCACCGCCGTCGCGATCATGGCGTTCGGCGCCATCGGTCTGTCCGACGACAGCACCGGCGAGTTCTGCCGCTCACTGTTCCAGGTGGTGCTGATTTCCCTGGGGCTGTCGTGGGTGACGGCGGTCACCGTGACGCCGGTGCTGGGCGTGATGTTTCTCAGGGCGCCCAAGCAGGACCCGGCGAAGGCGCCGCGAGACCCTTACGGCGGCGCCCTGTACACGGCATACCGCGCACTGCTCAATGCCTGCATCCGCATGCGCTGGCTCACGGTGGCGGTGGTGATCGTCCTCTTCGTCGTCTCGCTGCAGGGCTTTCAGTACGTCGACAAGAGTTTCTTCCCGGATTCGACACGCCCGCAGTTCATGGTCGACGTGTGGCTGCCGAAAGGAACCCATATTGACGACTCGCTGACGACGGCGGGTGAGGTGGAGAGCTATCTCAGGGAAGTCGACCACGTGACGCACGTTACGACCTTCGCGGGGTCCGGCGGCATGCGCTTTCTGCTTACCTACAGTCCGGAGAAGCCGGACAGCAGCTACCTTCAGTTCCTCGTTGACGTCGACGACCACACGTTCATCGACGGCCTCATGGAGCGGGTCGAGACAGAGCTTGCGGAGAAAGTGCCGGACGGACTCACGTACGCCCGCAAGTTCATTCTCGGCCCCGGCGGCGGCGGCAAGATCCAGGCGCGCTTCAGCGGCCCCGACCCGAACGTGCTGCGCCGGCTGGCCGAACAGACCCAGACCATCCTCTATCAGGACGGCGGCGCCAAAGCGGTACGCACCGACTGGCGCCAGCGCGTGAAAGTGATCCAGCCGGTGATGGCGGACGAGGAGGCGAACCGGGCGGGCATCGGGCGTCCCGATGTGGCGACGGTGATCAAGTTGGCATACGAGGGCCTGCCGGTCGGCGTCTACCGGGAGGGCGACGATCTTCTGCCCATCTTGTTTCGTGGCGAACCGGCGGAGCGGCTGGATATCGCCTCGATCCAGAATCTGCAGATCTGGAGCCCCGCCGCGCAGCAGACCATACCTCTGCGCCAGGTCGTATCGGGTTTCGAGACGGTTTTCGAGGACCCCATCATCCAGCGGCTCAACCGCAAGCCGACCCTCACCGTGCACGCCGACCCGGCGAGCGGACCCGCCAGCGTGCTTTTCAGCCGCATCCGCGAGCGGGTCGAGGCGCTCGAGCTGCCGCCGGACTACGAGCTGGCGTGGTGGGGCGAGTACCGCGACTCGGCTCGCGGCCAGGCCGGCATCATGGCGAGCCTGCCGATATTCGTGCTGCTGATGGTCCTGGTGACCATCGCCCTGTTCAACTCGCTGCGCCAGCCGCTTGTCATCTGGCTCGTCGTGCCGCTGTCGCTGATCGGCGTGACGCTGGGCCTGCTGCTGACGCGCCAGCCCTTCGGCTTCATGGCCCTGCTGGGCTTTCTGAGCCTCTCGGGCATGCTGATCAAGAACGCCATCGTGCTGATCGACGAGATCGAGGTGCAGAAGCGTCAGGGGGCCGATCCGCTGACGGCACTGACCACCTCGGGTGTGAGCCGCCTGCGCCCGGTGTCCATGGCGGCCCTCACCACCGCGCTCGGCATGATTCCGCTGCTCGTCGACGCCTTCTTCGTCGCCATGGCGGTGACGATCATCTTCGGGCTCATGATCGCCACCGTGCTCACGATGATCGTGGTTCCGACCCTTTACGCCGTCTTCTTCCGCGTGCCGTGGGCGAAGCCCGGAGCGTCATGACTCTCGTTCGCCGACGCATAGTGTGGCCCGCTCGATTAGAGCGGATTTCGAGTGATCCTCCCGGTAATGTGTGATTCGTCATAGACGCTAAGTCAGTCGTGCCGCCTCGAACGAGGCATTGGCAGGCCGCGCCAGATCGAACGACGATGCGGGGCGGCGGGGCGAGCGGCTCGCAGACGGGTTTGCGGCGGGGGTCGCGCCGTCAGAAGCGGTACTCGAGCGAAAGGGTGACCACGTGCACGTCGTAATCCGGGCTCGTATCCCCCAGAGTGAGCACGTTGGCGAGCGTGTCGGACTCGACGTCGTCGAGCGCCCAGTCGTCGGAGTCGTACTGCTCGTAGTGGTAACGCACCTTGAGGAACACGTCCGTCTTGAGCTTGTAGCCGCCGTAGAGGCTCAAGGCGTGGAGATTGGTCCTGAGGTCCGGCAGCGGCTCCGACTCGAGCGACGAGCCGGTGGTCACGTCGATCTTGCCGTCCGATTTGGCGTAGACGTAGTCGGCGCCGATGTCGAGCCGGTCCTCGATGAGGGCGTGGGTGAAACCCACGCCCAAAGAGTTCATGTCGTCGCGGTGTCGCACGGTCCAGTCCCGCGTCGGGTCGGAGGCCTGCGGGAGCTTGAGGTTGCCGCCGCGGAACGCGCGCCCGTCCTGATCGGTCTCGTGATCCTCGACGGTGGCAAAGGCGTACAGCGACGTGTTCTCACTTGCCATGTAGCTTGCGTCCAGCGTGTAGTTCTCGATCGTGCTGCGGGTCAGTCCGAATTCCGACGCGTCGTAGTCGTCGTCGGTATAGTTGGCGCTGAAACCGATGCTGACGCTGTGTGAGGGCAAGAAGTTTGCGAACAGCGTGAGCGTGTCACGCTCGCGGTCGGCCAGGTAGTACTTGCGCAGATCGGGATGATTCTCCCACTCGCCGTCGACAGTGGCGGTATAGCGCGGATCGTAGCTCGAGACGAACGGTTCGTTGCCGACGTAGGTGGAGCCGTCGCGGTCTGATCGCGCGTAGCGCAGACCCGCGCTGACGCGACTCGAAACCTGGCTCCTGAGGCCGAGGCGAGCCGTGTTCTCATCGGCCTCCTCGCGCTCGGCGAAGGTGCGTTCGGTCGAGCGGTGCTCCAGCCCCGCGGTGAGATCGGTGCGCGCAGCCAGCTTGTAGCCGGCATCCAGGGCAAGCTTGAGCTCCTCGCGGCTGTAGGGCTCGTTGGTGCGTCGCCTCGAGCTGGTCGGGCTGGTGTCCTGGAGCTGCGAGTCGCCGCCGATGTAGACGTAGGTGTCGCGGGGTGTTTTGTTGTCACGATCCTCATAGCGCACCTGTGCCTTCCAGTTCAGCTTGGGCGTCGGCCGCGAGGTATACAGCAGATTCACCAGCATGTTGTCGATGCGGCCATCCAGCGAGCGGCGTGGCAGCGGCTCGGTGACGCTGGCAGCCAGCGCCGGGTTGATGGTGTAGTCCAGGAACGTGTCGTCCTGCGTCATGCGGGCGTAGGACACATCTGCCGTAAAACGGCTCGTGTCGCTCAGATTGTTGCCGTAGTTCAGGGCAAACTGGTGGTACTCGTTGTCCGGCGGCAGCGCAAGTCGCCCGAATGCGCCCGGATAGGTCACGCCGCTGGCCCAGCCGTCGATGCGGGAGTAGGGGCTCTGCCAGGTGAGCGTGTCCTGCTCGTTCGTGAACAGTGACAGATGGTAGCCGAACCTGACCTGTTGCCGCTTGGTGGTGTAGTCCAGCACGGTATCGAACTTGTGCTCCTTGTAGTCGATCGGCTCGGGGAGAATGGCGGCGCGCGGGTTGCCCCCGGTGTTGCCGATGATGCCGGCGGTGGTCCGCAGGCCTTCCTTCGTCTCGTAGTTATAGTCGGTGAAGAAGTGCCATCGCGGGCTGAGCAGTTTGTCGAAGCCGGCGCCCAGGCGCTTGCGGTCGTGCTCGATATCGACCCCCTTGAGGCTCTGCGAGAGTTGGGTGAAACCGCTGGTATTCTCACCCGCAACCCAGTTCGAGGGCAGCACGAGATTCCCGCCACCGACGCCGTTGAACACCGTGCGGCCGGTCTCGTCGCCGAAGTAGGGGATCTGGTCGTACTCGAGGCGAACGCCGTAATCGCCCTGGCGCCCGTACTCGAAAGACGCAAAGCGCGAGTCGAGGCCGAGATTCTCGCCCTGGAAGCGTGAGTACTGCGTGCTGTCGCCGTCGTAGGGACCCCATTTGCGGATGTCCAAGTTGAGGTCGAGGTACGCTCCTTCTTCATTCAAACCCGAGTAGCGGCCGAACATGAACGAGTCCTCGCTGACGTGGCCGACGCCGACCTCGACCCGGCTGCGCACCTCGGTCAGTTCGCGCACGTCTTCGGCGTCCGCCGGGGGCTTTGCGGGCTCTTCGTCCAGCGTGAACTGCGCGGAGGCTACGGCGGGCAGCAGGCAGGCGATGGCCACCGCCTGGCTCAGCAGGGGCAGCCGGCGCCGGGTGTTTCGGTGTTCGACTCGACTGGCGTTCATTGCGACACCTCATCGGTAATGTGGAGTGCAAATGGGTTTCGCATTCGGTTACCGGGTCAGGCGTGGGCCGGAAGGATGATTTGTCCCGTGCACCATGGTGTGGCAGTTAAGGCAGTTCTTGGCCAGCAGCTGCTGCGCGGCCCCGAGAGGCGGTAGTCCCGTGCCGCTGTAGGCGGTGCTCGGGTGGAAGTTGGCCAGATGACACTGCTGGCACAGCCACGGCGCCCGATTCTTCAGCATCGCCGGATGAATAGAGCCGTGCGGCGTGTGACAGTTCGAGCAGTCGTCGCGCACGGGAGCGTGCTCCCAGAGAAACGGTCCGCGCTTCTCGTAGTGGCAGGTGTAGCAGGTCTCGTTGACGGAATTCTTGGCGAGCTGCTTCGGTCCCGTCGAGCCGTGCGGATTGTGGCAGCTGCTGCACGTCATCTTGCCTTCGCGAAGCGGATGCCGCGAAGGGCGATAGGTCTGGGCGCGCAGCTCCTTGTGGCACTTGTAACAGGCTTCCGGCTGGGTGCGCTTCACCAGCATCGGATCCTCGCCCACGTGCACCGCGTGACAGGAGCTGCAGGACAGCCCCTGAAACTCGTGCGGACTGCCTTTCCAGTGCATCTGCAGGCCGCGTTCGTGGCACGACATGCAGACCTCGTTCTGGCGTGTCGCCGGTGTGCGCGCGTGCTCGGCGAAGGAGACGTCCGGCGCCGCGCGTTGCTCGCCCTCCGCGGGTTTTTCGAGATGCGCTTCGCTCGGGCCGTGGCAGGTAACGCAGCCCTGGTCGGCAAACGGCGTGCGCCAATCCGCCATGAGCGCGTGCTTGGACTTGTAAATCGCCAGCACCGGCTCCTCTTCGCTCTCGTCGTGGCACTTGGTGCACACGCGGCTCGCCTCGGCCGCCGACGCCCGGTCCTGCGCGCCGGCCGAGACGAAGGCGCCGGAGAAGTACAGCGCGACCGCGAGCGCCAGCAGGGCCGGGAACGAAGACGTTTTGAACACGGGACTCGACATGGTTACCTCCGCGTGCGCTGCAACCCGCAGGTCGAGTGCATCACCCGGCGGCAGGCGGCGCGCCTGCCCGTAATCTTTGTCGCGCTCGGTCATTGTTTCTTGGCCACGAAATCCGCTGCCGACTGGTCGAGGGACAACGTGTACTCGAGCGAGACGTAATGAAAGCGGTGGTCGGCGTAATCTTCGTGGACGGCGAAACCGACGTGGTAGATCTTGCCGGGCACCAGATCCTTGTGCGTCTTGCTACCGGCCTCGAGCGGTCGGCTCAGGACCACGGTCCATTGGCCGCCCTCGGCAACGGCGGTGGCCGCGACGATGGGTTCGGCGTCCGCGCGCCGCTTGTCGAGAACGTAACCGCTGCCCGCCTTCGGCGGGGCGCCGGGATTGAGTTTGGCCTGCCAGTACTCGAGGTAGGCGCCCTTGTCGATCAGTGACTGCAGCTCCGCGCCGGACTTGTAGTTCTCACCGCCGCCCTGTCGCGTCACCTTGGTGCGCGACGCCGCCAGGTATTTGGTCATCGTGCTGTCGCGCGATGCACTCGCCATGCCGGTAAGGTCGTCGTGACACGAGCCCCAGCAACCGGCGCGCGCCGCCTCCTTTACCGTGTCGTCGCCCAGCATCACGGCGATCCGAGCAGCGTTGTCGGCATCCATGCGCGTGCCGGTCGGCGCCGGGCTCTGCCACTGGAATCTGACATAGAGGCGATCGGCGTCGCTGGCGGTCTGAATGCTGACCGGCAGCGTCCCGGGCTTGCCGGCGAGGGGGTCAGGCTCGAGCTTCTCGCCGCTGGCGATCCTGGCACCCATCTCCTGCTGCTCCCCGTCGTGGCATGCCTTGCAGTTCTTGCCGGCGCGAAACTTCTCGTTGCCGCTGTGATCGTTCTGGGTCAACGCCCATTCCCATGAGGCCTGGCCCGGGTAGAAGAGCAGCAGTTCACGGGCTTCGACGTTGGCCCATTCGACGGCCGTCGCACACAGCGGGCTCGAGAGGCCGACAGCGAGAAGCAGCGGCGCGAGGCCGTTGCGGTATGAGATGCTGCCGCGCCGGTTCATGGCACGGGTCTTCCCGGGCGCGAGCGCAACGGAGTCTTCATAGCTGAAAGGAGTCCTCCTGTTTCCCCTCTTCTTCGGTCTTGGGCTTGGTGTGCGCGATGCCCTTGTGGCAGTCGATGCAAGTCTGACCGGTTCGGGCGGCGTCCTCGTGCTCGCTGCGTGAGCGCGGTTTCTGATCGGCAAGCAGCATGGCGCTCCGGGTGTGGCAGTTACGGCATTCGAGCGAGTCGTTGCGCTTCATCTCGTCCCACACCCGTTCGGCGAGTTCGAGCCGCTTGGCTTCGAATTTCTCCCTGGTGTTGATAGTGCCTAAGAGGGTGGCAGGGACCTCGACGAGTGTTGCCCGGACCTTGCGGGCGACCTTGCGGAACCACGGCTTGGGCACATGGCAGTCGTGACAGGCGGCGCGTACGCCGCTCGGATTCTGGTAATGGTGAGACTGACGGTACTCTTCGGCGGCCCAGGTCAGACCGTGACACCCGGTGCAGAACTCGATAGAGTCCGAGTACTCCATCACGGTGTTGAAGCCGGTCCAGAAGACGATGCCTCCGACACTGCCCGCGATCAGCAGTGCGCCGGCCGACCACCGGGCGTTTGGGGACCGCAACCATCGCCAAAGCCGTTTCACTGTTCTGGGGCAACTGCGCGTTGTTTTTTGATGATGCCGAGCCGTTCCGTCTTTTCCCGGGGCCGAACGCGGTCAGCGCTCCTGAGATCCTGTGTACCGCATGGGAAGCCGGTTGCTCCTTGATCGGGATCAATTTAATCGACATTTCCCATTTGGACGGCCTGTCGACCGTTCTGGCCAGCGATTTTACATTTTTGAGTCCACGATTTCATCGTGCGCCGCATCAAAGTGTCCGCATCACCGGTCTGGCAGGCATGCAAAGGCGAGATAGGCGTCAGAACAGGGCCGCGGACGGTAGACAGGCGCAAGGAGTCCGGACTCATCGGCCCGTGCGAAGCGAAAGCGAGCATGGGTGGGCTATCCCGTGTCGCCCAGCGGCGTGAGCCGGGCGATCCGGCCTAGAATCTGCTCGAACAGCGCCTTCGGTACAGCCACCTCTGCCATCTGGAAGGTGACGTAGCGCGCATGGCGCACGATCCGCGCTCCGGTCTTGATCAGCTTCTCCCGAAGCGTCGTCAATGACCAGTGCTTCACCCGCCTCGGGAGCACGAGCCGACGCAGGAAGTTCGCCAGATTGTAGGCCAAGGCGAACAGCTGCAGCCGCACCGCATTGTCGACGAAGCGTCGGCAGGAGAGCCGCGTCCATTTCAGGGCGTACTTGCCCTCCTTGATCCACTGCTCGGCCGTGCCTCGACCGTTGTAGAAACGCACTACATTCGGCGCGTGTTTGGTGAGATTGGTCACGATAAATCCGACCCGGGGAAACAGCTCCCCGGCGTGCCATTCGACCTTGGCCACCACCCGCCGCGGACGATCCCAGCTCTTCGCCCGATACTCGAAGCTGGCATACGATACCTCGGGTTTCTTCGACGGCCGACCAACCCGGCGACGAAGCAAATGAGCGATATGGCGCTCCAGCACCGCATTGGCCTTGATGCGGATCGCGTACTGGATGCCATTCTCTTCCAGATACTCGTAGAGCGCCGGCATCGCGAAGGCGGCATCGGCCCGAAACTGGATGGGAACGCCTCGACTTCGGTAGGAATCCACCACCGGCTCGAGTACCGCCCCCCAGTCGGCTGCACTGGCCACGTTGCCCTCTCGGAGCATCGCGCCCTCAAGATCGCCGTTTTGGTTGAAGCAGAATAACGGGTGGTAGCAGGTCTTGGCGAAGTGCCCGTTGTACACAGCCCCTTCTTGGGTCCCGTACGTCGGACTCTCGGAGCTGTCGAGATCGAGAATAACGGGACGGCTCGGCGTTTGTCCTGTCGCCCGTCTCACCCACGTCCGGTTCAACGCTTCCAGGCCATCCAGGTTGGTCTCAGTGGACAATATCTCCGTCTCGAAGCGGGACACCTGACTCACCGACGCCGCACCCTTCTCGGCCGCCCGTCCCCCGATCAGCTGGCGGAAGACCGGATCGACTCGCAGACGTTCGGCGTCGTTCACGTCCTCGTAACCGGCCAGGCGGGCGTAGATCGATTGGCGCAGCAGAGCGGTGAGGGAGTGGCGTTTGTTCAGACCGCGTCGGGTATCGACCAGAGAAGTCGCGGCGTTCGCCGTGAGGCCAAGCTTCTCGTCGAGTTCCCGGTACGCCAACAGGCCACCGTCACTCGACACTCGCGCACCGCGAAACTCCAGGCGCACGGAGGTGTTGAAATCAAGGCGCAGACACCGCTTTTTGCCTTCACCCATTGGGTTTCCCCGTTGATGACAGCCCCAGCGGGCCGAAACCCAAGCATACCAAGCGTTTCAGCTCGTCAACAGCGCGTCTTCCTCGATGTCATCTGGGAA
>JABAOH010012158.1_pt1 | contig 17575 bp, 12 predicted proteins | sample 7062181 | NCBI WGS metagenome assembly JABAOH01 (sample SAMN14538630, study PRJNA623070) | marine sediment metagenome | biome: marine biome [ENVO:00000428]; feature: marine pelagic biome [ENVO:01000023]; material: deep marine sediment [ENVO:00002113]; isolation source: pool of 5 deep marine... | reverse complement strand
GCAAGGGTCGGGTTTCGATGCCCTGTTTCTCTAGATACGTGATGGCGTGCGCTTTTCCTTTGTCTGCAATGAGGTGGTAGGCGTAGTACACGTTGAAGGCGTAGTCTCGTTCAGCCGGTAGCTTCAGCTCCAAATCGCCGAGTTGATCGTTGAGGTAGTCCACGTTGGCTCTCCTCTTCTGAATGTATCTGGAGAGCTTCTGCATTTGCACGAGACCTATTGCGGCGTGAATGTCAGACATTTTGTAGTTGTAGCCGAGGATCGGATGGTGAAATTTGCGGTGTTTGTCCATGCCGTGATTTCGCAGCATGCGCATCTTTTCAGCGAGTTCTTCGTTGTTTGTGAGGGCGATGCCGCCTTCTGCAGTGGTGATAATTTTGTCGCCGTAGAAGCTGAAGCAAGCAACGTGTCCGATGGAGCCTATTGTGTTGCCTTTGTAGTGTGCGCCGAGGGCATGGGCCGCGTCTTCGACTAAGTAGGTGCCATGTTGCTCGGCGATTTCCAGCATGGGGTCAAGGTCAACAGGGTGGCCAAACATGTGCACAGGAAGTATAGCTCGTGTTTTCGTGGTCACTTTTTTTCGGACGATTGTGGGATCGAGGTTTAAGGTGGAGGAGTCGACGTCTGCGAACACGGGCACCGCATTGAGGTAGAGGATGGGGTTGGCCGTAGACACGCAGGAGAGGGGCGTGGTTATGACTTCGTCGCGGGGTTGTATGCCGATGGCAGTCAAGGCGAGGTGGATAGCGGTTGTTCCGCTGCTGGTGGCGACTCCATACTTGGCTCCGCAATACTCTGCAAAGACTTGCTCGAATTCTTCCACTTTGTTGCCCTGGGTTACCCAGCCGGTGCTCATCGTTTCTTTCACGGCTTCTATTTCGTCGTTTGTTATGTCGGGTCGGGCAATGGGTATTTTCACTTCGGCACCTCACAGCATGGATTGATAGATGGCTTCCATTTTGTTCACGCAGTCTTCCCACGATGCTCGCTCTTTCACGATCTGGAAGCATCGTTCACCGAATCGTCGTCTTGTGGTCTCATTGTTTATCAGCTGTATTATCTTTTCTGCTAGGATTGTGGAGTCTTTCGGAGGATACAGAAGCCCGTTTTCTCCATCGGTTATCCATTCGCGGTTTCCCTCGATGTCAGTTGTGATGGGCGGTAGTTTGCAGGCCATAGCTTCTAACAGGGAAACAGAGGTGGTGTCTATGAAGGGCGTGGAAACGTAGATATCTGCAGCGGCGAGGTATTGCGCGACCTCATGATGCGGGGTTAGTCCAACGAATCGCACGTGATCTGAAACATTTAGCTTTTTGACCAAGTGCTGAAGATACGCTTTCAGTGGTCCTGCTCCTTTCAGAATAAACTTGGCACTCTGACATCTTTTCACTACTAGCGGTATTGCTCGGACGAGGCATTCAACATTATAATGGTTGTTGTCAAGAGCCCTCGTGCTTATAATTGCAGTGTCATCCTTTTCTATCCCGAGATTTCTCCGAACAGTAGAACCTTCGACATCGGGATTGAATGTACCAAGGTTGACTCCGAAAGGAATAACTTTGATTTTGCTCTCAGGAACTCCTAAGTCAAGCCAAATATTCTTGAGGCAATTAGCATCAACAGTCACAAAACAGGCTCTTGAAGTGACTAGCCTAGCAATGCTCTTACCGAATAAACTTGTGCGAGGTAGCGACAAAACCTCAGCGCCCCACGAAGTCAATAGAAATGGATACCCACTTCGTATCAAGGCAAAACCATACAAGTGTTGAACATGAAGGTGTACTAGATTAGGATTGATTTCCTTCAGGATTTTTGTGATTCTCACGGTGTTGGGTGCAAAACGCCGAGGTAAATTGATCTTGTTCAGTGTAGGTATGTTGTAGAGTTTCGCGAACAATATAACAGGTGCTACCCACGCACTGCAGTCAGTAATTAAGGATAGGCTGTAACCTCGGGAAGAAAATGCCTCCATCCAACGCTGCGTGTGAATGGAGAGAGGACTAACGTAGCATACTTTTGGTATCCCCACTTGTCTCAAACCTCAACGAACAAGATTAGTTTTGGTTGATTAAGATCTGACTAAACCCTTTGTGCTGAGCTAATGTCTTGGGTGGAAGATTAGAGTTTTTTGACATTTTACGGTGAAGGTTCTGTATGTTGCACCCGCGTCATGCCATCGTTTTTATGTGGCAACGCATGTTGAATAAACAGATGTGTGTCTGGCTGTAATGGAGTGAAGAAGTATATGAAGTTGATGTTCGTTCTAGGGGCGAGACCGCAAATTATCAAGTCAGCTCTATTGATCCATGAGATGTCAAGGAAGCCCGAGATTGAACTTCAACTTGTGCATACTGGGCAGCACTATGATTATGAGATGTCACAAATGCTTTTTGACGAGCTAGAGTTACCGAGTCCTTGTGTCAATTTAGGTGTGGGTTCAGGCAGTCATGCTAGACAAACTGGGAAGATAATGATTGCTTTGGAGAGGTCAATGCTAAAACTCAAACCCTACATGGTTTTGGTCCCTGGTGACACAAATTCCACGCTAGCAGGTGCTTTGGCTGCTGTTAAGCTCCACGTACCTGTTGGTCATATTGAAGCTGGAGCGCGAAGTTATGACATGCGAATGCCAGAGGAAGTTAACAGACGGGTAACTGATCATTGTTCCAAGTTTCTGTTTGCACCGACGCACAACTGTGTTGAGAATCTGACGAAGGAAGGAGTGAAAGGTGAATGTATCCATTTTTCCGGAGATACAATGTATGATGTTTTGCTGTATCATTTGCCAAGAGTGCTCAAGAGGGATATTTTGAACAGGTTCGATCTGGAGAAGGATGACTACGGTGTAGTTACACTTCACAGACCCGAGAATGTGGACAGTCCAGAAGCATTGAAAAGCATTGTAGAAGCATTGATTCAGCTTGAAGATCTTGACTTGATTTTCCCAGTTCATCCACGAGCTATGAAAATGCTAAGGCGTTCTGGTTTGTTGCCGCACCTTGAAAAAGCAAAGCATCTTAGACTTGTCGATCCTGTAGGGTATCTGGACATGCTTCACTTGGCGAAGCAAGCTAAAATTGTTTTTACTGATTCCGGTGGATTGCAGAAAGAAGCCTTTTGGCTCCACACACCATGCCTGACATTTAGAGAGAGAACAGAATGGATTGAGACTGTGGAGTTGGGTGGTAACGTACTTGTTGGAAGCAACAAAGATTTGATTGTTCAAAAGGCTAGAGAATATTTAATGACTAAAAATCTGAAGTCGAGATTGAAGGAATTGCCTAATCCATTTGGAGATGGAGATTCCTCGGAAAAGATTGTAGAGGTCTTGGAAGAGTCTGGCTAGCGGCAAGCAAAAGTACGTGATTCAAGGTTTGCTCAAGAATCCACAAGTTCGATGCTGACGTGGTGTGACGTACTAATATTATTGTCAATCCTTAGTATTATTTGACATCATTCATTAGAAGCATGGTTTCTGTAGTAAAATACACGAAGCTTCTCTTCGTCGTTATGATGGAAGATCTCATACGTTGGAAGAGCGTTTTGATTGGCTTGTTGAACTATTCGGTTGTACTCCGCTTCACCTATGCGGGGTTTTTCTATTAGAAAGAAGGCAGTTTCAGCATTGTTGATTTTCATGGCTTCGATCAGGGTTGTGTTTGAGGGGTTCCTCTTCATCTTCGTATACAAGATAACTCCCCGTGGATCTACGTGAGAGAAGTAAAATGCTCTAGGATTATTAATCCCTACAAACATTTGCCCTGCAAATATAATCCATTGGTCGGCAACTACAACGTAACTTCCATTAGCGGTTTGATCTATGTATTTCACTGCCTCGACTTCGTAGAAGGTTGTTTGCAGAGGAGCGAAATGCGGATATGAATAATAAAGTGATGCTGTTATCCAGCCAGAGACTAATATGAGTGGTGCAAGATATACGAAGATTGATATTGCGCTTAAATTCTTAATCAGATGCGGATTTTTGAGGAATGAGAATGTTTTACTGAAAACATGAGTCGAAGTTATCCTCCTTAGGAATGATGTGATTTCTGCAGATAAACCATTGGAGAGAAAACGCATTCTATTGATAACCCACCAGATTGAAATGCCAGCAAATGGGAAGAGTAGAAAATCCCTAATCATCCAGAGTCGAGTAGCCTCAACGAACGGAACACCTACCATGAACAATCTCATGATTCGATCATCAATAATAATCAACAACAACCCCATCAAGAAAAAAGTAATATTTGCATCAATTTTCTTGTCAGACCGTTCATTCCTCTTGCTTGACCATAAGATGTATACCATTCCGACGAGTCCAAGTAACGGGGCAAGTCCGAAGATGATTGCTGTTATATAGGCTTCTCGAGACACCAAGTCGAAGTAATTCCCTGTAAACAAGGCTAAGATCTTTTCTGCATTTTCCAATTCAATGAATTTTTGGAGGCTAAAGTAGGTAGCTGCAGTGGGATAAAAGAAGCGTCGGTAGATCAAGGCGAACGGCAGTAATCCGACCGCGAAAACAAAAGAGCTAAGCATTGTCAGATGGGCGCCCATAGGTGACAGATTCTCGTTTTCACTGCAGTATATCACAGTATAAGCTAACAGGAAGAGGGAGAACGCAATAACTCCTGTCAGGTAATGTGACAGAAACGTCACGACAAGAAATGCTGTGACTAGGTAAAGGTTCTTTCTTTCACGAGATTTAATGTATCTAAGAATGGAGTATACGAAACAGAAGAAGAAAAAGTAGCCAAGACCGTTGGGTATTGACACGTAGCCCCAGATAATAGCTGTCGGAAATAGAGAAATTGCGAGTCCTGAGAAGACGGAAATATTCTCATTCAAGCCTAGGGTTGTTGCGATCTTGTACGAGATCAGAGGAACGAATACCCCCCATAGCACCGGTACAAGCAGCAAATGTGTCCAGTACACATCAACTCCGAACATCCGAGCGAATATTACACTCATTGCGGCCTGAAGGTTTTCACCTCTTAAGGATACATATATTTGCAGGAGCAAACCTTCTCTTGCCCAGCCAAGCCCATGGTATATTACATTGTCAAATATTAGTCGGGTCCTTCCCAAGACCGCTTGCTGAACGCCTACGTTTCCTACAGGAAACATAATAACCATGAGAGAGCGAGAAAGTATAGAATGCGGAATAAGAGATAACAGCTTAAGGTAGGTTCTTGCGCTTGAGAGAAACATGATCAGCAATAGGAAGGTTGCAGCAAAGAAAGCTAGCAAGAAAGTTATGGGGACGGCACCCCATACGGAGTATATTTCGTCTACACGGGATACGTATAGTATGTAAATAGAATATACAAATGTGACCAAGTAGAGCAATGCTATTATGCGGATGTAGACAGGATCGTTGGTTCTATCTATCTGCATACCTGAGCTTCTTCCTTCTACTGAGCGCTGACGCAAAGAGTGAAACAATACTCAAAACTAGTACTATTCTGTTTGTATCAAGGTTGTAGATTATCATCACTACTAGCCCCGCGAGAGCCAATACTACTATGAGAAGAAGGTTACCCATGAGGAATCTAATAAGAGCCCTCTCGTCTTGGAAAACGCCATGTCCGATGAATGTCGCGTTGATCAGAAAGTACAGAATGGTTGCAGGTATTCCGATAACAGGAGTTGACGAAGTACTTAGATTCAATAGGATTATCAGGACGCAGAAAAGGGAGAAAATAGTGAAGCATAGTCTTGTGTCTTGAACAATCAGGCGTGTCAACTTTGGAAAGAGGGATTCGCCCTTCATCAAAGGATGTCCAACTGCTGCTTTTTCTTTACCAAAGGCAATCGTTGAGAGACTCCTATGTAGTTACGGTAATCGTTGCAGAGTGGTTTAAATGCCTTTAGATGTTTTTCTAGGTCTGCACACAAGAGCAACAATAGAGATTAACATTAATTTCATCCTACTGAAACTACGTTGCTGGAACAGGTTTTCTGGTGACCTTGTTCAAAAGCCAAGATGGCTTCATACCTGGAAGCAACTTGGTAAAGCCATCTATGATTTCCCATATCTTCAACGGAAGAGACTCGAAAATGAGATATGAGGACAACGGAGTGCAAAAGACGCCGCGTCTGAGCACCACATAATGTTTTGGCAAGAGGGCGCGCAGACTTCCATTGTCAAAGCTGTGAATGTGTCCATATAAGGGGGAGAATTTCCCACAGTGAATGCACTGTACCCTTACAATCCGTTCCTTGTATGGCACGCTGATAATCAAAGTCCCTTCATTCCTGAGCGCAAAGCCAATTTCATTTAGCGTTCGGGAGGGGTCCTCTAGGTGCTCAAGTAACTCCAGACAGGTAATCCTATCGAAGACTTGTGGTCTGAATGGAAGCTTTTCCGAACTCGCACGAATGACGTCTGCCTTCCCAATCCTTCTTTTTCCTTCTTTCAGCTTCTGTAGGGATATGTCTACCCCGATGACTTGTGGGCAGTGATTCAAGATGAAGCTCATTGGGTAGCATTCACCACACCCCACATCAAGGATCATGTCATTGCTGTGAGGTTGTAGGTAGGACAAAGCCAACTCAGCGCGCCTTCGCTCCCCATGAAGTTTACTTGGATCTTTGAAGTTCCAGATCATTGTCAGGTCCTATTCACCAGCAAGTTTCGGGCCACATTCGCACGGATTTCGCATCAACAAGGTTATGGCTGTAAACCCAACGATTCAATGTAATCAGGCACTTGATTTTCATTTTGATCGAAAGTTGTATCTACTCCCGTTGAGGAAAGAAGTGAAAAAACGTTGCCCTCAGGGATTGTGATATGAATGGACCTCATTCTGTTGGTTTCATCTTGCACTACATTGAGCTCAGTTGGTGCATCTGTCAACATAATACCGCCAACATATTCACCAGAACCTAAATTATATAGTGCTATGAGACCCCTAGCAATTTTAGACAACCCATAGCTATCGTTGCTTGAGTCGCTAAAATAATAGGTTGTCTCTAGTGGTCGAACGTAGTATACGGAAATTCCTAGCCTAATTAAAGCCTCGTCTCCAGTTGGCAGAAATATACAATATATCAACCGATTCTGTCCTCCTCCAGATTCTGTGAAATTCTCAGGCAAGAGAGGAAATCCACCGATACCTTCATTCGAATATCTCCACACTTCAGGTGTCTCACTTTCCGTCGATCCATACCATCTAGGTTTTGAAACCACCCAGTTGACCCTCACTCCCTCTGCAGTTGTTATTGGCTCACGACTTCCGACAACAGTTGTCCACGTTTCACCTTCGTCATTGCTGTAGGCTAATGGCGGAAACGTCCCAGCGTAGATGACATCAGGAAGCCAAACTTCAATAAGAGCCCATTGATCCACACTAGCATTGTTTTCAACGTATAAATCATAAGATGCGTATCCTTTAGTCATATTGAAATTACTATGTGTCACAATCTCATTAAAGGTCAAAGATGGTGTGCTGAGAGCATACATGTGTCTTGGGTGAAGCGTGACGCCTCCAGTCAAACTTTGTGTGAAGAAAAACCCATATTCACGCGAGTTTGTGTCATAGGAGTTTACTCCACCTATGAGACCTGGGATGTAAAGGCGAGTAAAATCACCAACTTCAAGATTCATCGTACTTGCTCTGGAACTTTCCCACATCAGATTTAGGAGGGGATCATCCCTTTCCACAACACCGATCAAGGAATCATTTCTAAAATCTAGTTTAAATCTGAACTGGTCGGTCATTGCAGCGGATGAAATCTGCTCATTTTCATTCCATTCAACCCAAGATTCGCTTGAGGGATCATAGTATTCAACGGCTGTCAAGTTCCCGAGAGTTGACCCACCGATTGATACCTCGCCCAAATTCACCCTTTCATATAGATCGCCCCAATAGTCCACAACTTCGAGAGTCAGCATTGTAGGATTGAAAATAACCCTCAGTAGGTTATTCTGAATGTAATATCCTAGTGGAGCATCCCAATAGAATGCCATGACGTTAGGACCAATAGGCAGAGGCGGTATTCTGTATTGAAAAATGTAGACCTCTCCGTGCTCATCATTGAATACTGCGTACGTGCTAAAGATCTTAGATGCTTCATTGATCACGGAGTCAAAATTCGACGTTCTAAACGACGAAGCGATGAAGTATCCAGTGTCTGCTCCATACATTTCCATATTTTCATACATGCTAGTTACAGAGGGGTTTTGCCCTAAGTAACCACCACTCCCTTTTGTGTAGACATAGTATTTTTCAGGATTTTTCGTTCCAAGGAAAGCAGTAGCGATAGTTGCGGTGCTAGGCATAGTTATCACGACATATCTTCCTTCCGCGTGTTCGTCAATGTATCTTATTGCTTCCAGTTCGAGTTGTGTAGGGTGGAGACCCCGGAGTCGTGAGTATCCCATCTGAATTGAGGAAACGGAGAATCCTGAAAGAGAGAGGCATATAAGAAGCCCGAGGATGATTCTTCTGACCGGTAGATTCAATATTCTCCGTTTCAAGTCAGATGCTAGCTTCACACGTTTGTTCAAAGATGATCCCCTGACAAAGCTAGCTGAAATGACAATAGTCAGAGCTGCAAATGGAGTTGCTATGAAGTCTCTGAAGGGCAAGAATCTTGTGGGACTAAAAGGAACATTCAACATAATGTGTTGTGTTATCCAATAGTCGACAAGGGTGATGATAAAGACCAGGAGAGGAAAGAGTACCAAAACTCTCTTTCCATGACTCGTCTTTCGTAGAGTGTACACCATTCCAAGAATACCTAGAAAAGGGGACAAACCGCGTAGGACAAGTTCCTCAAAAGAATAAACCATGAACTCTCCAAATATCAATTCCCAAGGTGTTGCATTCTGCAGTTCAGCAAGGCTCAGTGCTATGACTTCTTCTGAATAACTTGAGGCAACAAACCCTGGAGCGAAAAGGTAGATTATATTATTCATACTGAACACGGCAAGAATCGCTACAACACACACAGCGAAAGAGACTGCCACCACAAGCTTTGGCTTCAAAAATCCTTGTGATCTGGTGACTTCATACCTCCTCAAGGAAAAAGCCATGAAGATTGAGACAAATGACATTACGCCCGTCAAGGGATGGACCAAGCCTGAGGCTGCAACAGAGATCAAGGCCACTAGCAATTTCATTCTGTTGCCGTGTTGTAGGTAAGACCCGGAGATGTAAAATACGACAAACAGGGACACGAAGCCCAGAGTGTTCGCTGTTGGTTTGGCGCCCCACTGGATAAACAACGTAGCACAACTGGCAAGGAAGGATGCCAGTAGCGAAACCTTTTCGCCGAGTGCCAGTATTTGAGCCATTTTATACACGCTAAGCGGTACGAAGACCCCCCAAAGTATTGGTGTCAGAAAGGTGTGAGACCAATAAACGTCAACCATAAGAGTTTTGGCAAATACAGCTGTGAGTAACGCTAAACCTTTCGTCTTCAGAAGCCAATACAATGTCCATGGATTTAGCTGGTGTGAATAAGAATAAGTCCTCAAGTTTCCGTTATCAACGATCATTTGTGCCCAACCCATGTGAGCAGCGGAATCTCCGGAGTTGCCAGGAAAAAGCACGATGGCAAAAACCATTATTGAGAGTAAAGAAAATGTTATTGTTAGCGCGATTTTTGAGATGGCTTTCGTACGAGAATACAGAATTATGCCAACTAGAACAGAGGCCGCGAAAAAATATGCCAGGAAGATAGAGGGAGATATGACCCCCCACACTGGACCGTATACCCACCCAGACCTAGCCTCGATCAGGAGGTAGAGAGCATAAACAACTGGGGCGAGGAAAAGAACGTATTCCTTAGAAAAGTATGGTTTGGCATCATCTTTCTTGGCTTTGATTTCTTTGTACCCTAGGCTTTGCTTTCTGATTCTCGCCAATATTATCAGTGATAATTGGGGACCCAAAAGGATCACTGCAAGTCCATAAATGTTGAGTCGATAGAATATGATTAAGGGAACGCCTACCAATATAACAAGTGAAATACCAAGGAAGACCCCAAACGCATATCTGATCAGCAAATGATTCTCACTCTCAAAGAACATATTCCCAAGGAGATAACCAACAAGCACAATGTACACACAAGATGTGACAATCCCAATAGGCGAAGAGTGAAGAATGGCCACATTCGCCATAATGATTAAGATCACAATCACAAGAAGTAACTCAACATACAACTTTCGCATAAGCGCAAGGATTTGCTGGATTTTTGTCATCACTATCACAACATTCAAAGAACCTTTTTAGCGTTTCTTAAAGCCATATTTCTCTCATCACAATGTATTATGAGCCTAATCCTTGGAATCGTCAATACAGATTTTCAGCGGAAGAACCGCAAAGTGTTTGTTTCTACAAGGATCTTGGAGTCCCGGGGCGGATTTGAACCGCCGATCTCCCACTTACTGGGTGGGTGCCCTAGCCAACTAGGCCACCGGGACGTAGTATGCGTTGTCGTATCATCCATGTGAAAAGACATGCAGCCGTCGACGTCTGGGAACGTAGATTCTTAGTAGGACTTTCATGGCAGGCTTTGGGATAGATGCACTCCTAGACAGAACATGTTCTCTCACGGAATAGAGATTCTTGATTACCCTTCCAAAGTGACTCAGACCCAACCGATATATTATAATTGGAACCTCTTCAAATCCGAACTTGTCCTTGAATCTTTGAAGTGAGGGATACAGACTTGGGGCTTTCCCTTTTCGTCTCACTCGATCCCAACCATATTCAAACCAGTGATATCCATATTCACGTGCTCTTCGCACCATATCTGCAACGAGCGCTTCATTGGGGTATTTATCTAAGAAACTGCTGTGAGACATCGCCTTGCCAACTTGCATAAGTCTGTTGTACTCTTGAATCACAAAGTAGGCTATGAGAACTCCCCTATAAATGGCACCATACACGTTGAAGTGTTTTCCTAAATAAGCTTTCGTGTGGACTAATTCGGAAAGAAATACTTCTTTGTGGCTATCTGGGTAAGCTCCCCATCGTCCCTGCCTCTTCAAAGCCGATAGATTACATTGATGAATGTCATCAATCCAAGCGTTTATTTTGTCCACAGTATCGATTTTCACTACACTCACTCCTTCTCTCTCTGCCTTGCGTACACGGTTTCTTGCGCGCTTGTTAAACTGATGTTTCCAGATTTCTTCAAAGCTCCTATCTTTTGTTCGAATGATGTGAGAATATATAGTCTGAATGCTGGCATTTCGTTCTACGAACCAAAAGTTCATAGCGGCAGTGTATGACCTTGGCCAGAATGTCGGGGCACACGTAGAAAGATAATCAATTCCTACCTTTCGCAAGATACTAGAGACATAATCAAGTGCTTCTGGGATTAGATCAATGGCTTCCTCGTTTTCAGGAAGTAAAGATGCATAGGTAAAAATCGGCGAAGTTGCTAATCTAAAACTCCTGAACAAAACCGTTGTGTTCAATGGAAAGAGTAACCGCCTTTCCCCTTCTCTGATTAAAAGGGGCAATTGGTTTCTAGTCAGCGCATTAAGCTCGTATCTGTGATGTAGAACGGAATATGGGCTTTGGTCAACAATCTTGTTCCAAAGACTAGAATCTTTTACTACACGAATTTCCAAGAGCCTCACGCCTGTCTCGAGAAGTTCATGAGAAATAAAACGTTCAAAATCATCCGTCTTCTGTGTCACAACATCATATGGGCAAATTAAAGATTGCCGCTACCTGTCGTTGTCGCTCGCAATATTTCGTCAAAATCGTTGATTATCTTGTCCCAGTCGTACATATTTTCCACGTCTCGTCTAGCATTGCTACCAACTTCCGCGACCAAGCTTTCTTGATTGACTACCCGTAGAATTGTAGACACTAGATCCTCAATCCTAGGATAAATCAAGAAGCCATTGTAGCCATCGATTATTAGATCTTGCGAAACGCTTCCATAGCAAGTGATTGTGGGCTTTGCACACGCCATATATTCCAAGACTTTCCGTGGAACAGATCCGAAAGTACCTGTTCGGGCTTTGAGTGGCCCTATTGCCACGTCAGAAATACATACGAATTTCGCAACTTCGCTATGATCGACGGGTTGCACAAATCTCAAGGACCTCTCTACGCCCAATTGTTGTGCCGATTCTTTCAGGTCTGTTTTCTGTGGTCCATCTCCAACAACGAGCACCACAATGTTTGGATTTTCGGAGACTATCGCTGGCAGGGCTTTCACAAGCAACATGAGTCCCCTAGATTCTACAACGCTCCCAATAAACAACAGAATCTTCTTCCCTTCAACTTGAAGAGCTTGCCGAAGAGAATGACATTCAATATCCGGTCTGAATTGCCTGGTGTCTACACCGTTAGGAAACACCAGAACCCGATCTTCTTTAAGTTGATGTGTTTTAATCAGCATTGACCTCAGCGGAGAACTGACCACAAAGACATAGTCGGCGCGTTTCAGAATTACACGGTAGAGACTATCTAGCGTGTGCAAGTAAAGAGAGTCAACGATGTTGGAAGGAGTGTCATACACATCATGGGTTCTGACAAACAATGGAAGTCCAAAAGTGCGAGATAGTATAAAAGCCGAGAATGATGCGAGATGCGAACCATGATGTTGAGATAGAACCAGATTGAATTCCCTAGCTTTGTTAATCTGCACACCTTTCAAAATCAAGAGCAGATGACTTAGTGTAAGCACAAAGGCACGCAGGTTCCTATGCTTTTTCAACACGTAGTGTGGAACAAAAGTTGGTACTCTTAACACGGTAAACTCGGTGTTATCTTTGCATCCGAGTGTACAAAGTGGTGTACATTTCTTGGGACATCTTTGGGGTGCTATCAGTGTTATATTATGACCTTTCTCTGCAAGTCTCTTCATTACTCCATGGATAGTAATGGATGAAGCATTCATAGGTAGGTAATTTTGGGCCACATAAAGAATCTGCAATGGCGTCATCACAGAAAACGACCGATCGAATCTGGAACGTACACCGAATACCTTGGGTTCAAATTTTTCATTTGCGTGACAATTCTTCAACAAGTTCAATCATGGTTTTCACTTCGAGTTTTCCTTCTTCTCTTTTTTCGCAGACATACGACAAGATTTTGCTGAAATTCGGAAACATATCTCTGCTTTCTCCAAAACTGGACAGGTGAGTGTACATGGAAAAGATCTTACTGTTCCGTATAGCTCTGTTCACACCTTGAATTGCTTTAGTTGTCACCAAACTGAGTGGAATCAAAGGTCTCTTTCCGTAAGGCAAGCACCCCTTGACTGTCCACATTCCAGGAATTGTTTCTTTCGCTGTTACTACATGAGGAGGAAACAGAAGATAATAGGACAGAAATTGAATCAAAAAGGATGAATATGTCCTCATTAGGTTCAAAACGGTCTTCTCCATTCTTAAACACGGATACAACTTGGGAGGAACGTCTCTGAATGCTACAAAACCGTACTCTTTCAACGTTTCAAGATGCCCAACATAATCGCGGGGAAAGGCAAACACTCTAGGGATCAAGCCGTATTCACTTTTCATAAGCTCTACTGATTTCTCAATTTCGGCTCTAGCCAATTCCTTTCCACATCCAGGATCGCCAAATAGCTGATGGGAAAATGAGTGGCATCCGATTTCGTGAGGAATTTTGCTCTCCTTCACATAACTGACTATCTTATCTATAATGTCCTTGCCATACCATTCTGGATTTCGCTGAACTCCGCCTGAACAAGGATCAAAACGATACCAGTCATCTTTTAACCAAGAATAATTCGGACGAGGCATGTCGGCATGTGGTAGCCCGCTCGAATGGTTCTTTGTGCAATGATCTAGCAGCAGATGACCCAAAATGTTCCAAGTGGCATGAACGTTATATTTCTCAAGGAGTTCTATTAGAGGGTCTAGGATTTTTCTGGTATTCACCGCAACACGCTTAAGCTCTGGTAGATCGATGTTTTTTCTGTGGACACGTCCCCAAGCCAATTCGACATCGATTCCTAACATAAAGGAGCCGTTCATCTTCATCGTCTTTGGTTTGAAGTTCATCTTAGACTGCTCCAGCACCTCTCATGCGTAAGAAGATGGTCCATGCGAGAGAGCTTGTACGGATTAGGTGCATCCCACTAAATAGAAGTCTACGATTCAAGTAATAATAATACCATTGAACATGACCATCCCACTGCTTCTTGAACTCATATACTCCACGCAGATACGGAGTTTTCTCCCATGGAAGGCCACCTATGTCATACGTGGTAACGCCGTTTTTTCCTGCCCATTCCACGGTTCTCCACCGCAATAGATTGTTTGGATTATACTTGAGGAAAGCATCCAGAGATGCACTTTGAAGGCAAACCAAGTTCTTTCTGTAAGTGAGGCAAAGAACTCCTGCTATTACTTGTCTTTCATATCTAGCCACAAATAGTCGAGACAGGTTTTTATGATGCAATCTGAACAATTCTCTAAAGAAGCTGTGAGAATTCGTAGGATAACGTTTCTCTTTACCGTGAAGCATTTGTATGTCATAAAACATTCTCCATTCTTGCCAAGTCTTGGCAACAGCCACTTCCACGCCCTCAAGCTCAGCTTTTCTAACACGTCGACGAGCTCTCTTGTCCAACGCGCGCCAGACATTCTCCAATGATCTTCTCAAATCAATAATAATTGTGCTGAATGGAAAAGCAAGATATCCCCTAGATCTGAAGGCTTCCTTGAAACCACAATTCATCGATGGATAGGGAATAAACAGCAAGTACACTGTTCTTGCTTTCCTCTTATTCAAAGCCTCAATTATCTTCTCCATAACAATTGATTTATTCCCCTGAACATACAGAGGCCCTCCCCTGATTTCGTAGCAATCAGAAATGCCAAAAAGCTTCTTTCTGAACAACATTACACCTCCAATGTTTTCCCCTTTGTTTTGTACAAGCAAGAAGAAGGGTTCAACATCCATGGAGTTTCTCAACACTTGCGCCCATTCATAAGTTTGGAAAGCGTCACACACTCTGCTTTCCGATAACAAGTTGTTCCATTCTTGGATATCCAGTGTATCAAATGTGGTCATTTTCACATTGTACATTTTCAACTCACTCTCGAATCACTTGCGTTGGTCTGAATGCTGCAATAATCGACTAACGAATCCAACCCGCAATCCGCATCAAGATGTCTAGAGTAGACCCTATGAAAGTCTCCGGCAAACGGGAACAAGTCAAATGTAGAAAAGTGTATAGTAGTTCTCCTCTGAGAGTGAGGGGGAGCAAGGTAATCATGTAATCCCGTTTCTCAAGGTGAACAATTTTCCTAAAAAACCGACGCTGCAACCGGAACGATGGTATGTTGCTGGTGGATACAGAGCTGTGCAGAAACATGAGACCCTGTTTCTTGGCTTCATCAATTGCTTTCGCTATAATCCTTGCGCCCAACCCTTGACCCCGATATGGTTCTTTGACGTAATATACTACGTAGTTAGAAAGACTAAGTATGCCACAAGCAGCTATTGCGTCGAAATCGTTAATCACACAAATAGTCAACAACTTCGAGGATAGGAACTCGTTGGCAAAACGGGTTGGAAACTCTTGCATTTTTCCGACAAACTGCTCTCCGCAACCTGAAATGAATCTCATATGTAAACTCTCAACCTAGAAGATAAAGTGGTTGATACTCAAAGCCAGTCACAGATTCTGCTTTTAAACGAGGCTCTTGTAATATCATCATGTATTCATCTGCTTGTAACCACTCTGATTGACCCTACTGCAAAACCCATTAGCCACGCAAAATATCTTAAGTTGAAGACTATCGGAAAAGCAAGCATGCTCCAATCCTTCTGTTTTCTAATTATTCTGAAGGTTTGGGGAGCATGATACAAGATGAGTCCTATAAAAGCTAACAGGGAAACCCAGACGACACTCAAAAAGTACAATATGGGCGCTAGGAAAACCACAAAAGTCAACATCACAGGAATGTACAGACTTGGAGGGTGCTGTTCTCTGCCTTTCAAGAGTTCCGGATGGCGGAGAAAATTGTTGATCTCGTAGATGCCATTGGCCATCTGCTTCTTGAAATACCGCTTGACCGATGAGACCCACTCGTGATAGCACACAGCGTCTTTTCGTAGAGCGATTTTCCACCCAGCGTTCGAGGCTCGCTGAGCCAAGTCCTCGTCGCTTCCACGTTTCAGCCCTTCATTAAATAGACCTACCTGGTCAAACACTGCTTTCCGATACACGGTGCAGGTGCTTGTGATGAAATCCACGTATTTCGAGGTCATCTGGTCGTAGCGATCCTCTGATTCGAAGCCGATGATCCGTGCCCAAAACTTCGCGTTAGGTTTAGTGGCGACGTAGCCGCTGACGATGCCAGTTTTGTGGTCTTCAAGCTCGTCCAGGACCTTGAGCAAATAGTCTTGTTCCACGTACGTGTCTGAATCCACGATGAGAACAACATTTCCAGTGCTCTTCTTGATGCCAGCGTTCATGGAAGACGGGTACCCGCCATGTTTCTTCGAAATCAATCTCACCGGATAGGGCTTCAGGAGGCTTAAAGTCGCATCAGTTGACCCGTCGTCTACTACGATAACCTCAAGCTTTTCACGTGGGTAATCAAGCGCCAGAGTGGACTCGAGGCAGGCTTTGATGGTGGATTCGCCGTTGTACACGGGAACCACCACTGAGACGAATGGCACCGGCTCAACCTCGGTCGGGGTGCTCTGCGTCATAGCGCGATGCCCGCAATGATTCTGGGACCAAGTCGCCGTGCCACAGCGCGGGGCATTCTAGACCACATTCTGGACAACCAAATGTACTTCTTCGCTGTAGGATCGGGCAGCGCAACCTCGCCGGGCGACAAGATGTAATCCTCGAGCGGGGCTTCGCGACCGCCCCACCCAGCCTTAAAACGGTACACGCCGCTCTCATCTTTCCGAGTCTGCCCCAAGTCAAAAACGCGGAACCCATGTTTCAGCCCGAACTCCATGGTGTTCCACAGAAGCAGATTTGTCGGATTCAGCCGTGCATATTCCTGGTGGACAACGTTTCCGAACCAGTAAAGCGTGTCCCGAAAACCAAACACCATCACACCCGCGATCGGCCGGTCCTCATACACCGCTAAGGTCATCCGCAAGGACCCGTCCGATCGGAACGTATTATACAAGTTCTGGAAGAAGGCGAAAGAGTGCGGAGGCGATCCATGTTTCTTTTGGGCATCGAGATACAAGTCGTAATAGGGCTTTAGCCCGTCTGCGTCCACTTCATCGATCTCCACTCCGGCTTTCACAGCCTTCCGCAGAGAATTCCGCGCTTTCTTCTTCAGGCCGGCCCACAGCTCCGATTCATCCTTTGTCAGGTCGATCCGGAAGGTGACATGTCGGTGGACAGGCGTAAACCCGAAGGATGGAAGCATTACGGACAGTCGTTGGGGAGGTTGCCGCACTTCCACATAATCGGCTTTTAGCATGCCTTTCAGGTTCGTCGTGTACTCCATGAGGTGCGACAGAATGCGCTGAGCCTTCGAAGAACGCAACCCATGTTTCAGTAGGGGTCCCGCATACTCGACAAACGGCAACGAAATCAGTCGCTTGCCGAAGATTAGGCTCTTCACGTACAGAAGGGGGAACGCTCCGACGAT
>JABAOH010026702.1_pt2 | contig 17576 bp, 16 predicted proteins | sample 7062181 | NCBI WGS metagenome assembly JABAOH01 (sample SAMN14538630, study PRJNA623070) | marine sediment metagenome | biome: marine biome [ENVO:00000428]; feature: marine pelagic biome [ENVO:01000023]; material: deep marine sediment [ENVO:00002113]; isolation source: pool of 5 deep marine... | reverse complement strand
GCCAGCCTCTTCTTCGCATCCTCAACCTCAGCGATACCAGGGTCAGCGTCTTTCCAGAGGTCGAGCCTTATACAAACCATAGCTTTAAAAATATCACGAGCTATCCAAATTTAGTTGAAACGAAACAAAATTGAGCCAATTTAGCCTTTAGATCAATCGTCCGCTTGCGTACACTATTTGTTACATAGACGGACACTTTTTCTTTGCGAGCATATACTCAAACCGTTTGACTTCTCTTACAGAAAATATTGGCATATTACTTGCACATAAAGGAATTGATTTTATAGCTATGTTAAAAAACTATATAAATATCGCCTTAAGGAATATTAATAAACACAAATGTTATTCCCTTATCAATATAACAGGCCTTGCGATCGGGATGGCTTGTTGTATCCTCATCCTTTTATGGGTACAAGATGAGCTTGACTATGATAAGTTTCATGAAAATTCGAATTATCTATACAGGATTGCAAGGGAGGTCGAAAGCGGTGGCCAGAAATATTATCAAGCGACAGCACCAGCCCCTCTTAGCCTTGCCCTCAAAAACGAAGTCCCTGAAATCATCAGAAGCTCAAGATTCAGTGATGAAGGCGAGAAGTTAATAAAATATGGCGACAAGAGCTTCCAGAATGACATTGTAGCTCTGGCCGATCCTGACTTCTTCGAAATGTTTACTTTCCCACTCATTAAAGGTGACCCAACTGCGGCATTTGCCGATAGATATTCTGTGATTATCACCGAGCAGATGAGCCAGAAGTACTTTGGTGCTGAAGATCCTATAGGAAAGGTTATAAATATTGACCGAAAAGATTTTACTGTCACCGGGATTATGAGAAACGTTCCGCATAACTCGCACATGCAGTTTGATTTAATAGTCCCATTTTCTTCAAGAAGTGAACGGATAAGAAAGCTTCTCAATAGCTGGAGAGTGCATGCTTATTATACATATGTCCAACTTAATAAAAATGCTGGAATTATTGATGTCAACCGCAAGATGTCCGCCCTTATAAGCAGGAACACTGACAAGAAAATCCAACTCAGTCTGCAGCCACTAACCAGGATTCACCTTTATCATGATGTCCAAGATTTTCTTAAAGGGCATGGTGACATCAAGTATGTATATTTATTCTCTGCATTGGCCTTGCTTATTCTGGCGATCGCTTGTTTTAACTTCATGAACCTGACAACAGCGCGCTCCGAGGACCGAGCTAAGGAAGTCGGCATACGAAAAGTGGTCGGTGCGAATAAGACGAATCTTATAGAACAATTTCTTGGTGAATCGGGAGTATTGGCCTTTATCGCACTTATCTTTGCTATCGTTCTTATTGAGTTATCGCTCCCGGCATTCAGCGCATGGTCGCAAAAGCCTTTAAGCTTTGATTTTTCAGGTAGTATGCAAATTCTATTGAGCTTGGCTGGAGTATTGATAATATCAGGATTCATTGCCGGCGGTTATCCAGCCTTCATACTTTCATCCTTCAAGCCTGTAGAAGTTTTAAAGGGCGATCTGAAATCAAAGAGAGGAGGTTCAACTTTCAGAAGGATTCTGGTTTCTGTCCAATTTGCACTCTCTGTATTCTTAATAATCAGTACATCGGTCATATATAACCAACTTGAATATATTAGAAACAGGGATTTAGGTTTTGACAAACAACAACTGGTATCTATGTATATGGAGGGGGACTTTAGAAGTAACTATGAAGCCATAAAGAGTGAGCTTTTGCGAGATCCAGCTATTCTAGATGTAACTGCTGGCACTTCACCAACGAGGGGATTTGACGGTGTTACTTCCGTGAAATGGAACGGTAGAGAATCAGACGAAGAGATAGTGTTCGATAGTCTCCCAGTTGACTATGGTTTTATCGAAACTCTTGGAATGAAGATGCTTCAGGGAAGAAGCTTTTCAAGAGACTTTCCTTCTGACGCGAAGAATGGTTATATAATAAATAAGACCGCTGCAAGGCTGATCGGAACGGAATCTCTAGTTGGCAAAAGATTCGCCTTCATTTCTTACGGAAACAATTTGGAAATTATTGACCATCAAGGCACAATCATAGGGGTCGTGAAAGATTTTCACAACTTATCTCTTCACAATAAGATTGCTCCTTTGGTTATGTATCTGGATCAAACAAAGCTCCATGAGATGTGTGTCCGGATAAATCCTGATAAAGTTGCTGACGCAATCGCTCTTTTAAAAAGAAAATGGAATGAGTTTGCGCCGCAATATCCCTTCGAATTCCATTTTATCGACGAAACTATAGATAGCTTCTACAGGGCTGAACAACGACTAGGCACAATCTTTAACTTTTTTACAGTTCTTGCAATTTTTGTTTCTTGTCTGGGTTTATTTGGCTTAACATCTTTTATGGCAAAAAAACGCACGAAGGAGATCGGGATAAGGAAAGTATTAGGGGCATCTATTTCTGGAATAGTGAGCCTGCTTCTGAAGGAATTTGTAGCCTTAGCTTTACTCGCAAATATTGTAGCCTTGCCGATTGCTTATTTTACCATGAATAAATGGCTGCAGAATTTTGCATACAAGACAAACATCGGAATCTTGACTCCTGTTCTATCGGCTGGCCTGGCTCTGGTTATTGCGTTACTCACAGTGAGCTATCAGTCTATAAAAGCTGCAATTGCCAATCCGGTAGAGTCATTGAGGTATGAGTAAAAGGAAAACTAAATAAATAACCAGTTCGTGGAGTAGAAAACTAGAGTGGCAGCGCTACGGGGATTCGAACCCCGGTCTGATGGCTGAGAACCACCTGTCCTAGTCCCCTAGACGATAGCGCCGCAGGAAGTAAAGTACCAGATACACCTCTGGAATGTCAACGATTATTCCCTGTTTTTAGCTTTTATTTATTTTCAGCCTTTTTGCCATAGTTTCAGCTATTTTCAGTCAAATTTGGAACATATTTGGAACACGGGGATGAAGTCTATATTTGATTTGACACTCCCCTCATTAATTGTTATTCTTTTGCCAAGTAAGCTGAGGGAACAATGGGAACAAAGTGTCCTCAATGTCATTTCGATAATCCTTCTGATTCTAAGTTCTGTAAAGAGTGTGGAACCCAATTAATCCCTAAAGAGGAAATCCCTGTCACTGAAACCATCGAAACACCAAAAGAAGAATTAACCGCAGGCTCTACATTTGCTGGACAATACCAGATTATTGAGGAACTGGGTAAAGATTAAATTTAAAAAAGTCCTTAAATGTAACAATAAGAAATAATAAGTCGTAAAAGGAGGCTACAAATGAGGAACATACTGTGTGCAATGAAGAAGTTATCGATGATTCTTCTAGCGATAATCACTCTTTTTTTTATAGTAAAAATGGAGGCCCTGTACGTACATGCCTATGATGATCTAACAGCAAAAGTAGATGAATTGTTTAGAGAATGGGATAGAAATGATTCTCCCGGGGCAGCATTAGGAATCATTAGAGATGGGAGGATAATATACAAACGAGGATACGGCATGGCGAATCTAGAACATAATATTCCGATTAAACCGGACTCCGTTTTCCGCATTGCATCGATCTCGAAACAATTTTTTGCAGCAGGAATTATTATTCTTGAACAACAAGGAAAAATATCACTCGATGATGATATCAGGAAATACTTACCTGAACTTCATGACTATGGGCATACTGTTACCATTCGGCATTTGATCCATCATACAGGAGGCATTCGAGATTATCTTTCTTTAAACTATTTAGCTGGAAGACGTATCGGAAAAAGAAAGAACGACTATTTTTCAATGAAAGATCATATGGAATTAATGGCGCGTCAAAAAGGCCTGAACTTCAAGCCTGGAGAAAAGTATTTGTACTCTAATTCTGGTTACGTACTCCTTGCAGAGATTATTGCTAGAGTTTCTGGATCAAGCGAAGCAGATTTTTTAAAAAAGTACATATTTGATCCTCTTACAATGAAAAATACACTTGTCCATACTGATTGTGACCAGATTGTTAAAAATCGAGCGATTGGATATTCTCCCATGCCAGATGGTGGATATAAAATAGACATAACAAGAGATCAGACTACTGGACACGATGCGGTTTTTACTTCTGTAGAAGATATGTTTCTTTGGGACCAGAATTTTTATGATAACAAGCTGGGTATTGATAAAGAAAAGTTTATAAAAGCGCTACTAACGCCGGGAAGGCTTAATAATGGAGATAAAATTACATATGCCCTTGGGTTAGATATAGGCGAATACAGGGGACTAAGAACAATACGACACGATGGTGCGTGGGCTGGGTATCAGGCTGAATATATACAGTATCCTGACCAGAAATTTTCGATTATTTTATTCTCAAATGTGAGTACATTTAATCCCAGTAACAGAGCGAGGAAAATTGCAGACATCTATCTTGCAGACAAACTCGCCAAAAAAGAAGAGAAAAAACCAGCTCCAGAAAAGAAAAAATTAAAAGAGAAGCAGCTGCTTGCCTGCGAAGGTACTTACTGGTTGGAAACATCAAAACTGTTGCGCCGGATTGTTCTGGAAAAGAAAAAGCTATACTATGTCCGTTCCAAAACCAACCGGACAGAACTGGCCCCAATTACTGCAACCGAATTCATCATGCTGGGTACACCTCAAGAAGTGATTGTTCGTTTCTCAGATCAAGAAAAGGGAAAGTACACAAAAGTCACTGTCATCATCGCTGGTGAAGATTCGATACCTGGAAAGCGCATCGAACCTTTTGAGCCCACTGAAGCGGACCTAAAGGAATACGCAGGCACCTACTATTCCGAAGAACTGGATGCGAAGTACAGAATTATGGTTCGTGACGGGAAATTATACATAAAGTTCAGAAACTTCCCCAAAGACCCCTTTAATCCCTTAATCCGGGATGCCTTCAGTTTTTCTGAAGGTTTTATCCGGTTGAATTTCCAGCGTAATGAACAGGGCCGGATTTCCGGTTTCTTGGTCAACACCGGCAGGGTCGTGGATCTGAGGTTTGAAAAACTAGAAGCCGGATCATAGCTTTTGCTAGGACTAAACAGTCAATATGAAATAACCGTACCTGTCAGACATTTTGAGTATTCAATTTGACTCCTTCCTCATTAATTATTATGCTATTGCCAGTAAGCTGAGGGAACAATGGGAATAAAGTGCCCTAAATGTCATTTCGACAATCCCTCTGATTCCAAGTTCTGTAAAGAGTGCGGAACTCAGATTATTCCCTCAAAAGAGATCCCTGTTACCGAAACTCTCGAAACACCCACTGAAGAATTAACCACTGGCTCTACCTTTGCAGGAAGATACCAGATCATTGAAGAGCTGGGTAAAGGCGGCATGGGCAAGGTCTATAGAGTGCTAGATAAAGAGCTGAAAGAGGAAGTCGCACTTAAGCTCATAAAGCCAGATATAGCTTCAGATAAGAAAACTTTAGAGCGATTCAACAATGAACTGAAACTTGCCCGAAAGATTAGCCATAAAAATGTCGGTCGCATGTATGAGCTTATGGAAGAGGAAGGAACCCGATACATCACAATGGAATATGTCCCTGGAGAAGATTTGAAGAGGCTAATTAGGAAAATAGGTCAGTTAAGTGCAGGACAAGCATTACCCATTGCCAGGCAAATATGCGAGGGATTGGTTGAGGCTCACCGCTTAGGAGTGGTTCATAGGGATCTAAAGCCACAGAACATAATGGTTGATGAGGAAGGGAATGCAAGGATATTGGATTTTGGGATAGCCCGTTCACTTAAAGCAAAAGGGATCACAGGGGCTGGAATTATTGTCGGGACGCCTGAATACATGTCGCCCGAGCAGGCTGAAGTGAAGGAGGTTGACCAGCGTTCTGATATCTATTCATTGGGAGTTATTCTTTATGAGATGGTAACAGGACGAGTTCCTTTTGAGGGAGAAACTCCTTTAGGTATAGCTATGAAACACAAGAGTGAGATGCCTAAAGATCCCAGGGAGCTTAATACTCAGATTCCTGAGGATTTGAGCCGGGTGATTCTGAGATGTATGGAAAAAGAGAAAGAGAGAAGATACCAAACTGCAGAAGAGCTTCTTTCTCAATTGATGAATATAGAGCAAGGTATTTCCACTGTAGAGGACACTGTTCCTGATAAAAAGCCTAAAACAACAGGAATACCTGAAATGAGATGGAAAAATTCTATCGCTGTTCTCCCTTTTGCGGATATAAGCCCACAAAAAGATCAGGAATACTTCTGTGACGGGATGACCGACGACATTATAACAAAACTCAGCAAGATCCAGGAATTGAAAGTGATCTCCCGAACATCGGCAATGAGATATAAGAAAACTGATAAAGACATCAAAGAAATCGGTCAAGAATTAGGTGTGGCTTCCATTCTGGAAGGTAGCGTCCAAAAGGCGGGCAATGACATCCGTGTAAACGCTCAGTTGATCAACGTGGAGGATGGATTCCATCTCTGGGCGGAGACCTATGACCGGGAATTAAAGAATGTGTTCGAGATTCAGAGAGATCTCGCAGAGAATATTACCAGTGCTCTAGAGGCAAAACTGTCCACTGAAGAAAAACATCGGCTTGAGAAGAAGCCCACAGAAGATATAGAGGTATATAATATCTATTTAAAAGCTCGTAACTTCTGGAACATGAGAACAGAAGAGGGATTCCAGAAAAGTATAGAATATTTTCAGAAAGCGATCGAAAAAGACACGACCTACGCATTGGCTTATTCAGGAATAGCCGACAGTTTCAATCTTATGGGGTATTTTGATTTACTCCCACCCAAGGACGCATTTCCGAAAGCAAAGAATGCAGCAGAGAAGGCTCTGGAGCTGGATGAAACTCTCGCCGAAGCACACACATCGCTTGCCTTCATTAAAACATTTTATGAGTGGGATTGGGAGGGTGCAAAGAGGTCATACAAGCGTGCGATCGAACTCAACCCGAGTTATGCACAAGCACACTATTGGTATGCAATATTATTTGCAGCAATCGGTAGACATAATGAGTCCATCGCCGAAGCGAAGCAGGCTCAAGAACTTGATCCAGCTTCAGCTGTTACAAGTTTTACTTTGGGAGGAATGTTCCTTTTTGCCCGCCGTTATGATGAGTCGATCGAAGAATATCAGAATGCAATCGAGTTGGACCCAAATCTTTACATTCCTCACTGGCATCTCACTTATCCTTATGCAATGAAAGGATTCCATGATGAAGCCATAACCGAAGCACAGAAAGCTTTGAAACTTTCAGGGAGGAGCCCAAGAATGATGTGTGTGCTCAGCTATGCATATGCGGTGTCGGGAAAGCAAGCTGAAGCAAAGAAATTACTCATAGAAATAAATAAGCTATCAAAAAAGATATACATCCCACCGACTTTCATTGGATCAATTTATTTGGGGCTTGGCGAGAAAGACAAAGCCTTCGAATGGCTGGAAGCGGCTTATGAACAACGCGACCACTGGCTGTATACGCTTAAGTTCGCACCTTGGCTTGATAGCCTCCGCCCAGATCCGCGGTTCAAAGAAATGCTCAGAAAAATAAATCTTGAATAGCTATAGCCAAAGCCTTAGAGCATTACGAGAAATTCCTCTCCCTCTGGAAAGACGCTGATCCTGGAATAGCTGAGGTTGAGGATGCGAAGGAGAGGCTGGCTGGGTTGAAGAGTAAGTAATCCTGAAGTCTTGTTTCTCAGTTCTATAACCAGAAACCACTTACTTGTCTCATAAACAATCAATGCATGTAGATCTCTAGGAGTCCCGGGGTCTCTATGGGGCGGGTCAGATTATACGCTGGCTGTTTGGGGAAATGTCAGCAAAAGGGAAAATGGGTAAATACCCAATGACGGGATCTTGCCCAGCCAGCTAAACAAGGTTATATTTATTATAGCATATTTTCTAAAATGGCAACAGGAAAGAGAACGTGCTGCCAATATGATCCTTAGTATAAGCCAGGTTGAATAAGGACCTAGGGATTGTGTCGCACAACCAAGATTAATTATACTTTTCAATATTAATAGTTAGGTGGCCCATATGTGGAGGGAACTGTGACAATCATAAGGATGTTAGCAATTTTTTTCGCGGCATGTATGATTCTGGCATCGTGCATGTGTGAGAGTTCCTCATCCTATGTTCAGATGATCAGCATAGGATCGCATCGCCTTCAAATTCATCTAGAGGGGAAAGGGGCTCCCGTTGTCGTCATCGATGCCGGAATTACGGACCAGTTGGACAAGCTGAGACCATTGCAGGAGCGTATTGCCCGGGTTACGCATGTCATTACCTACAATCGAGCTGGATACGGGCAGAGTGAGCCCGGCCCTTTGCCCCGGCACAGCGGCCGTGAGGCGCAGGAGTTAAAGACTCTGCTTGAGAAGGCTTCCGTGCCGGGACCCTATGTGCTTGTCGGTCATTCGCTTGGAGCTCTGAACATACAGGTGTTTGCTTCCAAATACCCTGATGATGTTGCCGGGATTGTTCTATTAGACCCGCCGCCGCTCTCATTCATACTAGGGCAGGAATACAGGGAACTCGGGATGATGGCCGAACAGATGACTGCGGAATGGCAAGCCATTGCCGATTCCGCCGCGAAATCTACTGATGTCCAGGAGAAAGCGCGATCCGCTTTCTTCAGTATGATTGCATCAGAGCATCGCGAGATGTTTGGTGAAAGCGCGAGGCTGGCTAGCGCGGTTTCAACGTTTGGAGACATGCCTCTCGTGGTGATGGCTGCGGGGAAGCCCAACCCCGCTTTCGGTGAGGTGGCGGAGGAGTACCAGAGGTACTGGATCGAGCAAAGTCGCGCTCTGGCCGATAAGTCCACAAATGGCAAGTTCGTGCTTGCAGAAGGGGCCTCGCATTACCTTTATTTGGATGTACCGGAGCTCGTAGCGGAAAGTATCCTTTCCGTGATCTACGAAGTGCGTGCGAAATGAGATCGGAAAAGTTTAGCCTCGGACGACCCTGGCTTCCCTGGATTGAAAAGGACAGCAATGCTGGATTAGCACTTCATTATGGAAGATAATTGAGGGGAAGGAAAAGGATATTATCAGTGAGAGAGAAAAATGCTGGCTGTTTTGAGGTTAATTCTGCAAAGGGAGGTTATAATGGGTGTTCTTCACAACGGGAAAGAGAAGTTTGAAAATCTTATAAGAAGAACTAGGATGAAAAGGAACGAACAGAAAAAGAGACCACCAAGAAAGGGCGAGAAAAATAAGCTTTTATTACAACTAACGATTCCTTCCCGTCGGGGAAGAAGAAAAAAATGACTACAGTCCATGAGCTTGATTGAAAAAAGTAATTTAAGGTTTAAAGGAGGTTAGAGTGAAAGAACTAGTTGAATTAATTGCCAAATCATTAGTGGACAATCCGGACAATGTGAAGGTTTCCCAATTAGACGGGGAACAGACTGCGATCCTAGAATTAAAGGTTGCTCCGGAAGATATAGGCAAGATTATCGGAAAACAGGGAAGAACCGCTCAGGCTATAAGAGTTATACTCGGTGCTGCTGGAATGAAACTGAAAAAGAGATTTAACCTTGAGATAATCGATAAAGGATAATTTGGTCAGCATAGATGAATGATATCTATTGGAATTTATTAACATTTGTCTTGGGAGAAAGAAATACAATTCAAGAGAGTATGAGGCGAGTGAAATCCAACTCTCCAAAAGCCCTGGCTTCCCTGGATTGAGAAAATAGCGTAGGGAATTAACGGCTCAACAAGATACACAGTATTGATTTAGCCCTTCAATTTGACTCTTTCCTCATCAATTGATATTCTTTTTCCGAATAATCAAGGGGAACACTGGGAATGAAGTGTCCTAAATGTCATTTAGATAATCCTTCTGATTCCAAGTTCTGTAAAGAGTGCGGAACTCAGCTTCTTCCCTCAAAAGAAATCCCTGTCACTGAAACCCTCGAGACACCCACTGAAGAATTAAGCACTGGCTCCACCTTTGCTGGTAGATACCAGATTATAGAAGAGCATGGAAAAGGAGGCATATAATGAAAAATTTTCGTATCCGGCAAGGACTCATTCTGTTTTTCAGTCTGCTTTTAATCTCTTATTCTCTAGTTCCGGCAACAGATTTTAAGGTCATTCATCCCTGTGATGGAGCCCTGATCCTTCAGGAACCTGGCTGGGCCCTGAATATGACCGCAATCGACACGGGTTCCGGACTGGTGATTATCGATACTTTTGCTTCCCCGAAAGTCGCAGCCAAGGCCAAATTAAAAATTAAGGAATTCTTTAAAAAACCGGTCACCCACGTCATCAACACCCATTATCACTGGGATCATACATTCGGAAACCAGGTCTTCGCAGATGCTGAAATTATCGGCCATACACTTTGTGCGGAAGATATGAAAACAGAATATCCGGATCTCAAAGGCCAGCTCGCCCCTTATGATCGATCTCTCAAGCAAATGAATCCGACAACTGATCAATATAGGTGGCTGAAACAGATGCGCGCAGATGTCCAATCCGATATGCGGCTGACACCACCCACGGTGCTGATCGGAGACAAAAAAAATATGAGAATCGGGAGCCTGACTTTTAAATTCTATCATGTACCCGGCTTGCACACACGTAGCAACCTGACTATATATATCCCGGAATTAGGCCTGATATTTACACGAAGTTCATTTCATCACAACTCGCTTCCCAGACTGGAGCCGGGAGTGGATATGTATAAGCTGCTCGGCAGCCTGGAAGATGTCCTCTCCCACGGTAAGGCCATGAAATATATCATTCCGGGTCATGGGGATCCTGATCCCGATCCCGACCTTTGGGTCCCGCTTCGATATCTGAAGAATCTCAATCAAGCAGTCAAAGAGGCGATCCAAAAGGGGAAAACCCAGGCAGATGCGGAGAAAATATTTGATGCCGGAGGTTTCGATATTGATGAAAATTTCCGCGATAACCACCGGCGTAATCTATCCTTTCTCTGGGATGCTCTGATCAGCGCAGACAAACAATTTGATCTACCTGTACTACCTGATCGGTGCCACGACATTCATAGAATGCCTCGCAAGGCGTACTGGAGGGAAGCTATGGGTCGCTATTTCCAAGAGCATCTGAAGCTGGAAACTGGGAAGTGACATATACCAGGATAAATCTCGAAAGGTCAAAGCCATCAAGCATCACGAGAAATTCCTCGATCTCTGGAAGGACGCTGACCCTGGTAGCCCTGAAGTTCAGGATGCGAAGAAGAGGCTGGCTGGGTTGAGAGAATAACCTGAAGGCGGTACATCTAATTTTATTGTTTCTAAATTAAGTTTCTATTTTGGGAATTAATCAAAAAGCAAATTGTTATCAATAAGGAGACTTGGATGAATCTCATCCGGTTAATTGGAGCCTTTATTTTGATTGCCTTAGTTAGTACTGCAAATAGCATGTACGGAGTAACAACCAGGACGGCTGGAAGGGATCGATTCGTGGGAACATGGGAACTCGAGTTGATCGAAATACAGCAACCAAATGGAGAGTGGGAACATTTGAAGGATAGCAGGCTTGGACCTGATCCTATTGGTATTATTATCTATGACTCTGCCGGGAATATGGCGGTTCAAATCATGGGTAACAATCGCCCTTCTGTTGATCGTTCGGCTATCGAATCAGGTAAGGCAACTCTAGAAGAGCTACAATCAGTTATCCTTGGCTATACCGCTTACTTTGGTACTTACGAAGTGAATGAAAAGGAAGGTTATGTTGTCCATCATCGGAGAGGTCATTTAGGGCCAACACAAGTAGGTACTGATGCTAAACGGTTCTTTAAGTTTACGGGTGATCGGCTAATCTTAACACCTCCGCCGAGAGAGGTGAGACTCATCTGGAAGCGAGTAAATTTAACAAACAGAGATTAGTCTTGAATCACCGAGGTTGAGGATGCGAAGGGGAGGTGGCTGGGCTGAAGGAATTGCCTTGATGATTGATAGATATTTTTATCCCTTAATACGGTGTGCTATGGGGGAACAAGTAAAAAAGAAGTTTCATTAAATTATGTCTGAAAAACTAAACTAAGGGGGTAGAAATGAGTCGTTACCTAAAAATCTTACTTTTAAGCGTCTTTATTATACTTCTGATTGTAGGATCTACTAAGCAAGAAGAGCAGACAGCCACACAACAGCTGGCCGATCATAAACGGCCCCCAATAATTGACATGCATATGCATGCAAGTTGGATGCGGTATATCTCTGATGGGAGAGCCATTATAACAAGGCCATATTACCCAGAAGGGTCCATTAACGAACCAACTACTGTAACTTCTGATGAGGAGGTCTTACAGCTCACACTTGCAGAGATGGATAAATATAATATCATCAAAGGGTTCTTGAGCGACGATCTTAAGAATGTGTATCGCTGGGTTGCTACAGCGCCCGACCGTTTTATTCCTTCACCAATGATCAACTTAAAAACTTTGAGGCCGAGCATAGATTTCCTGCGGGCTGAGTACGCTAAGGGCCGTATCAAAGCATTGGGTGAATTTACTACTCAATACTATGGAATTGCCCCTAATGATTCTGTATTAGATCCTTATTTCAGCTTGGCTGAGGAGCTCGATGTTCCGGTTCTTATTCACACGTTAGGATTTGGTGCTCATGTTCCAACTTTTAGGTCTTCACTTGGTCATCCACTTCTTTTAGAGGAGGTTTTGGTCAAGCATCCCAAACTGCGCCTCTGGATAGAAAATGCGGGATATCCATTTCTTGATGAGATTATTTCTCTTATGTATATGTATCCACAGGTTTACGCAGATCTTTCAACAATTACCTGGGTAATCCCTCGTGAGACTTTTCACGATTATCTTGAGAGTCTTATGCGAGCAGGCCTAGGGAAACGTCTGCTCTTTGGTTCGGACCAGATGATCTGGCCAGAGACTATCGGAATGGCTGTTGAGGCGATCGAATCAGCGGACTTCCTGACAGAGGAACAGAAACGAGACATTTTTTATTATAATGCAGTAAGGTTTCTACGGCTAAAAGAAGCTCAGTAGATGCTGGAAGGACAAAGCCATCGAGCACTACTCGAAATTCTTCAACCTCTGGAATGACGCTGATCCTGGTACTGCCGAGATTGAAGATGCGAAGAAGAGGCTGGCTGGGTTGACAGAATAGGCTTAAGGTTTATTATATAAACTCATTCATATAGAAACAGGAGGCATAACATGAAAAAACTCCTTATGATTATTCCTTTGGTCATTCTGCTTTGTTTCACGTTTAGCTGCCAGGACAAGGAAGCGAGGTTTCCTGAGAACCACCTGTCCTAGTCCCCTAGACGATAGCGCCACCAGGATTTCGAGCCCCAAAATAGCAGATATATCCCTTATTGTCAATGAGTTGCGCCTTATTTTTGGCGAGAAGATTGGATTGACTTTTTAAAGAGAAAATGTAAAAAATAGGCTAAATTAAAAAAATTTATATATTTGGAGGGGATTATGAGATTCAATGTTATTCAACTCGGGCTTACCACATGTATTATTTGGGCTGCTGTAGTTTTTCTGGTTGGTATCGGCAATCTCGTTTTTGCTGGCTATGGTGAGGCATTTTTAAGGTTTGTTGAGTCCATATATCCAGGTTATACATATGGCAAATGGGCTTTTGGAGGCGTTATTGTAGCTATGCTGTATGCAGCTTTAGATGGATTTGTTATGGGTGTGGTCTTTGCCTGGCTGTTTAATCTATTGGGCAAATCCATGAAGAAAGAAGGATAGTGGATTTCTCCAGCTTAGTTGAGGAGGTTAAAAGAGAAGAAAGAAAGAAAAAGCTAGAAAGAGAAATGCTGGCTGTTTGGGGGAAAAGGAGGGATATGAAATGTTTTTTGTGGGCGTTGCCTCGCCCAGCCAGCTTAGCAAGGCACTATTAATTTGACAAACAAGCATTAGGATTTCAATCACCTTTAAAGGTGATATGGGGGGTGATTTTTCAAAATTACGAAACTGGGGCCTATCCCTGTTGTATTATTTTTAAGGATTTTCAGCTAAGGATTTATGTACAAGAATGGGGCCTGGCCCCATTTTTTTTGGCCCCATTTTTTTCCATTTTTTTCTCTTCAATCTTAAGGCTTGCGCATTTTTTCTATATCAGGCTCTATATGAACGAGAATATTTAAAGGTTTGGACAATTCTTTCTTAATTTTCCCTTCGATCTTCATCGAGATATCATGACTTTTTTGCACCGATAGCGCAGGATCTACCAAAACATGAACATCTATGAATAATTCAGCTCCAAGCTTTCTTGTCCTGAGGGCATGCCAGGATGAGATGTCCTTTTCTATGGACAAAACATCTTCTATTTTCTGGATGGAATCACTGTCTGCAGAATGCTCAGAGAGTTCAAGAAGACCATCGAAGAAAATCTTGCCTGCTACTCCAATTATCATGAAGCCGACAACGATTGTCGCCACCTGGTCGGCATGACCCCACCCTAAAAGGCTGGCAACACCCCCGATCAGGACGGCAAACGAAGAAAGGGAATCGGATCGATGGTGCCAGGCATTTGCATACAGGACTGTGCTTTGAGTTATCCGGGAAATTCTTCTCGTTATGAAAAACAGGATTTCTTTGGAAACAACAGAAACAAAAGCCACTACAAGTATCATGTAGCCTGGATAATTGTGCTTGCGCTGGTAGATTGAAAGTCCTGCTGACCAGATGAGGCCAAAGCTGATGGCAAAAAGCACTATGGCAATCAGGATTGAAGCGATCGTATCCAGCTTGCCGTGACCATAGGGGTGAGTTTTGTCTGCAGGTCTGTTTGATAAACGCGCCCCAATCAACACGACAAAATCCGTAGCCAGGTCAGAAAGCGAATGTACGCCATCAGCAATGAGAGCAGAAGATGTAATCAATATTCCTGAAACGAACTTTAAAACCATAAGAATAACATTGAGCAAGACTCCCCATAAAGTTATCGACCGAATCTTTTTCTGCCTCTCATCTATGGATTGAAGCTGCATAAACCTTCCTCGTTTTTTGATGCGCGGAAACTAATTTTTCCTTTGTATTATAGATGAACACATTAAATAAATAAATAAAAAGGGGCCATAAAAAGGGGACAGGCTACTTTTTAATATATTATGCAGGTTTATATCTTCTGTAGGGGCTTGATTTATAAAAAGGGGACAGGCTACTTTTTAATATATTGTGCAGGTTTATATCTTCTGTAGGGGCTTGATTTATCAAGCCCGCCGATTAAAAAACATATCTTGTTCCCTTTTTTATCGATTTGACTGTGTCTTTTGACTTTTGTATTATTTAGCGAACTCGAAAAGAGATAAGTTACAAAGCTACAAAGAAGCCAAGAATGATTTTTCTTAACGCTCCCACCTTTAAGAAATATTTTTTACCAGGGCTGGTTTTCCAATCTGTGGTTATCGCTGGCGGTTACGGCACAGGACGGGAGTTGGTGGAATATTTCCTCAACTACGGACCTCTGGGAGGCATCCTGGGAATGCTCATAATCACGACCGTGATGTGGTCAGTGCTGCTGGCATTAACTTTCGAGTTCTCAAGGAAGTTCCGAGCTTATGATTATCGGACGTTTTTCATGAAACTCCTGGGGCCATTCTGGTTTGTTTTTGAAATTCTGTATTTTATTCTGCTTTTCATCGTGCTTGGTGTAATAGGTTCTGCAGCTGGTGCCCTACTCCGTGATAATTTTGGCCTTCCTTATATAACGGGCGTAATGATCATGCTAGCAGCCATTGGCTTTTTGACCTTCAAGGGAAGCGGCTTGATTGAAAAATTCCTCTCGAGCTGGTCAATCGTCCTCTACATCGTCTACGGGCTTTTTCTTATCGTCGCAGTCGTTAAGTTCGGCCCAGAGATTCAGAAGAATTTTTCAACCGGTATTGCCCATCCAAAATGGCCTCTGGGAGGATTTAAATACGCCCTCTACAACATGGGAATCATTCCTGCTGTATTATTCTGTGTTGTCCACATAGAAAAGAGAAAAGAAGCTATCACTGCTGGCCTTCTTGGAGGTCTTATAGGCATCCTGCCAGGTCTTCTCTTTTTTATCGCTGTAGTCAGTCATTATCCGGCTGTTTTGCCCAAGGAAGTGCCAGCCGATTATATCCTTCGAAATTTTGGGTTTACTGCCTTAAGAATCTTATACCTTGTTGTTCTTATCGGAACCTTAGTCGAGACCGGAACAGGCTTTATCCATGCTGTAAACCAGCGTATTCAATCAGCTCTTCAGACGAGGGGAAAAAAGCTTCCTCGGTGGCAAAGACCTGTTGTGGCCCTGATCCTTCTTTTAATAGGCCTGGGGCTTTCTACGTTTGGACTGATTCCCCTGATAGCAAAGGGTTACGGAAGCGTGAGCTGGGGGTTTTTCATCGTCTACATCATTCCGCTTGTTACCCTTGGTTTGTATAAGATTTTCAAGATTTAGGTGAGTTAAACTGATATAAAAAAATGGGGTCAAAAAAATGGGGCCAGGCCCCATTTTATATTAAAGTATATAAGTGAGTGGCCGCCCCAACAAGAAATATGCTAAATGTATTCGATGGTGGCGGGGGGCTTGGGCGTGATTTCATAAGCGACGCGCACTACTTCCGGAATTTCCTCTGTAATCCTTTTGGATATTATCGTCAGTACTTCCCAGGGCAATTGAGTAGGCTCGGCAGTCATGGCGTCTTTGCTCTCCACTGAGCGAACGATCACGATTTCTCCAAATTTCCTCTTGCCTTCTTCAACTCCTGTCCCCTTATCACTCAGCAGGACCGCAAAAGCCTGGAATGGCTTTAAGGACTCGATTTCTTCCTCGACTATCTGGGTTGCTCTCCTTACAAGAGCAACTCTCTCCGCTGTCACTTCCCCCACGACTCGTGTTGCTAAACCGGGTCCTGGAAAGGGCATCCTGCTGTAAATCATCTCAGGAAGACCGAGCTCTTTGGCCACCTCTCTAACTTGATGCTTAAACAAATCCTTTACAGGTTCAACAACCTTAAAACCGAATCCTTTCTCGGGGTCTATTCCAATCTGCTCGAGAATGTTATGCTGAGTCTTTACACCGCCCTGCGTTTCGATGATATCAGCCGCAATAGTCCCCTGCACCAAGAATTTAGCTTCGCTTTTCAGTACTTCTCGTCCGAAAACAGTGTAAAAAGTCGAGCGAAAAGCTTTTCTTTTCTCCTCCGGGTCAATTTTGCCTTTTAGAGCCTCGAAAAATTCATCTTTAGCATCTATAATATCGACCTCAATTCCCAGGTCTCGAAATGCCTCGCTTACTTGCTCTGGCTCTTTTTCTCTCATCAATCCGTCATCTATAAAGATAACCTTCAGGTTTGAACCTATAGCTCTATGAGCGAGGACTGTGCAGGCGGAACTATCCACTCCTCCGGATAAGGCGGAAATTGCTTTCTCTGAGCCTACGGTTTCTCTTATTTCGTTTATCCTTTGTTCAATAGATTTTACTTCATCCATCCTTTGACTCCTCGTTTTTTTTCTTTGCAATAATACATTATCTCAGAAAAAAATGATAAGAAAAATTTTTCTTATTATATAAATCATGAAAATACCATAAGGTGGGTTTGATGAATCAATCTCCTACAAAAAATTCAAAAAATGGTTCAAAAAATGGGGCCTGGCCCCATTTTAATGGCCCCATTTTAGGTGGAGAA
>JABAOH010010440.1_pt1 | contig 17580 bp, 13 predicted proteins | sample 7062181 | NCBI WGS metagenome assembly JABAOH01 (sample SAMN14538630, study PRJNA623070) | marine sediment metagenome | biome: marine biome [ENVO:00000428]; feature: marine pelagic biome [ENVO:01000023]; material: deep marine sediment [ENVO:00002113]; isolation source: pool of 5 deep marine... | reverse complement strand
CACAGCCGCCGAAGTGTCGTTGGCCACGATTTTGTGGCGAGCGAAAATGTCGACGAGTTCTGGGGAGCCGGATTTGATTTCGTTTTGAAAAATCAGATGCTGGTCCGGTTCGACAAAGCGCAGGTGGTCGGTAAACCACTGTCGAGCGGTGCTTTCGATGATCTCGTCCACCGGGATCGTCCCATTTTGGTACTCCCGCGTGGCCCGGTCGCCGAACACAAACCGCATCGGCGCGTTGACCAGGCCGCCACCCAGGGCGGGAGACGTTTCACCGGCGACCAGCAGACCCTTGTCCAGGTTGTAGTGCAGCAGGTGCCCGGCGGACTGGCGATAGGCCTGTCCCAGGGCAACCGATACGGATTCCATCACGGCATCGCAGATCGAATCGGGGTGCCCCAACCCCTTCCGCTCGACATATTCAAACTGTTGCTGACCGACGGGACGGTGGTCCAGCGTCTCGACCGTGATTTCATGCATGGTCTGGCTCGTGTTGTTCGTAATACCGCCGGCAATCGTCTTCGCGGCCGCGGACGATCCGCCGGCCGCTCAACGAGCCGTAAGCTGACGTAATCACCGTCCATTGCCCGTGGCCATCATGGTCGTCGCGATAGATGACCACCCAATCGTGGGTCATTCCCAGTTCGTGCGCGCGGGCCGTGTTGGAGAATAGTGCCGTGTAGTGACGATCGCCCCTTTGAGTATGCAGGATCGGCAACCAGGCCTGGCCGGTCGGGTTGAAGCGGCGCGGGGCGATCCTGGGCAGGCGATCGAGTTCGACCAGGTGCCGGTACTGACGGTCGATCTCCAGCAGCTGGGCCACCGGTGGCTGCTCGGCCACTGTCCCACGGGTTGGGGTGGGCGCGACCGGCTGCCGGCGGAAGCGACCCGCCAGCGACTCGCGGACCCCGCGCAGACGCTTCTGGCCCATCCCCGGCACCGTCGCCAGGCGGCCGTCGTGGGCTGCCACCTCCAGTTCCGCCAGATTTTCAATCCCCAACTGCTCGTGAATCCGCCGCGCCATGCCCGGCCCAATGTTGGGAACGGTCGCAAAAAGTCTTTCCGCGACATCGTCGCCGCGGAGCCGGTCCAGCAGAGCCAGGTGGCCGGCGTGCAGCAGTTGGGCAATCGCATGGGCCAGGGAACGGCCGATGCCAGGCAACCGCCGCAGACCGGCAAGGCCCTCGTCGTCCAAAATTTCTTGAACCGGCCGAGCCAGCTGGCGAAGGTTGGCGGCCGCGGTGCGATACGCTCGGATGCGAAAAGCGTTCGCGCCCTGCGCTTCCAACAAACCGGCGATTTCGTCCAAATAATTCGCCACCTCGTCGTTGGCCATCGAATGGCCAGACGGGATGCTGCCGGCGGTGGACGGACGTTTGGCAGTGGTCATCGGTCAGGTTGAACCGGGATGGTGGTAACGCGGGTTTTGGAACTTGAAGGAATACCCGCCCAACGATTGCCCATCTTTCTTTTCTCGCTCGCGAAAGGGGGCCAGCGGTTTGTCAAAGCATGAGTTCCGGGTTCCGCACGAGGCGATGGTCGGATTGACCGACACAAAAGCAAGGCGGCCAGCCTTGTCAGCTCACATGGTAACCCCAATCGTTTCTGCTGACAAAGCGCTCGGCGAAGGAAACCGCTATTTCTTACGACCGCTTTGCCCTCATGGCGGATCAGCCATCGGCAGCCCGCTGGCCAGATCTTCGTCGGGCCGCGTCCGACGGCGCCGTGGGAGGATCAAGGGAGGATCCAACGCCGGAGGTCAAATCGTCTCGTCTTCCGCTACCAGGCANNCCAGGCAAAGACTTATCGTCGCTCGCCAAAAGGTTGGTGACAAATCCCTGCCCCGTCCTTTCTCAGGCCCAACATTTCACCCCGCCCGACCCCCTTCCCGCCGTAGCGAAAGTCGCCAAGATTTTCGCCGCTGGCAGGAAGTACCGAAACTTGGGGCCTGTTTTCGCTCCTTGCCAATCGACCGTGGACACACAGCCAGCCCGGCGGGGGTGGCTCTGGATTTCCCGTTTCAAGATCCCTGGCAGGGCGATGGGGCAGCCAGGCATGGTTTGGGTCAAGCTGGCAGGGCCTCTGCCCCACGCGGTCCTGGGACTTTTAGGAGACTGGCCCGGCGGGTCCTTCGGTGTATCCGTTACGCTGGAGACATTTCCCCAGCCCCACTGGCCCGGCGGTCTTCAGCTGCCCGCTGCCGTGCCGCGACAGCCGATGGCGGCCGTTGGCGATGACGGGACCCTGTTCCAGAGTCGTCAACTTAGCGGCCTGGATGCCAGGGCAGCACGAGCACGGGACGGGTGCTGGCGCGGATCACCCGTTCGGCCGTCGATCCGAACAGCATCCGTTCTACCTGCCCTCGCGTCCCCACCTTGCCCATCACGATCGCATGCACCTGCAATTCGTCCGCTTTTTTAACGATCTCTAGAAAAGGCACGCCTTCGCATAACAGCGTCTGCACATCCACGCCGCTTGGTTTCCGCTGCTGGTAATCCAGCAATTTGTTCTCGGCGTTCTGCCGCATGATCCGCATGGTTTCTTCGGCCGACCCGAAACCGTGTAGCTGGGAAAAGTCGGCCAGGCCGGGGTCCAGGACATGCAGGAGCACGACCAAGGGATTGGATCCTGTAACCAGTTCCAGCGCGCGATCGTACGCCTGTTCGGACGCCTCCGAGAAATCGACAGGAACCAAAACCGTATCAAATTCCATCATGGGGGAATCCTGCCGAACAAGCTTTATCAACACGGACCCGGATCCGCGCCGGCTTAGGGTAGCTTTTTGACCTGAATGTTACGGTAGTGCACTTCACTGCCTGCATCATGGGCCTGCAGAGCAAAGGTTCCTTGGCTGAGGATGCGGGTGAAAGTTTTGCCCGGTTTGCGGTCGGGCAGCTCAGTAAAGTCAACCAACGTCTTGCCGTTGACGATGATCTGGATCCGCTTGCCCTGGACGATCACTTCTTCACGGAACCACTGGTTGTCCTCGGCCGCTGCTTCGCTGACATCCACGACCCCGTACAGGCTGCCGGTCCGCTTGGGGTCTCTGCCCGTGTTGTTCACCTGCGCTTCGTAGCCAAACCTTGGCCAGCCTGCGTCCTGGAACCTGGTGTGGAAGTAGATTCCCGAATTGCTGCCGGGCCGGGTCATGACTTCGCACTTGAAGTGAAAGTTTTCAAACGGGGCGTTCGGGCCGACGTAGAACAGGTGGCTGCGGGGGCCCTTGGCGACGATGGCCCCCTCCTGGATCCGCCAGCTGCCCTCGTTTTCACTCGCCCTCCACCCATCCAGCGACCTGCCGTCAAACAGCGAGATCCAGTCAGAGGGGGTCTCTGCTTCGGCGACGGGGGCCAGCGCGCCGGCCAGGAAAAGGGCGATTGCCAAGCGCCACAGCTTTTTCATGAAAAACTCCTGCGGTACTTTTCCCGCACGTGCACAACCCGCCTTCCCCTGGATGGCCCTGCCCCGGCCTGCCAGCGCGTAATTGTAACATGACCGGGGTGGGAGAGCAGCGCGCCCGCCATGGCGGGAGCGCCGCGGGCGTGTCCGCCACAAAAAATTCTTCTCTAACGCTGCTTGCTCACCCATACGCCCCAGGGGATATCCAGCACCTGGGGCGGGAGTCGACAGAACCGGCGCCCTCGGAATTCACCGAAGGGACATCTTGGTTTGCTCAGGCAGCCCCGTTTTGCCGTCGATGCCCGGCAGCGGCTGCTGATCCGCGGCTTGTTAACGGGGACGGTAGCATAAGGCAACGCAGCAGTCCAAGGATCAGCGGCGGTTCGCCTCCGCCGCCTCGTAGGCCTTGTGCCCGGTGGAACCGGTTTCCAGCACGGGATGATAATCGGCCGGAAGCCAGGCCCGATGTTCGGCCAGGGTTTGCTGGCTGTCCGGCTGGTCCACCAGATTGTGCCATTGGTGAGGATCGGCCTGCCGGTTGTAGAGCTCTTCCGATCCGTCTTGGTACCGGATGTAACGGAAGTCTTCCGCAACGATTCCCACATTGCCCGGCCCGAAGCTGCTGCGGGCCACGTGAGGCCAGTCGGCCTGAGCGTTTTTCAGCAGAGGGACCAGGGAGAGCAGAGGGACCAGGGAGTGGCCCTCGTGTTGCGGATCGGGTTGCAGGCCGGCCAGGTCCGGCAGGGTCGGGTAGAGATCCAGCAACTGCACTTCATGGTTGGGGCTCCTGACCGCACCGCCCCTGCGGGAGCGGAATGGCCCCGCGGATCGCACCGCCGCGGCCGGCCTTCCAACAACGACTCTCGCCGGGACGTCCCGCCAGACCTCTTGCTCAATGCCCGTTTTTTTTCGGTCGCTGCCCCAGCGCCTGCCAAAGCGTGGCAGAAACCGTGTCCAGCAAACTCGTGAATCCACTTTACCTTGCCAGCGGCTCGGCAACCAGCCGGCGGCGCCTGTCGATGTCGACTTCCAGGAGCCCCACAAACAAAAGACAAAGCAAGCCGCCCGGCCAGTAAAAAAATCGAAGCGGATGCCCCGTCGGCATGTCAACGAACCGTTGGCGGGCCCAAACGGGTGCCGCGACGCACCACCAGTACCGACGGCGCAGCTGCAAAGTTGTCGGCCGGTACCGCGGCCGGGATCCACAGAAAACGCGCCGCGCCGGGACCAGGCATGGTTCAGGAAACCGGGCAACGGCTGGCAAGGCCAAACCGTCGGGCCCGACGACCGCCCGCAGGTCGGGTGGATAGGGCACGAACAGATGGGGCCCGGGTAGATGGGGCCCGGCAAATCGGTCGGGCAGCCGACGCGCAATGGGTCCTGGCGGTCGATGGCGGCCAGGCGAAATCGGTGTTTCACGCGGCCGTCGCAGGGAAGACCGATGATCCGCCGATCGAATCGCAACGGCAATGGCAGGCCATGGTTGCTTGTCCCCCAAGGGGCGGGCGAGCTGAAAATGACCCGCAGGTATCGTCCGCAGGATCACTTCGTTCCGGGGCCCTCGTCCCTACCTTGACGGTCTGGCGTCGCCCGCACAAAGTGAAAGATACGGATCGTGGGTGGAGGGTCCGCAAGATTGCGGGGACGTCGATCCGCCGGTCCGCTGAAGCGGCCGCGAATTTTGACGCGGATCAGGAAGAATCGTCTTTCCCGCGGTCGCTGGGCAGCCACAAGATCGACAGCACCCTGGCCAGTGGGGTGCCGCGGGCGGAATTTCGTCCCAGTGCGACGGGACAAACCAGCCCGCCCACCCGGGTGAACCGCGCCAGGCCAGGTGTGGATCGGCAGAATGAGGCCTTAAGCATCTGGGGTGCGGCGGGAAGGATGCCCTGAAAGACGTTTGTTTGCGGACCCCCGTTCGCCCTTCACCGGTGGAAGTTGTCGCGGAAGTCCCGCAGAGAGCCAGCAGGCCGACATGGCAGCAAAACTTGGCAGGCGTCGGTGGCTGCAGATCGCCGACCTGATTGATCTGGAACTGCAGCTCCGCCGTGACCAGACGACCGATATCGAGCAGCTGCGGCGGCGCGACGGACAGATCGGTGCAAAGATCGGCGCGGATCGGTTGGAGGGACTCAGCTTGCTGGCCGCCTGGCTGGATCAACTGAGGCGTAGTGAATATGCCGGCAGCGAGACAACGGGTCAGAAGGCTGAGCGTTATCTTGAGCTGATCGGGTTGCTTTTAGGCATGTTGGGGCTGCTGTTCGGTATCGCCGCAGTCGTCCCCTGGCTGGCGTACGACACGCAGCGTCCGGTAAACGTGATTTTCTTCTGGTCCGCGCTGGTCGGCCTGCAGGTCGTGCTGTTGCTGCTGTGGCTGGTGGCCGTGATGCCCGCCAGCTGGTTGGCCGTGCTGCCGGGCGGTTCGGCCGTGCAGATGTTGTTACGCGGGATGGGGCGGATCCCCCCCGCCGTCTTGTTGTGGCTGGCCAATCGAGTCTCCCGCGATTATCGCCAGGTGATGGACCTGGCACGCGGCGAAGCGCGGCGGCTGGATTGGCTGTACGGTCCCTTGCGGCTCTGGCTGCTGGTCCGCTTGACCCAGACCTTTGCCGTCACCTTCAACGTGGGCGCGATCGTGGCCTTTGTGGCAATTTCCTACGGCAACGATCCAACGTTTGGCTGGCGGAGCACGATGTTGCAGCCGGCGGCTCTGCATCAGATGGCCACGATTATCGGCGGCCCGTGGTCGGCTTGGGAGCCGGGGATCCCGACGCTGCACCAGGTCGAAAAGACGCGTTATTCGAAACTTGCAGAGCGGGATTTTCGCCGCGTGCCGATCAGCGTCTGGGCGGCGTGGTGGCCGTTTTTGCTGGCCTCCCTCCTGTGCTACGGGCTCCTGCCCCGGCTGCTGACCTGGCTGATCGCCGATGCAAGGGTCCGCTATGCCTTGCGCCACGTCCGCTGGGAACATCACGACGTGCTCAAGCTGATCGAAAGGCTACATCGCCCCCTGGTGGAAATGCAGGCGCTGACGGGCCAAGAGGAAGCAGAGGCGGAGGGGGGACGTGCAGAGTTAAAGCAGGGCGCTGTCGAACTGGAAAGCGGGCCGCTGACGGTTGTGCAGTGGGCGGGAGTCGAGCTGCCGCGGCCGCAGCTGGAACAGATTCTGCAACATCGTGGGGCTGCCGGCGTCGGGCAGTTGTATCTGGTCGGCCAGCTGGACCAGGCACAGGACCGGCAGGCCCTCGACGCCCTGCCCGCGATCGCCCCAGGCGGGCAAGTCCTCCTGGTGGTCGAAGCATGGGAGCCGCCCGTGGCGGAATACCTGGACTTCCTGACCCACATGCGCAAGCAGCTGGGCGAGGGCGTCCTGATTGTCGTGCTGCTGTTCCACCGCGACCAGCAAGGCGCGGCGGTGACGCCCACCGGCCAGGATCTGGAAATCTGGCGACGCTGCCTGGCCAACCTGGGGGATCCCTGGCTGGCCGTCCAACCCCTGGTTGAAGAGCGAGCCACCGACCCCGCGTCGCTGGCAGGGGAGGGTCATGGATGAAGTCCCCCGTGTTCGTCGTGGTCGGCCATGTCAATCGCGGCAAGTCCAGTATCGTATCGACGCTGGCCGCCGACGATTCGGTACGGATCGACGCGATGCCAGGCACGACTCGACATTGCCGCGCATATCCCATGCGCGTGGGCGGGCAGACACTGTACACGCTGGTGGATACGCCCGGATTCGAGCGGCCGCGGCAGGTGCTGACGTGGCTGCAGGAACGGGAGCGATCGATGGCCCAGCGGCGGGAGGTGGTGGCGGAGTTTGTGGCAGAGCACCAGGGGAGGGGCGAGTTTGGGCAGGAGTGCGAGCTGCTGCGGCCAATCCTGGACGGGGCCGCCATTCTGTATGTTGTCGACGGCTCGAAGCCGCCCAGCCCGAAATACGAAGCAGAAATGGAAATCCTCCGCTGGACCGCTCAACCCCGCGTGGCCCTCATCAATTCCACCGGCAGCGAAGATTACTCCACCGCCTGGCAGGCGATGCTGGACCAGTTCTTCAATATCGTCCGCCCCTTCAACGCGCATCAAGCCGATTTCCAGCAGCGCTTGCGGCTGTTGAAGATGCTGCGCGAGATCAGCGAGGCGACGCGTGAACCTCTGCAGCGGGCGATTGAGAGCTTGCGCGCAGATCGGCTGGCGAACCTTCGCGAGGCGGCCGAAGTGATTTCCGAGATGCTGGTGGAGATGATGACGCGCGTCGATGCAAAGCGATTGGCGACCGATGCCGATCCGGCCGCTTACCAGCAGGCCCTCGCGGAAAAATATTATGACCAGTTGCGGCGCCGCGAACGTGCCGGACACCATCGGCTGAAAGGGATCTTTCTGCACCACCAGCTGGAGGTCGCCGAACACCCATTGGAGATTGCCGGCGAAGACCTGTTTGACGTCGACAGCTGGAATCGGCTGGGGCTGAGCCGTAAACAGCTGACAGCCGCCGGTGCCGCGGCTGGCGCGGTCGCCGGCGGCATGGTCGATGCCGCTTCGGCAGCCGTTTCCTTTCCCTTCGGCACGCTAATCGGCGGGGCGACCGGTGGCGCCGCCAGCTGGTATGCGGCGACAAAACTGCCCGAAGTCAAAATTCAAGGGTTTCCCCTGGGAGGACAGCTGCTGAAGATCGGACCGATGAAAAACCCGAATTTTCCCTGGGTCGTGCTCGATCGAGCCCTCTTGTATGTCGACGTGGTGGCCGACCGAGCCCACGCCAGACGCGGGCAGGTCCGCTTGGAAGCCGAACCTTCCCCACCCGGCATCGTCACCGCCATCCAGGCCGCTGGACGAAAAAACGTGGAACGCTGTTTCGCCTCCTTGCGCCGGCTGCCCCCTCCGGAAAATTCCGACACGATTTGCTCGACCCTCGCCGAACAAATCTACCAAATCCTTCAGCCGCGGCACGAGGTCACGGATTAGGTCGAACCGCTTGTTGAGCGAGCGGGGGGGCTGATGCGGGGGGGGCCTCAGTCGAAACTTGCTGGCAGGGGGTCACCCGCAGTTGCGGACCGTCCTTTGGATCGTATCCAACGCGGACCGTATGTCCCGCCTGCAGCGCGTCCGCCATCTGGGACGACAGTTCGACCACCCGCTTGACCGACATCCGCCGCCAGTCGAACTCCGCATGCGTCGCCAGTTCGTAAATGCAAGCCAGCCCGCCCCGCAACTGGACGGCACCTTTCAGCGATTCGACCACGTTCACATAAACGTCAGGCGAATCGCGTATGGTCTGCAGGGCCTTTTGATGTCTCTTGGCGTCGATCTGGCTGAAAATCAGTTGGCGGAACGATTTCAGCAGGAGAACCAGGTTGTCGCGGAAAATTGCTTCGGTCTGGCTGACTTTGGCCACACGGTCCATGCCGTATTCGATGATGAACTGCAACAGGTGCTCGTCTATCTTGGCACCCCGCAAGCGGACGACCACCGTGACCAGATTGTTCAAGGCCGCCCTGAACGTTGCCGGCGTATGGCTCACGCCCACGGGAAAGCCGTGTTGCATCAAACTGACCGGCGACACGTTGTGTTGGCTGACCTGCCGAGCAAAACGGCACAAAGCCTCCAAGGTGGCGGGAAAATCGTCCTGATGTTCGCAGCCGCTGGTCATGGCCGTCAACGGCAAATTCAGCTCGATGCCGTCCTTTTTCAGCGAGATCAGCCGTTCGGCAATCAAGTCGAGATTGCGAGTGAGTATCTCCCTGGCTTCGCCGATCTCGACCAGTGCGACCAGCCCCGTTTTAAAGAAGTCCGTGATAAAGACTTCGTGCTCTTCAAGCTTCAATGCCAGGCGGAAACCGGCGGTTAACTGCTCAGGCGAAACAGCATGGGCCACCGAAGGCAGCTGCTTTTCCAAAAGGTCGGTGACGTTGAGGTGGCGTTGAGCGGCGTGGGTGGCCAGCGAGAGGGCCAGCCGAAACTGCTGGCTGTTCAAAGCGGTCGCCGCGGCCGGCAGGCCGAACCGCAAAGTGTCCGTCGGATCGACTCCCGTTTTGGCCAGGCGCGAACAGAAGAGGATGCTGTTGCCAAGTTGGCGAGAGTCCAGTCCTTTGGTGGCCGCCTGCACCGCCACCATCAAAGGTTTGCCGGCGTCCATGTCATGGCTGCGCATGTGGCCGATCAGCCCTTCCAAGTAGCCCAAGTTGGTGGAAAACGAATCCCCCGCCGTGCAGCAATTCCCCAAGGCGGGCAGGGCCTTGTTCAACAGATGCGTCGTGTTGAAGCCGGAACTTTCCAGTCGAGCGACCAGTTCCAGCGTCTCCTCGTATTGTTTGGCCGACATCTGCTCGGCGGCAACCGGCAACGTCTTGACAATCAGCCTCGCAACGTCGAAATCGGGCTTCTGCTCGACCAGATGATTCAGCAGGCCACTGGTCTTCCGCCGAAGAACGTCTGCCGTGTTCTTGTCAAAGCGCTTGAAGACCGCATTCAACGGGCCCCACGACCCGACGGTCGCTTTCCAGACTCGGAAGTCAAGCTTTTCCGGACGTAACATCATCTACCCGCGCCATCGCGTCGGGGCGGCGAACGATTCGTGCTGGCCTCTTCTGCTGTCCGGAAAACGCACTCTATCTGTGCATTATACTCCAAGGGATGCGGCCATCAAACGTCCTTGCAGAACCTCCGCCGGGGCGGCTGGACTGGGCGAACGGCCGCCCGGCAGATGCCGCCGCCGAGCCCATCTGGCGGGTCGCGGCCGGGGCCGCTGCCCCGGCCAGGCCTGCCTGCCGGCCGCGTCAGGAAGCGGCCGCTGGCTCGCTGGCCTGGCGACGCTTGATCATCGTCACCTCGTTGCCGCGGGCACTGAATTGGACGTCGTCCATGAACGTTCGCATCAACAACACTCCCCGGCCACAAAGCCGGTCCAGGTTTTCCGGATCGGTGGGATCGGGCAACGAGCTCGGATCGAAACCAGGGCCCTGGTCCCGGATGACAACCACCGCCTCCTCGCTGCTCATGCTAATCTCAACCAAAATCCTGCGTTCGCAGTACGGCGCCTCCCGCCGCCGCTGTTGGACCAGGCGGTCGAAGGCGGCCGCATCGTGTTCTTTCAGGCAGGAATCCGCCTCCAGGTTGCCGTGATACATCGCGTTGGAGAGGGCTTCTTCCAACGCCACGCCCAAACGAATGCGTTCCGATTCGTCGCAAAGGCCCAGGTAGGCCACCTGGTCCTGAACAAAGCTGATCAGCGAAGCAATATGCGTCGAACTGTTGGGCAGTTCGAACACGACGCGACGACGAGTAAGAGACTCCATCAGCCGGTTGTGGCCCCGGACAGGAGCCGAGATTGCCAGCACGTGGTCGACCGTCTCGGTCAGACTGTTCACCAACTCGCTCTTGGGCACGTAACTGGCAGCCCCGGCCACCAGGGCGTCGGTCGCAATCTTGGCGCTGCCCTTGGAGGTCATCAGCACGACCGGGATCGCCGCATCCAGCTGGCGGACCGCCTTGACCAGTTCCAGTCCATTCAGATGAGGCATGACCAGGTCGGTCAGCACCAGGTCGGGGATCGACTGGTTGATTTTCTCCAGGGCCACCTTTCCATCGTTGGCGTAATCCAGTTCCAGGTGGGGGAGATCCTTCAGAATGCTGCCCACCAGCCCCCGGTCCGCGGCCGAATCGTCAACGATCAGAATACGTGGCATAAGAGAGGTGCGAGATGCGGGGTGCGCCGAAAACACCCGCCTCCCGCAATCAGGCGCGTTTTTCCACAGGGATAAATTTTCGAGTCCTCGACCCGGTGTAGACCTGGCGTGGCCGGTGGATGCGTTTGTTGGGCGAAGAGTGCATTTCCAGCCAGTGAGCGATCCAGCCGGGCAGCCGTCCCATGGCGAACAACACGGTAAACATCGGTACCGGAATCCCCAGGGCCCGGTAGACGACGCCGGAATAGAAGTCGACATTGGGGTACAACTTCCGCTCAACAAAATAAGGATCTTTCAGCGCCACCTCTTCCAGTTCCTTGGCGACGTCAAACAACGGATCCACGCGTTGCATTTTCGCCAGCAGCCGGTCACATACGCCCTTGATAATGCGGGCCCGCGGGTCGTAATTCTTGTAAACGCGATGACCGAAACCCATCAGACGAAAACCGCTGTTCTTGTCCTTGGCCATGTCGACATACTTGCCGATGTCACCGCCGTCGGCAATGATCTGTTCCAGCATCTCCACACAGGCCTGGTTCGCTCCACCATGCAGCGGACCCCACAACGCACAAATCCCAGCCGCGATCGATGCAAACAGGTTCGCATCCGACGAACCCACCATCCGCACCGTGGACGTGCTGCAGTTTTGCTCGTGGTCCGCGTGGACGATCAGCAAGAGATTGACGGCGTCGACGAAATCGGGGTCGATCTCATGCGGTTCGGTCGGTACGGCGAACATCATGTTCAAAAAGTTTTCGCAGTATGTCAGGTCGTTACGCGGATAAAAAAACGGCTGGCCAATCGACTTCTTGTGGCTGAAGGCCGCAATCGTCGGCAGCTTGGCCATCAAGCGGTGCGTAGAGATCTCCACCTGGCGCGGGTCGCGGGGGTCGAGCGAATCCTGGTAAAAGGTCGATAAGGCGCTGACCACGGCGCTTAAACTGGCCATCGGATGAGCATCGCGGGGGAAACCGCTGTAAAAACTCTTGATGTCCTCGTGCAGCATCGTATGCCGTCGCAAAGACATGCGAAAATCGTGCAACTGCTCAGCGTTGGGAAGTTCGCCGTACATCAGCAGATAACTGGTCTCAACAAAATCGCAGTGCTCGGCAATCTCCTCAATGGCATAGCCACGGTAACGCAAAATCCCCTTCTCGCCGTCCAAGTAGGTGATCGCACTGGACGTCGAACCCGTGTTCACGTAGCCCTCGTCCAGCGTGATCAAGCCGGTGGTGTTTCGCAGCTGGCTGATGTCCAGGGCCCGTTCGTTTTCCGTCCCGGTGATCACCGCCAAGTCGATATGCTGATCTCCAAGCTGTAGCCTGGCCGTCTCGCTCATCAAGTCGCTCCCGCAGGTTAGTGCCTCGTTGGGCTCGTTCTTCCAGGTGGGTCCACCACTGTTCGCGTCGGAAACGGCTTCGCACCGCTGTCCGGCCAGCCCGCTCAAGCCCGCCCGCTCCCGACCGGGCCCCTGCTGCCAGGTCCTTGCCCGTCAGAGAACGCCCGCCCGCTAAGCAATTTAACGAGTTGACCCGCGTTTCTCAATTCGCCACCGCTGGATGACAAGCCGCCCTGGGGAAATAGGCGGTTTCTCAGGGCCGCTGGGTCCCAGGCGGCGGGGCAGATCGGGGCGAAAAGGAAACATGGTCGGGCCGCGGCCGCCAGCCCGTCCGGTCCCACGGGCGGCCGAGCAGCGGGGATTTTCGCCAGCCGACTTGCGATTTGGGGGCGGGGACCTGCGAAAAAGTTGGCCAACCGGCAGATCAGCGCCCCGCCGACGTCGAGGAAAACGCCTCGCGACTGGCCACCGGATCGTCAAAGATCGTCCAGACGCGAATCTCCTTCCGCAACCGCTCGAAATACGCCTGGCGGGCCGCCTCCCGCCGCTCGTTTTTGATCTTCCCGCGGATCTCGATTTGGGCGTCGCGAAATGAGGTACGGCCAGCCGGTTCGCGCTGCAAAACACGCACAATGTGAAAAGCGTCCTTCTCTTCCAAAATAGGGCTCAGCCGGCCGACCGGCAACGAAAAAAGGGCCTCGTCCAACAACTTCGATTTCAAGGCACCGCGGGTCGTCCAGTCGCGCTGGCCACCCTGCGGGGCCGTCGCTCCTTCCGACTGACGTCTGGCAACCTCGGCGAAGTCCGCCTTTTCGATCAGGATCTCGTTGCCCATCGTGACGATTTTTTGATAAGCAGACTCTTTGTCGGGATGGCCGCTGACATAGACCGTCAGCTGCTGCCATTTCACCCTGGCCGGATGCTCGTAGTCCTTCGTGTGCTCCTGATAGTGCCGAACCATTTCATCGTGGCCGATCGGCTGGTCGTCCTTGGTGTTTTGCCGCACCCATTGAGCGGCCAGGCTGCGTTCCAGGAAATTCTGCCTCTGCCGCTCGATCGAGGAACCGTTGGCGCTTAATTTCGTCTCCAATTCGGCCAGGGAACCCACCTTCAGGGATTCCATCAGAATTTTGACGTATTCCTTGTGGAACTGCTGGTTGACCTGTTCTTCCACGTTGGGAAACGCTTCGGGAGGGATCGTCCGCAAGGCGTCGACAAACACCAGTTTCGTTTCGATGGCCCGTTTGAGCGATTGTTGAATCAAGACCTGGCGTTGCTGATCCCAGTGTTCGGCAGGGATCCGATCGCGGTTTTCCTCCATCAACGCGTCGACGCTGGCCGTGATGTCGCCGGCCTGAATGATTTCGTCGCCGACCCGCGCGATGATTTGAGCGGCTTCGACCAGCTGCGGCGTTGGCGGGGCGGCCGCTGGCGGCAGGGCGGGGGTCGACCAGGACGTCGGTAAGCCGGCTGGAAAACCGGCCGGACCGGGTCGAGCGACCCCCGGCAGGTCGTGGGCCAGCGGTCCCTGCGCAGCAAGCGGCGCCGGACCGCTGCACCCCAGCAGGGCCGTTACCGTCAGGCCGCGGATCGTTTTGCTGATCATCGTCACCGCATCCCCCTGGGGGCGGTTGGGAAAAAGGCCTGGGACCCACCCAGGTCCGTGGCTCTCCAGAAAAGGTCCCGGCGGTCGCGCAACGGAGGGGGGACCGCCCGCCCTTGGGCTGTGCCGGAGTGGCCGCGGAGTATAGACAGGGCCGATTTAGCCCTGCAACAGCGATTTGACTTGCTGGATGATCTGGTCCGGATCGTCCCGCCCGCTGGCCAACGGCAGATAGGCCGCTTGGTCATCCACGATCCGCAGCACCCCGCCGCTGGACTGGGCCAGCTGGCGGATACGGGCCCGATCCGTGTAGGTCAGCACCGCAAACTGCCGCTCTTTGGTGATGGCGTGCACGGCCCACACGGCCGCGTCGATCCGCAGGCCGGCCAGCGCCAGCATCCGCTCGGCCACCGCCGGCGGCGGCCCGAATCGGTCCGCTAGCTCGGCCCGTAACTGCTCAAGATCGCCATCGGTCGTCACCCGCGCCAGCCGCCGGTAGAGGTCCAATTTCAGCCGCATGTCCGCTATGTAATCGTCCGGGAAATGGGCCTCGCCCGGCAGGTCGATATCCACGTCCAACAGCTGCTGGATCGCCGGCTGGCGTCGCTGCTGGCGAATCACGTTCTCCAATAGCTGGCAATAGTACTCGTAACCCACCGCCGCGATGTGACCGCTTTGCTGGGTCCCCAAAATATTGCCCGCTCCGCGAATCTCCAGGTCCCGCATGGAAATCGCAAAGCCAGCACCCATGTCGCTGAACTCTTCGATGGCCCGCAGGCGTCGAGCGGCCGTGGGGGAAAGATGCTTGTGCTGGTCCACCAGCAGATAACAGTATGCCCGATGCTTGTAACGTCCCACCCGCCCCCGCAATTGGTGCAGGTCGGCCAGGCCGTACCGGTCGGCGTCGTCGATGAAAATCGTGTTGGCGTTGGGTATATCCAGCCCGCTTTCCACAATGGTCGTCGCCAGCAGGACGTCGAAGCGACCCGCCACAAAGTCGGTCATGACCTGTTCCAGCTGGGATTCCGGCATCTGGCCGTGGCCGACATCGATGCTGGCCTCGGGTACGATCTGGCGCAGGTGAGCCGCGACGTTTTGAATGTCTTGCACCCGGTTGTGGACGAAAAATATCTGGCCGTTGCGATTCAACTCGCGCAATATCGCGTGGCGAATCAGTTCGGGCTGGAAGCGCGTGACGCGGGTCTCGATCGCCAGCCGGTCTTCGGGCGCCACGGCCAGGTTGGAGATGTCCCGAGCGCCGACCAGCGAAAGATGCAAGGTGCGGGGGATCGGGGTGGCGGTCATCGTCAGCACGTCCACCGTTTGCCTCAGCTGCTTCAGCCGTTCCTTGATCTCCACCCCAAACCGCTGCTCTTCGTCGATCACCACCAGACCCAAGTTTTCGAACTGGACATCACGTTGAGCCAGTCGATGGGTGCCGATGACAATATCGATCTGTCCTGTGGCCAGCCGCTGGATGGTCTGGGTCTGCTGCTTGCGGGTGCAGAAGCGGCTGAGCACGGCGATTTCGATGGGAAATTCGGCCATGCGGCCCTGGAACGTCCGCAGGTGTTGTTCGGCCAGGATGGTGGTCGGTACCAGCACGGCCACCTGGTAGCCGCTGTCGACCGCTTTGAACGCGGCCCGCACCGCCAGTTCCGTCTTGCCGAAGCCGACGTCGCCGCACAGGAGGCGGTCCATCGGGCGGGCCTGGCACATGTCCTGCTTGATCGCCGCCATCGCGGCCAGCTGGTCGGGCGTCTCGTGGTAGGGAAACGAGGCGTCGAATTCGCGCTGCCAGTGGCTGTCCAGCGGAAAGCGGATGCCGGGCCGGGATTGACGCGAGGCCTGCAGCTGCAACATCTCGGCCGCCAGGTCGGTCACCGACCGCTCGGCCGCTCTCTTCTGTTGCGCCCACCGCTTGCCGCCGATCTTGGCCAGCCGCGGCCGGCCCTTGCGGCCCCCGACGTATTTTTGGACCAGCCCGATCTTGGATGCCGGTACAAAGATCTTCGTCCCCTCGGCAAACTCGACCACCAGGTGCTCTTCCACCAGGTTTTCGCGTTCCAGGACCTCCGTGCCGCGGTAGCGGCCGATGCCATGAGCCAGGTGGACGACCAGGTCCCCCCGCCGCAGCTCGGTAAAGCTGTCGATCGCGCGACCCAGGCGACGATGACTGGGCCGATGGATCTCCTCCCGCAGGAAAAGTTCACCGCCGCTGATGACCACCACGTCGGGCGCGAGGATGCGAAAACCGGTCTTCAAGCGGCCCACGTGCAGTTCCATCCGCCCCTCGCGGGCCGCCGCCGCATCCCCCAGAATCTCACCCACCCGCTCGACCTCGGCCGCCGTCAGGCAGACCACGTGAATCTGGCTCTGCAAACCCAGCCCGTCCAGCTCGTCCCGCACCCGGCTCATCTCGCCGCTAAACCGCTCCACCGACTGGATCGGCAGCGAACAGCTAAAGTCCGACCGCGCCGTCGCCACCGCCTCGGCCGTCAGGGTGGCAAAGCGACCGATCCGTTGCATCACCGCGGCCTGGCTGAAATGATCTTGCGGCTTTTCGGTCCGCTGCAGGTAGTGGCCCGCCTCCTCGCGTTGACGAGCCGGTTCCAGCAGCAGCCACCAGGCGTTCCCCGGCAGATAATCGGCCAGGTGGCTGGAGGCGGGCCGGTCGGCCTCCAGGACCGTGAGCTGGACGGCGTCCAGCTGAGCCGTGCTTCGCTGAGTCGCCACGTCAAAGCGGCGGATCGATTCCAGGTGGTCGCCGCACAGTTCGATCCTGACCGGGGCGAACCAGTCCGGGGCAAAGATGTCGAGGATGCCACCCCGCGCGGCCACTTCGCCCGGCAACTGGACGGCACTCGTCCGGTGCAACCCACTCTGCACCAGCCATCCGATCAGCGGGTCGACGTCGACCTGCTGGCCCACCTGCAGGCTGCGGGTGGCTGCCTGCAGCGCACCCTGGTCGCTGACCGGCTGCAGCAGGCTCTGAATGCTGGTCACTACGACCTCCGGCCGCTGGTCTCCCTGCTGAGCCTGCCCGCTTGCCAGCCATTTCAACACCCGCAGCCGCTGCCCAAATACCTCGTCGTGCACCACCCGCTCGCCCGGATCGGATTCCCAGGCAGGAAACGTGGCGACCGTTTTGGTGCTGAACAGCGAAAACTCGGCGGCAAAATCGTCGACCTGACCCGCCTCCGGGCAGACCACGACCAGCGGGCCCGCCGCCGCCGAACCGATCGCGGCCGCCACCAGCGCGCAGGCCGACCCCCAGACCCCGTCCAACGTGCCGCTCGCGCCGGGTTGCAGCGCGGTCAACAAGTCGGCGAAGTCGCGATGCCGCCCCAGCCGATCAGCCAGGTCGGCCAGCGGTGGGGCGGCCGTCGGCGGCCGGTCGTCACGCGTCATGGCAAGGGGCAGTCCCGCCGCTACCGGCGGCGCTGCCCTATCCCACGCACGGGATTCAACTTTCGCTTTGCCTTGCTCTGTCGGGACGAATCGTGCGGGTGGCGAGATCCGCTGACAACGCTGGTCGGGGGTCTTACGTCAGGCCACCTGAT
>JABAOH010004865.1_pt2 | contig 17582 bp, 14 predicted proteins | sample 7062181 | NCBI WGS metagenome assembly JABAOH01 (sample SAMN14538630, study PRJNA623070) | marine sediment metagenome | biome: marine biome [ENVO:00000428]; feature: marine pelagic biome [ENVO:01000023]; material: deep marine sediment [ENVO:00002113]; isolation source: pool of 5 deep marine... | reverse complement strand
CCACCTTTCGGAATACTCCTCGAAGGTTGGAATAATCTTCTCCGACTCGATTGAAAACTTTCCCTCTCCGATCTGTTTTTCGAGCTCCTCCGCAAGCTTTAGGGCAGCCCTTTTACTGCCGACCCTGTTGGAGGTCCTTTTCCCCCGGTGATTAACAAACACCCACCAGATACCGGAACCCTTGTCTTTTTCTCTTACGCGGACACCCAAATGAATCACCTCCTTTATTATTTTTTCCGCTTCCTAAGATAGTCTTCGATGTTCTTAAGAAGCCATTCAGTGTAACTCATATCATCTTGGATCAGTGCTATTTGAAAATCCTTCTTCAGAACGGGATCCACGTTGGCTATTAACTGGGCTCTTTCCTTTTTCTTCTTTTTCATGTTTGCCCCTATTAAATTAGTTATATCTATATATATAGAATATAATACAATAAATGTCAAGCATATTTTCACCATATTCAATGTTCAATGGGATTGAAGGTTCTTTAGTATCTTATTAGCGGTTTCTTTGATATCTTCAATTTCAATCAGGTTCCTTTGAACAAATGCTTCCAGTTCAGGAAGGGAAATCAGGATCTTACCACCCACCCTATATGCCGGGATCTTCCCCTCATAAACCAAATTTCGGACCGTCCTCTGTGAGAGAGAGAGGTATGCAGCAGCTCTACTGATATCGAAATAGCCATTTTCGGCAGAATCTCGATTGAGAAGCTCTCTCAGCATCTGCTCTATTATTAATAGGCGGTCCGCTATTCCCATTTTCTACCTTTTCTTCTAAACTTTCACAACCTCAGGTTTCGGCCTTTTGCCCATCCTGTAGGGATGTAAGGGACAGTCAGTTATTTGACACAACCTCACCTCCTTTGGCTGGAATCCACTGCAATCAAGGCACTTTCTCCGAATTGCTTTAACTGGCGTTAGAACCTTGCTCATACATACCCCTTTTTGCCAGTTTTCCTATAGCTAGCTGGCGGTTTATCTGTTAAATGTTTTTTAATGACAATGGGTAGCCCCACCTCACTTCCTCTCTTTTTCGGGTATCCTTCACTTCTCTAAATAGCAATCCCGGCAATACTCATCATGAAATAGGCCTCCAACTTTTTTCTCACATTTTTTGCATATCATTGATTGGTCAGGCCGAGGCCCAATTTCATCGGGCTGGTTGAGGTACGACTCAAACTTGTCACCGAAGAGAGTCTCGGGTCGGAGATATTTTTTAAACTCGGTGCCCGACCATTCTCTGCTCTTGATGCTAATCACCCTTTTGAAGTCTTCTATGGTAAATCCCTCCTTAAGACGATCATCTATATGCTGCTGGGTTTTCTCATTGGAGGGCTTGAAGTCTGTGTGTGCTTCCTGATTAAGATAAGAGATAATTTCTTCGTAGAGTTCAATATCATTATTTTCTTTACTTTCTTTAAATTCTTTACATTCTTGTCTGTGGTTATTTGCTGGTTGGGTGCTGGTTACTTGCTGGTTGCTCGAGCCATCCCAGTCTTGGTAAGTACTCCAATCTAAAACGGTTATTATTGAAAATTTGCTGGTTGGTTCGCAATTTATTTTCCCGTTTTCTGTTAAATACTTGATACATGTGCGTATCTCTTGTTCTGATAAACCTGTTTCTTGGGCTGCTATCTTTCTCCCAAAAATAAACTGTCCCGGACGTAAACTAACATTTTTATATCCAACAATCGTATCCCGTGATTTATGGGACGCTTTTGTAAGACAGTAAGTGAAAAAATGACTTAATTTTAGGTTTTGCCACCATGGTTCATCTGTCCACTTTCGAAAATATTTTATATAACCCCGATTCATACAGAGATCCTCGAATAATATCTTGCTTTAAAGCTGAAGGGGAGTTGGGTTAACTGCAATAGCGCAAGAGTGCCCAACCAGAGGTAATAGATAAAATTCCTCTTCCTGATTATGAAGAAATTCGATGTGGGAATAGAAAGAAGAAGCCTGCTTGAGCTGTTAGCAACCCAACTGTTTTGCGACTTTCTTATTATTTTCGTATCCTTTAACTGTAATTATACTATTGGGGATGGCCAAACCCCACCATAGTTTATGCCAACTAAATGCATAGTTGACACTATCAATTGCGATGTCGGATTGTATTTAAAAGGGAATTAGGGTATTCAGTCTTAAAATTTTTAATAAGGATAAAAAGATACAGGTCTGATGAAACTGATTAATATATTAGATTACTTCTTGGTCTCCTTTTCTAATCTCCTTTTAATAGTTCTGATTGAAACTTCCAGATATTTAGCGAGTAATTTCTCTGCAAATTGTGAAGGATTCTTTATCAGGACTCGAAGGTCCTCACTATTTAAATTGCATATCCTATTTTCTCTCTGGGGTCCCCAATCTTCTAATAGATGTTTAGTGCTATCTATGGGATATCTCGATAATATCTCATCTGCTGATTCTAAATGCGTAATGGGTGTATTAACTAACTCATATTTACAACTCCGAGATAAATATTTCGCTAACTTTTTTAGTAAATCAAGTGGTGCTTTTAATGATGGTAATAGTTTTTTCCCGCCTTTATGGATAGGGATAAAATGGGATTTCAATATATGCTTCAATTCTCGACGATCCTCATTTGATCCATAATTAGCGCGTTCAATAATATTAATAAATTTTTGCCTTAAAATGGGATTTTCCAATAGAGAAGGTATATCCCTTATCATTTCTAATAATTGGGGATCCTTTTTGATAACGGGAATTTTTTTTAAATTTATCACCTTATCGCTCAGTTGGGTTCGATCATATTTTATTGCTTCCAATATTTCCTCAAACGAAGCATTCTCTTTAAAGCAATACCAATTTTTTCCTTCAACTGAACGTATATTGTCATAATATTTGATATAAAAAATATATCCACTATTTGTTGGCTTAAAGTTCCGAGGTTTATTTGTTTTTATTTTAAGTTTATTATTAGGTGTATAAACAGCGTTATATTCAATCTCGGGATGTTTTTTATTTTTAAACTTAAATGAAAAGATTTTTTCTTTGCCTTTTTGTATTCCGATTTGCATTATGATTCTCTTTCCCTTTTTCGTTTTCTGTTATTTCTTAAAATTTACTTTATCCAACGCCATGTTTTCAAGGGAGTAATTTGACTGGATTATTTTTTGTTTTAATTTATAAAAAATACAGAGAAAACCCTTGTGTGTAGGTCGGCTAGTATCTTTATTCCTATGATGCAAAACCAATTCCGCTTATATCCCGACCTTCCCTATAGATTCCAAAATTTTCCATCGCTGCGTGTGTTGACCAAATACCAATGATTTTCTCTATAATTCAGCTTTTTCCACCTATTGAGTCCATTTCATTCATTTCCCTATAAACTTTCCATTTCTTTCAAAATCCCTATACATGCACATTTATTAGCTTTGAATCAATTCCTTATAGATAAGTAAATATAACCAATCCTCTATTCTTTGCGTTCTGTTGTGGTTTTCCTTTCCACCTGAAATTGTCCTATCAATAACCAATATTATTTATAATTTTACACTTTATCGTTGCTCAAAAGGGGAATTTATGCTAATCTCGTAACGCTTACTCCCAACTCCATGAAGGCAGTAAACCCTATCGGCAGGAGACAATGGGAGTGTTACTGTTCTTTCCAGATGATCACATCGATTCTCTTCACGTAAATACCATCCTCTACATCGAGAGAAAGACTGGGCGATAAGGATTATTTATTTCAATCAATGTTGCCGTTACCCCTTTTCTGCAGTTGGAGGACCCTATGAAAAACTATTTGCTTTCACTCACACTCGTATTAACTCTCATCGGCGCACAGAATGTATCCGCAACAGTGACCATATTCACAAGCGAAGCAGAGTTTCTGGCAGCTGCTGGAACAACAACTTTGGAAAACTTTGAAACACTAGACATTTATTATCCGTCTCCGGTTACAACTATTTCTACGGACAACTTTGACGTCACTACTATTCCAACTAGCGGTGGTACATCTTGGCTTGAAACAGATTGTAGAACTCCTACCGATGGTTTTTATTGCTTATCAGCAGGGTCTAGTACTGGTGACAGTTTTAATCTGGCTTTTAGTTTAAATATTTCTGTGAATGCAGTTGGGTTTTATGTCACAGATTTTGAAGGTTACGGTGGAACTCTTTCCCTTGAAACAGGGGCGGGAGATACTTTCTTGATAGCGAGTGGCACTTTTCCGGACGCTAATGTGATGTTCTTTGGCATCATTGATGATACAAATTCATTCGATAATTTCACAATAATAAAAGAATCCACTTGGGATGGCATTCTCGTTGACAAAATTTATCTTGTAAAAGAATGTAATGACTCTGACGGTGACGGGTATTACATTGAAGGAGGTGACTGCGGAGAAGTCGATTGTGATGACAGCAACGCTTCAACACATCCCGACGCAACGGAAGTCTGCAACAGTATCGACGATAACTGCGACGGTTCCACAGACGAAGGCTTTGATTCGGACAGTGATGGATATACAACTTGTGGTGGGGACTGCGACGATACAAATTCCAGTATTAATCCCGACGCCATCGAGGTCTGCAACGGAGAAGACGATGATTGTGACACCGAGGTGGACGAGGGCGTAAAACTCATCTACCATCCCGACACTGATAGTGACGGATTCGGTGATCCCGGTATAACCGCCCTTGGCTGTACTCCTCCCTCCGGCTACGTCTCCGACGGCAGCGATTGTGATGACAGCAATGCGGCCATCAATCCGGGGGCCACAGAGGTCTGCAATGCAGCCGATGATAACTGCGATGGCACTACTGACGAAGGGTTTGATTCGGACAGCGATGGATATACTACCTGCGGAGGCGACTGTAACGATACCGATTCCACCATCAACCCTGGAGCCCCCGAGTTATGCAACGGAAAAGACGATGATTGCGATACAGAAACAGACGAAGGAGTATTGCAGGTCTTCTACCTCGACAGCGACGGGGACGGATTTGGGGATATAGATACAACTATATCTCTTTGTGAACAACCTTCAGGATATGTCACAAATTCAACAGACTGCCAAGATAACGACAGCACTATATACCCAGGTGCATCTGAAATCTGTAACGGGGTTGATGAGGACTGCGACACTGAGATAGACGAGGAGGTAAAACTCACCTTCTATTTCGACGCAGATGGAGATGGGTACGGAGATGCGTCCCAGACCACACAGGCCTGTACTGCTCCATCAGGATATGTATCTGACTCAGGCGACTGCGACGAAACAAGGTCAAACGTGAATCCTGGCGTAACTGAGGTCTGTAATGACCGAGACGATAACTGCAATGAGGTTATAGATGAAGGTGTTCTAATTACCTTTTACCTTGATGTTGATGGGGATGGGTATGGTGACTTGAACTTCTCTGCAGAAGCCTGTACTGCCCCGTCTGGATATGTGTCGAACAGCACCGATTGTAATGATGATAATGCTTTGATAAGTCCAGCAGTAGCCGAGATCTGTAGCGACCACATCGACAATGATTGTGACCAATTATCTGATTGCGATGACATCAACTGCTCAGATGAACTTATTTGTGCCTCTGATGTTGATAATGACGGTGTGCAAGACTTTGAAGAGATGGGTCGTGACGGAATAGATTCCACCTTCGACGGTGATGGAAATGGAACCCCTGACTATATGGAGGATACAACAGTTTCCTGCTATACATATGGAGGGGACCACTACATAACTATGACCTGCCCAATGGGCTTCGTTGGTGTAAATACACTCCCGATTCCACTCGACCCTCCTCAAGGTGTAACTTTCCCTTATGGATTCTTCGAATTTACAATCGATGGAATTGCAGACGGAGCATCAGCAGTAGTTACGTTCTACCTGGATGACGTCACAAATACCTTCTACAAGTTTGGACCGACTATCGTTGGAACATGGGAACCTGATTGGTATCCGTACCTGTATGATTCCCAGTTGAAAACGGGTGCCCAGTTTGATGGATTAACCGTCACCGTTCACTATGTTGACGGGGCAATAGGCGACGATGATCTCACGATAAATGGGACTATAGTCGACCAGGGAGGACCTGGCGTTATCACATCTGAACCAACTCCCCCTTCAGGCGGTGGCGGGGGAGGATGCTCTATTGTCGGAGTGAAGATGAGCATTTCAGATGCCCTTGCAGGGTATGGATTGCTGATCGTTGCTGGGGTGCTGTGGGGGATTAGGAGGAGGGGAAAATGAAAAGGATATCGCTTTTATTGTTGTTATTGCTATCTTTAGGGATGGCATCTTACGGGTGTGGTGGTGGAGCAAATGCGGAAGAAACACAGCAAACACAAACACCAATTACCATAGGAACACCTGGGGTAAATAAGGTTGTCGGATTTGAGGGGAGGACCTGGGAGACCACAGATATTACTGTCCAAGGAGATTTTATTACCTTTATCGATGAGAGTGACGCAGATAAACCTCAAATATGGATCAGAGGTCCTGTAAAAATTTCCGAACCACCGTATACGGGTTTTTAAAAATAACTTAAGAGTTACCAATTTACTGTTTGCAAATTTGCCACCCTTTTTTTCTGAAAAAGCATGGTTTGTGTGCAGAGCGTAAGGAATCTATTAATTAGAGATTGAAAAACAAAATCCGGTCCCCCCCACATCCCCCTTTGAGGTGGGAGGGATGGTTTTTGTAAAGTATATTCAGAATAATGGAAGGGGTTCGCTCGGATGCTATTGAGTTTGCTTGATAGTGTTTCTTCGTGGACTGAACTCGAGGGAAACATCTCTAACCTTCCTTCCGAAAAAGAAAGGGGAGAAGCCTTTGAGCAATTCAGCCATGCCTTCTTCCTCCTTGATCCGAAGTACCAGTTCGAGAAAGTATACCGACATAAGGATATCCCTCCTTCAATTCGTAAGCGTCTTGGTTACCCGGGAACAAAGGATATCGGCATTGACGGTTTGGGAGTTACTGCCGACGGGGAACTTCATGCCTATCAGGCAAAGTTCAGGAAGGACAGAAACAATAAGCCCACACTCAGGGAACTCTCAACTTTTTTCACGGTATCGGACAGGGCAGACTGGCGCATTACCATAACCAACGCGAATGATCTTCCCACATCCATTAACGATAGAACAAGGCAAAGCCGTGTTCTCTGCGACCGTTTAGACAACCTTGATCCTGAGTTTTTCGCCAGATTAAGGCACTACCTTGAGGAAAATCGGATCGTTCAACAAAAGCCAAAGGACCCGAATAGGACTCAGAAAGAAGCTATAGATGCTGCCATTGCGCATTACAGAAAGAACAAGAGAGGACAGCTCATACTCCCATGCGGGACAGGGAAAACACTCGCTGCCATGTGGATCGCCGAGGAACTCGGGGGGAAGCGAATTCTTGTGATGGTCCCGAGCCTTGCACTCATGAGCCAGACACTGCAGGAGTGGGCAGAAAACACATCTCTTAGCCCTTTCCGTTATCAGTGTCTTTGCAGCGATCCCACTGTTGACGTAGGCAAGGATTCACCGATGACTCGCCTCTATGAGACCGACTTCCGAGTTACCACCGATACCGAAGAGGTTGCTCAGTTCCTCTCAGAGAAACCACGCACGAAATCTGTCCTGTTCTCCACATATCAATCGAGCAAGGTCCTATCCGAGGCAACCCTGAAGACGGCAACGACATTCGATGTGGCTATCTTCGATGAGGCTCACCGAACAACGGGGACCAAAGAGGGTGTATGGAAAATCGCCCTTGACGATGAAAAGGTAAATATTAAGAGGCGACTATTTATGACTGCTACACCAAGGATCTATGCTACCCACATCAGGAAAAAAGCAAAAGAGGAGGACATACTTCTATGTAGTATGGATGATTCCGAGGTATACGGTAGCCCTTTCTACGAGATGACATTCGGTGAAGCGATAAAAAGGAGGCATATTTCAGACTACAAGGTCGTCGTAATCTGCGTCACCGACAAAGAGGTGAAGGAAATTATTCAGAGAGCTGGAAGAGTGACAACCGAAGACCACGAGTGGGACGCGAAGGCCTTTGCGAAGCGGATTGCCCTCGTTAAGGGAATAAACGCATATGGACTTAAAAAACTTTTTACCTTCCACGGGAAGGTCAAGGGAGCAAAAGCATTCACGGATGAACAATCTCACTCCGGTATTCATGAAGTCTTTAGAACTATAAACAAGAAGGAAAAACTCAGTGACGGATTAAGGTGCTTGCATGTAAATGGAACAATGTCCTCCGGTCTCAGAAACGGCTATATGAAAGAGTTCAAGGATGCTGAGATCGGGATTATGAGCAACGCCCGTTGTCTAACCGAGGGCGTTGATGTTCCCGCTGTTGATACTGTTGCATTTATCGACCCGAAGAAAAGCCTTATCGATATTGTGCAGGCGACTGGAAGGGCGATGAGATTAGCGGAGTGGAAAAAGAGGGGGTACGTATTCATTCCCGTCGTGGTTGACGATGTGGATGATCCCGAGAGGTTTATCGAAAGCTCTGATTTCGAAACGGTGTGGAAGGTTCTCCAGGCGATGGTGAATCAGGATAAGCGACTTGAAGATTTAGTTTTTCATCTTCGGGTAATGCAGGGCAGAGGTGAAGAAGGAACTCAGGCGTGGAAAGATGCGATGGCTGAATACAAGGAAAGGATCGATTTCTTCGATCTTCCAATGCGGATTAACAAAAAGCAGTTCGTAGGTGCTCTATACACGAGAACGGTTGAGGTTGTCGGAAGAGGTTGGGATTTCTGGTATGGATTGACGCTTTCTTATAAAGAACAATTTGGTTATCCTAACGCACCTTACGATTACGTGGCCCCTAATGGATATAAGCTTGGTCATTGGCAAACGAATCAAAGAAGATCGTATAACACTGGAAGACTCTCAAAAGAACGAGCTGTGAGATTAGAAAAAGTGGGTTTTATCTGGGACATTCTCGATAGACGCTTTGAAAAAGGAGTTCGTGAAACTGAGCTTTATAAAGAGGAATTTGGTAGCACCATCTCTCCAAGAGACTACAAAACGAAGGATGGGTTCAGATTGGGTAATTGGCAACATAAACAAAGACAATTGTATTCCAGAGGAGAATTGAGCAAAACAAGATGTGATAGATTGAATAACATCGAGTTTGTATGGGATGCCATCCAATGGTTTTTCGAAGAGGGTCTGCGAGAAACATTACACTACAAGAAGACACAGGGAACACCGAATGCCCCGCTTAAATATGAAACCTCTAAAGGATTTAAGCTCGGGGCATGGCAGTCACGCCAAAAGCAGCTTTTCAAACAAGGGAAGCTGGACCCAAGAAGAGTCAAGATGCTTGAGAAAATAGGATTTACATTCGAGCCTCATGAAGTGCTATTTGAGAGAGGTTTTCAGGAAACCCTCAAATACAAGGAGGAGTTTGGGGATACTAACGCACCTCAGAGCTACAGAACACAAAGTGGATTTAGTCTGGGTGCCTGGCAGGATAGCAGGAGACAAAACTTTCGGAGAGGTAAATTATCTAAGGATAAAATTAGGAGGTTGGAAGCGATAGGATTTCAATGGACAAGAATTGACGACTATATTGAGAAAAGATCAATTGAATCTTTTGAAAAAGGTTTCAGGGAAACCGTTAAGCATAAGGATAGGTATGGGAATCCCAATGCCCCCCGGGTTTATCAGACACCTGATGAATACAGGCTTGGAGATTGGCAGGCACGGATTAAACATCAATACAAAAAAGGAAACCTGTCTGAGGATAAAGCCAAAAGGTTGGAAGCGATAGGATTCAACTTTTGATCACCTCGAGGATCTGATTACCCTTCGTGATCAATTTACCTGATTAAACTCCCGTGATTTTATGTTCAGGTCTCCCCACACCCCTTTTTCTTTTTCCCTGCCCAGAGAGAGATCTAGATTAAATCTCTTCGAAGTTTCCCCCCTGCCACCCCCTTTTTCTGAAAAAGCATGGTTTGTGTGCAGAGCGTAAGGAATCTATTAATTGTAGTTTAAAAAAGCAAATCCGGTCCCCCCCACCACGGGTGCGTATAGGGTGCGGAATAGGTAATGTTATTCCTCATTATTCCCTATTTTGCCAACCGCAAGGGCCTTAAATAATTGATTTCACTGACCTCTTTCTGCATCTTTTATTCACTGTTTCATCCTCCATGCGGATTTGTTACATTCTATACAAAAGAGTGCATTGCCTCAAAGGGAAACTACGTGGAGGGAGGATGCTATGTCTTGCCCACATTGTCAGTTCAGTTGGGAGAGGTTAATACAAATGCTAGATGCCAACGAGAGATTTAGAACTGCAAAAGGAAGGAATGAAATGGGCCTTGCACACTTGATGGAAAACAAAAAGGTCATCATTATGGAAAGAAGTACAGGAGGAGAAACTGGCCCTCTTCTCTTCGATGATTTAAGTGAAGTTCACGATCTTATTCATGACGGTCAATTAGATTTAGAGACAAAGAGCATAGAACGTTACAAACCAAGACTTACTCGCTGGGGGAACTACATGACAGGTGTGCTCAAGTATCTCGGCACTAAGAGAATCCCCCGGTAGTTATTTCAAGCTCGTAATTCCCCCATGGAGACCCATATCTCAGACATAACTAGTCCCCAAAAACTATTGTCCAGAGACGAGGTCTTCGTCCGTAACTGTCCTGTCCCGAAAGCGCCGGGAGTATACGGGTGGTATTTCAGGGAGATCCCTCCGGGAGTTCCGACAGATCATTGCATCACCCATCAGGATCTATCACTTCTCTACGTGGGAATCTCCCCGAAGAAACCTCCCAAGAATGGATCCCAGCCCAGCAGTGAGAACCTTAGGACGAGGATCAGGTACCACTACACAGGTAATGCAGAAGGCTCCACCCTTCGTCTTACTCTCGGGTGCTTACTCAGGGAAAACCTCAGAATCCAGCTTCGCCGGGTGGGAAGCGGCAAGAGAATGACGTTCAGCAGCGGGGAGAGGACTCTCTCACAGTGGATGGGAAAAAATGCCTTCGTGGTGTGGACAGTACATCCTGAGCCGTGGGAGCTGGAGAGTGAACTACTAGGGAAATTCTCGCTCCCGCTCAATCTTCAAGGAAATAAAAGTCACCCATTCCACCCAGAGCTCACCAGGATCAGGAGTGAATGCAGGGAAAGGGCGAGGGAACTGCCGGTGTTGGAGAGGTAATAGATACATGGAACCTTAAAGGGAGGATTGAGTAATGGTAGTTTATACGGACCTTGTTAAAGATTTCGCAAAACGCACCCGCAGCAACCTCGATCTTCTGAGGAACCTCCAAAAAGAACATCCTGATCAACCAATATTCGAAGTAACACAGCTTTATCTGGGGGGATTATTCTGTTTCTACCTGCCGTTCTTCTGAGTAAAATGTTTTATTTGGAATAGAACGTTTTATTGTAAATTCCTGAAATAATTGAATTATTTGCTTGACAAGTATTTCAAGAATAAATATAATTTTTTAAAATTCTATCCATTTTTGCCCTACCTGCTGTGAACCTTCCCATACGAGGAAGGTTACGTGGCTTTATCTTTTCATATAACTCTTTCTTTCCACTGCAATACCATTGCGTACATCCAGAAGATAGCGGGACCGTAAGTAATCTATTCAATCCCACAATGCTTAACCATCTCTTTTCAATAATAAAGATCAAACTGGTCTAAAAAGAGAAGGAGGAGGTACAAAATGAAAAAATATCTTGCAATATGTCTAGCGCTGCTATTGTCAGCTTCTCTTGCAGTGACCCTTTTAACGTGTGGAGGAGGAGGAGGTTCCACAGAAACGATCTCACCAGGTCTTAGCATCAGCGGCCCCACTGAAGTTAATGAGAATGAAAGTGGCGTATATATAGCAACGATGACTTGGGGGGATGGGACAAAGGAAATTGTGACATGCGGCTGGGCCGTAAGTCCTACAACATACGCAAGCATCAGTTCAAATGGGATACTCAACGCCTCACCAGTGACCGAAAATCAGACGTGTTACGTTGCGGCGGCTTATATGGATGGAGGGGAGACATACAATGCGACCATGGAGGTAACCATAATCGATGTACCCGATAATGCATTATTGTTAGACGGAGTTGATGATAGGGCAGAAGCCAATACTTCGATATTCCCCAACACAAGTACCCTCCGGAGCTTCACAGTTGAAGCATGGATATACCCCAGTAGGACTGGGGGTATGTTTATCGCTACTGATGATGCGTATGATTTATTGCTTTCTTATCGAGATGATGCAGCTAACAATGGAGTTGGGATAACATTTACACTTTGGGGTGGTGATTGTGCTCATATGAATTCAAGAACAGAGTATCGTGGCATCACTTTAAATCAGTGGAATCATGTTGCCGCCATTTTCGATGCATCTGCTAAATCTTTTTCCATATCCGTAAACGGGATTCTAAGTTCATCACCAACAAGCTTTACTGGCAGCACTTTCTGCAGTGTTGCAAATCAACAATTCACCGTTGGTGGTTTTTATGGAGAAGATGGTTACTTACCTTTCCAAGGGGAAATTGATGATGTCATGGTTTCTAGCAGTGTCCGTTACAATTCTGACTTTTTCCCGACATTCCCGTTAGCTCCAGATGCCAACACACAAGGTCTCTGGCATTTTGACGAGCCTGTTGGCTCTACAACCTTTAGCGATTCATCGGGGAATGGATACACCTTGACGGGTCTAAATGGAGCCCGAACTTATTAGATTAGAAAAAAGTTTTATAAAAGGAATAACCGCAACACAAAGTTTATGGGAAATGACAAAGGAGGGAGTATGGGTATTTTCAAAAGTCTCTTTGGTGAGAGTCATGCCTCGAATAAATGCAGACGTTGTGGTAGTGAGACGCTTGGAACCTTTGAATATACTCAGAGATGCAAAGAAGAGGGAGCGATTGTTGATGGATTAACTGGTAAACCAAAGCCTGCACAGACAGGGAGGCCAATCAACATCTCAAGGTTGACTGATCTGGAAAACCAAAGAGGTTTTCAGTGCATAGGTTCAAACCATATTTATTGCATGGATTGTCTGTACAACCACGCTCCTATTCATCCAAATGGCGGCAAAGCTTGTTTCAAGTGTGGTAGCTCATTTGAGGAAATGAGGTGACTGATAAGAAATATCCGCTGGCGTAAATAGAATAAGAGTAGAGACGAAGTCATTGAGAAAATGACCCGCCCCAAATATTTGTACCAACCTCTAGGTGAAGAAACCAGGCATCTGAATCGGTTGAATTTGCCGTGCTTCCGGTGCAGGCGGTTTGTATCCAAGAGAACTATGAGGCCGTATCTGGTTATATTGCTGCCGCCACTGCTCGATTATTACTCTGGCCTCAAGAAGGGTTGTAAATATCTCTCCATTTAACAGTTCATCCCGTAGTTTCCCCTGTAAGGACTCGATATAGCCGTTCTCCCAGGGACTCCCCGGTTCGATAAAGAGCGTCCTGATCCCTAAGTCACTCAACCATTCCCGAACAGCTCTGGCCGTAAACTCAGGACCGTTGTCGGATCGAATGTGTTCCGGGATTCCCCGATGGATAAACAGGTGAGCAAGCTGCTCCAGCACATCCTGGGATCTGATCCTTCTCCCAACGTAGATACACAGACACTCCCGGGTGTATTCATCCATGATGGTTAATATCCTTAAAGGTCGGCTGTCGGTGGTTCTTTCCATGAGGATATCGTAGCTCCACACATGATCTTTCCTTATCGGCCTTAACCGAATACAGGAACCATCAGTGAGCCATAGCCGCTTTCGTTTCGGCTGTTTCTGGGGTACTTTCAGCCCCTCTCTTCTCCAGATCCGTTCAACCCGTTTGTGGTTCACCTTCCATCCTTCCTGGTGCAGGAGGGCCGTGATCCGGCGATACCCGTATCTCCCATGCTCCGTTGCCAGTTCTATGATCCTTGCCACCAACTGCTCCTCTTCCTCGGATGTCCTTATCTCATACCGCTGTGTCGATCTCGGTTGACTTAGTGCCCGGCAGGCTCTCCGCTCTGATACGTTAAGAGACGAGCAAACATATTCTACGGCCCGCCTTAGACGTGCCGGGCTCAGAAGTTTCCCTTCACCGTCTCCTTCAATATGGCATTGTCCAATGAGAGNNCGCTTTGCCTGCTCAACCCCCATACCGCCGTATTCCTTCCGCCAGCGGTAGTAGGTCTGTTCCGATACACCGAGCTTCCGGATAACTTCCGCCACATTCTGACCCTTGTTGATGAGGATCTCCGCTTCCCGGAGCTTCTTGATGATCTGTTCAGGGGCGAATCGTTTCCTGCTCATGACCTGCCTCCTCGATAATAATCACTCCCAAAATCCTAACATAACACGTGGACCAGTTTTTGGGGGGCAGGTCAAGATCAGGGTCGGTCCATATATCTTCAGAAAATGTGAGAAAATGGGAACTGACCCCGTGAGCACCCCTCAAGAAAATGGGAACTGACCCCGTGAGCACCCGTGAGCATGCCCGGAGAGAGATCTGGATAAATTCTCATCAAAGTTCCCCCCCTGCCACCCCCTTTTTTGAGAAAAGGATGCTTATCTTGAGAGAATTAGGATTCGCGACCTTATTAGCAATATGGGCAAGGTAGTTCACACTAAACACAAAAGCTCTATAAAAAAATATTATTAAATTCCAATTTAATCTCATATATTTATTTAAAATCTTTTTGACCATATAGCCTTGGCATAGCACTTGCTTATTTGGTTTTATAGAAAGTATGATCAGAATAATGAATATGGGGAAACGAAAATGAGTTCAATAAATTTTAGAAATAGTGAATTGAAAATATTCAACAATGTTTTGTGGACGTTATTATTCTTATCAACACTCTTGATTTTGTCCTGTGGTTCATCTGGGGATGAGGAAGTCCCTCCGCCAAACTTCCCACAACCCAGTCCAAATGTAATAACCCTGCCTCCAACTCGGGTAACCTCACACAGTGCCATATTAAGTGGTCTTGTCGAAACAAACGGATATGACAGGAATGGGTATATAGCATTGGGCAATGACCCTCTTATATACAGCCACTGGCGTAAAAAAGATTTCTCATTACCTGCTAGTAATTTGAGCGCTAACATAAGCGAAGAAATGATAGGCCTCAGTTCTGGCACAACCTATTACTATGAGATAGTGGTAGAAGGGGTAAATGGGGGAATAGAAAGTTTTACAACGGATCCGGAATATTCTAATTACTGGGCAAAGAGCTATTGGCGAACCGGGGGGGGGGTTAGAGATATCCAGCTTACAAGCGACGGAGGATATATCTTAGCAGGAGAAACAATCTCAGATGGTTTTGATACTTGGGTCTTAAAATTAGATTCGAGTGGTGTGGTTGAATGGGAAAAGTTATACGAGTCTGAGAATGATGACAGGCCAACATCAATTCAGCAAACAAGTGATGGGGGATACATCATAGCAGGAAGATCGTGGGAATTTGTTCCAACTCCTTTTAATCCGGATCCGATGTATGTAATTAAAGAAAACGGTTTATGGGTCTTGAAACTTGACTCTAGTGGTAACATCGATTGGTATCATCGATACACGGGCGATGAAGCCCGGTCAATAGTAGAGACAGACGATGGAGGATATATAGTTGTTGGTAATATTTATTTTAATGGTAAGGATGACATGATCATAATGAAACTAGATTCGGGCGGGAATATTACTAAGGGATTTATATTTGGAAGTTGTGGCCCATATAATGAGGCGATTAATGCCGGATTAATCACTCAAATCGGAGAAAAAAAGTATATTATCGGTGGCAATTGTTCTAGCAACATTTTGCTTATTGAGTTAACAATAAACAGCTTAGGAAACATGGTAATCAACTGGCGTAAAACCTTACAAGGACAGAATGGTAGTACTTTCAAGGATATCGATGTAACTAACGATGGTGGTTTTGTTATCGCTGGTACTTATATAAACCGTATATATCCTAATCCAAGATTGTATGATGCGTGGGTTTTGAAGTTTGACAAATATTGGGCTGCCGAGTGGGATAAAGCTTTTGATATGGATGGAATAGATGACATAACCTCCATCCATTATTTGGAGAATGATGGCGGATATATCCTAGCTGGAAGCGCTGGTCCTACGTTTGATAATAGAAGTGCTTTTGTGTTGAAACTAGCCAATGACGGATCTGTGGAATGGGGGAAAACATATGGTGAAGCTGAACGTGGGGAAGTCGATTGGAGTAAATTCCAAAAGATAAACTTACACAAAATTCCTATCAAGGAAAGTTTTGATGGTAATTATGTTTTTGCATTCAATTTGGGTTACAGGATGAGAGTAATGAAGACAAATACTGATGGGACGCTTCCACCAATTGATATAGATATTGATATAGATATGGAAATAAATCTAACTGATACTACAATTTTAACTAGTACAACAATTGATGGAAGGACAATTTCAACACATGGTGACCTCCAACAATTCGAATACCCTGTTCCTGTTGTGAAAGAAACTTTTGCATTAGTAATGCAGCAGGCTCCCTAAAAAATAAAATATCAAACACAACTCATCATGTGTTTTTCCAACCGATTTTGGAGCCTCAGGAAGCCTCTGAGAGCGTTTCTTTTCCTAACCCCTTGATTTATATAGATATTGTTAAATTAAAATGAAAAAACGTAACCATTAAGGGATCTACAGCACATTTCAAAACAAATTAGGTTTTCATATACGCCCCTGCTGGGAAAATATTTTCCCTTTTAATGACTTCAAATTATCTACTCCATAAGGCAAAAAATTAAACAAAGGTATGCAAATCAATGATTTATCTGTGTGGCAAGGAACTTGCTTAATTTGCATGAAGTTTTAATTAATTTTGATTGGCAAAAATGCCGCGCGACAATTGCGGAATATATATTTTAACTGGAGGGAAGATATGAATAGATTTCTAACTCCTGTTTTCTCGATCATATTACTGCTATTATTTACCGGAACCGCATTCGCCGTGGCAATCGGCGAATCTCAAATTATCGTAAACTCCCTCACAATAACAGGCGGAGAGTTTTCAGAAGACTGGGCGTACGACGGCCTTGGTTCCCATGGTGAAATAAACTCCCCTTCAGGTTCAGCCGGTTATGATGAGGTAACCAACGATACGAGCCAGTATGACCTGGACAGGCCCTTCATCGAGCTTGACACAACGCTTTCACACCAGAGCAGCTATCTGAGCGGGGATAGTTCATATTTCTCTGTGCAGGCAATATCTGAATCAAGCGGAGATTCGGATCTCAACGGATGGATAAACGGAAGCTACGGTCGAGGTTTGAAAATCAGTATTCCACAGGATACTACCCTTACCTTTTCCCTTGACTACGCCATCACTAACTCAATCAGCCGCCATGTTACTGATGGGAGTGAGGATGCCAGTATGTTCTCACAAATAAATTTCGGTCTCTATCATGACGTGAACTTTGAGCAAATTGGCGGTGAACTCACAAATACCACCTTCAATTTCCCCGACAATATCACGCTAAACTCAGAAGACACTCAGGAGGGAACCCTGACTTTTCAGTACACTTTGCTCTACGACCCTCCTGGTGAGCACTACAAGTATGACAACAGCTACTGGCTCGA
>JABAOH010005584.1_pt5 | contig 17608 bp, 20 predicted proteins | sample 7062181 | NCBI WGS metagenome assembly JABAOH01 (sample SAMN14538630, study PRJNA623070) | marine sediment metagenome | biome: marine biome [ENVO:00000428]; feature: marine pelagic biome [ENVO:01000023]; material: deep marine sediment [ENVO:00002113]; isolation source: pool of 5 deep marine... | reverse complement strand
TTATCCCATAGAATGAGGTTTGACCTCGCAATCAACGGAATGACCTTAGGTTTCTTCAAAAACGGTAAAATACCGATAATGAGAGACGGAAAGCAGTGGCGCCCCTTCATACATGTAAAAGACACCTCAAACGCCTTCATCACAGTCCTAGAAGCAGACCCAGAACTCGTCAATGGCCAAGTCTTCAACGCAGGCAGCGACGAACAAAACGTTCAGATCTTTGACCTAGCCAAACTCGTAGCAGAATCCATCAATTTACCCTTCAACTATGAATGGTACGGCTCACCTGACAAGAGAAGCTACAGAGTAAGCTACAACAAAATCAAGGAAACCCTGAACTTCAAACCAAAAAATACGCTAAACAAAGGAGCAAAAGAAGTATTCACTGCCCTCAAAGAAGGAAAACTAAACCCAGATGACCCACGAACAATAACCGTCAAATGGTATAAACATCTCCTACAAACGCACGCATTTATTGAGAACATCCAAATCAATGGAGTAATACTATGAAAACAGTCATCATAGGCTCAACAGGACAACTCGGCACAGACCTCATGAAAGTGTTCCAAGACGAACATGAAACCATTGGCCTCACACACCAAGAAATCGAAGTAACGGACTACAAAAGCTGCTTGATTTTGAAGAAACCCAGTCCAGACCTTATCATGAACACAGCTGCATTCCACAAAACCGACCAGTGCGAAGAAGAGCCCCTAAAAACTTTCTCCATAAATGCCTTAGGCGCCAGAAACATAGCTACAATATCCAAAGAAATTGGAGCCACAACAATATTCATAAGTACAGACTACGTTTTCGACGGCTCCAAAGACGAACCCTACACAGAAGATGACCTTCCAAACCCAATCAACACCTATGGAATCTCAAAACTGGCCGGCGAACTCTACACAAAACAAAACCCAAAACACTACATAATCAGAGTTGCAAGCCTATTCGGCAGAGCAGGAGCAAGCGGCAAAGGCGGAAACTTCGTTGAAACAATGATAACGAAAGCCAAGAACGATGACGCCATAAGTGTAGTTGATGACATGTGGATGAGCCCAACATACACAAAAGATGCCGCCACAACAATAAAAAAAATAATAGAATCAAAGCTGCCCTTCGGAACCTACCACGCGACAAACCGAGGCTACTGCACCTGGTTCCAATTCGCTCAAGAAATATTTCAAATCACAAAATTAACCCCAAACATAAAACCAACAAAAACACACCTATTAAAAATGAAAGCCAGAAGACCAAAATTCTCAGCACTAACAAGCATAAAACTACCAAAATACGGTATACACACGAGAGAATGGAAACAAGCACTTCAAGATTACCTAACCGAAAAAGGACACATCTAAAAAAAGTCCGCACATAAAACTCCATGTAACCGTTAACAAGCTCAAAGGGAATGCCGTTCTAACATCTCCAAAGCATCAAGAATTTTAAGCTGGAACCAACTCTTTAATGGCAATCCACAGTAGGACTGAGCTAACTTGAAAGACGATATGACAAAGGCTGTTGAATATGGACAGCAACTTGGCGCCGACTACGTTGAAGTTCGTACTCAGAGACTTTTCAAAACCTTATTGACGACAAAGGACCATAGAGTTGAAGCAGCGAAAATGGGAAAAGAAAACGGTGCCGCCATCAGAGTTTTGACGAAAGGCGCTTGGGGTTTCGTATCAATTGGAAAGCTGGATCCAAAATTTCTAACAGAGGCTGTTGGAGAAGCATTCAAGTTGGCAAAAGCAGCAGGTTCCAAGACAAAAACTCCTGTAAAACTTTGCGAGACAAAGGTTGTGGAAGACAGAGTGGTGGCTAAACCGAAGAAAGATCCGAGAGAGGTTTCCATCGAAGAGAAGATTGATGTCGCCTTAACCATGGATAAAACGATTTTCAACTATGACCGACGAATAAAAAGTTGTACAATCGACTATCTAGATGTAACAGGAACGAATTACTTCATCAACAGCGATGGAACCTACATTGAACAAGACAGACTCCACGTATGGTCTAGAATCCTAGCCTCAGCACGAGAAGCCAACGTCTTCACGTCGGGAAGGGAAGAAGTAGGATCCACAGCTGGATTCGAAGTGTTTGACGTAGAAACGCCAGAAAAGGTGGGAACAATGATAGCTAAACGCATAATTAATCAGCTAAAAGCTAAGGCGCCGAAAGGTGGAACTTTCCCAGCCGTTATCGGCACCAACGTTGTCGGCGTCTTCATCCATGAGGCCCTAGGACACTTGGCAGAAGCAGATCTCACCCTATCTGGATCTGTAATCTCTGACAAGCTTGAGAAAAAAATTGCATCTGAAGCTGTCACAGTATATGATGACGGCACATTCAACGGCGCCTTCGGATCCTCCAAATATGATGACGAAGGGGTTCCCACACAAAAAACCATCCTTATTCAGAACGGGAAATTGGTGGGGCTCATGCACAACCGTGAAACCGCCTACAAGTTCAATATGGACCCCACTGGAAACGCTCGAGCTGAGGATTTCCGTTTCGAACCTATCATCAGGATGCGGAACACCTACCTCGCTCCAGGAGATTCAGCCTTCGAGGAACTACTTGAGGACATAGACTTTGGTTATTACCTCAAAAGCTTTCGAGGCGGCCAAGCAAACCTGGATGGAACCTTTCAAGTTGGAATACAGGAGGCGTATGAAATTGTTGAAGGCCATTTAGGAGTTCCCGTTCGTAACTGCTCCATCAGCGGAAACACCCTTGAAACTTTAAACAAGGTTGATGCTGTAGGCAAGGACTTTGAATTATGGCCAGGGAGATGCGGGAAGGGTCAAACAGCCTTCACTTGTGATGGAGGACCACCCATTCGCGTGAGAGAGGTGATTATTGGTGGCGAAGGTTAGCCCAGAACAATTAATAGATTTTGGACACAGAGCCGTTAAGGTTGCAACTAGAAATGGCGCTGGAGAAGCTGAGGCCTTTCTAAGTAGAATCTCCAGCACATCAGTAGGCATCGAAAGAGGACAGATCGTTAGGAGCGCCAAGAGAACTGATCAAGGTTTAGGAGTAAGGGCTATTTACAATAAAGCCGTCGGCTTCTCCTACGCAAACATATTGACCAACAAAACCGTGGAAGATGTTGCCGTCAAAGCCTTGAAATCTGCCAAAGCCAGCCAACCAGATAAAAACTGGACCGGTCTGCCTAGCCCCAAAAAACTCAGCGAAACAAAAAACACGTATGACAATAAATTAGCTTCTGTCTCTTCTGATGAATTTGTGGAAACCGCTTCTGTTCTTTTGGATACAGCGGAAGGATACGACGAACGTGTTTTAGCTGTAGGCGGAGGAGTTGGGGCCTATCTCGCATCTGAAGCCATAGTCAACTCTCACGGCGTAGAAGCCTATGATGAGGGCACCGGCATCGAATGTTCCATCCAAACTATAGCTAGAGAAGCTGGTGAGGTCACTCCAATATGCTTTGAACTGAATGCAGAAAGAGTTTACAAGATTGCGCCTGAATGGGTTGGAAGAGAGGCTGCGAGACAAGCAGTTTCTTCTTTGAAAGCGAAAAAAACCGAGTCAGGAACCTTTTCAGTGATAATCACTCAACCAGCGTTGGGAGCCCTCCTTTATTACACGTTGATAAACGCCGTGAAAGCCGATTATGTTCAAAGGGAAAGATCCGCCCTGAAAGGAAAGATTGGTGAAGAGGTCGCCTCAAAACTCGTCACGATCCACGACGATGGAACCTTTGACGGAGGTCTCCAAACAGCGAAATTTGACGGGGAGGGTGTTCCAAGCCAAAGAACCACAATTATTGAGAAAGGTGTCTTAAAACATTTCTTGTATGACTGCTACACAGCAAACAGGATAGGCGTCGAGAGCACAGGAAACGCTTTTAGAGGCGGATTAGCGCCCTACGCTTCCACGCCAGTTCTGGAAGCAACCAACTTCATCTTCACGCAGGGAAAAAGATCTCCGGAAAACCTGGTCAACGGAACCGATAACGGCCTCATAGTTTACGGCGTACAGGGCGCCCACAGTAGCAACCCAGAAAGCGGAGAATTCTCCGTGGTGGCCACCCCCGCGTGGAAAATTGAGAAAGGTAACGTAGCTTATCCCGTAAAAGGAGCAATGCTGGCAGGCACCATCTTTGATTTTCTAAAGAGTGTGTCTGCTCTCGGCAACAACACCCGGAAGATAGGAGGACTAGTTGCACCTTGGATCAAAGTAGAAAACGTTAAAGTCATTGGTAGACAATAAAACCTTTTTATTATAAATAAACCTCACGTCTTTAGAGTCACAAAACATCAAAACCGCAAAATTGAATGAGGAGGAAAAGCAACGGAATTGACTGAAGCCAAAGAATCAGCGTCTCGCGTCAAAAGGTTCTTTTGGAGAATAGAGACCGCGAGAAAAATCACGCAGTTTCTTTCTATCATACTTTTCAACGCAGGCCTTTTTGGAGTTGGATCCTGGCCAATCCTCCTTCCAGTCATGTATACTTTAGGAATTCAACAAAAAACTGTGGGCGACGCCTTTGCAATGTTACAGTGGATGCTCCACGACCTCGTTTTTCCTTGGCTTCCTTTAGCCTCCTTTCTTCTTGTAGCTGTTTTTCTGGGCCGCGCCCTCTGTGGTTGGGTATGCCCCTTCGGTTTAGTTCAAGATCTGTTGGGATACGTTAAGAAAAAACGCATGGAGCTTTCTATGAGAACTCACGACTTACTGGTCAACGTAAAGTATGTGATCTTGGGAATCATCCTTTTAATCAGCGTAACCCTAGCATTATCACTAGCTACGGGAGTGATTCAGGGCTACAAGGCGGCTCTAGGAGCCCTTGCTCCAGCACCTTTTAGCGCCTTAAGCCCAGCCGACACTCTCTTCGCTGTCCTACCGACAATGGTTTCCGCTCTTGGTAACACCAGCCTCGACGCCTTGGCAGCTGGAATTCTAGTTGTTCGCCCACTTTTGTGGGCTCGTCTCGCTATTATGGTAACGATCTTGGTTCTGGCAGTCTACATTCCCAGAAGCTGGTGTAAATATCTATGTCCCCACGGGGCAGCCTTAGCCTTCCTGAACCGATTCAGTTTCCTCGGATTGAAGAGAGACCCGTTGAAATGCACGAAAGCGGGATGCCGCACCTGCGTAGAGGTGTGCCCAATGTACGTTCCCATTCTGGATTTGCCTTGGGAAAAGTTCACCGATCCCGAATGCATATACTGCCTAAAATGTGCTGACGCCTGCACAACAAAAGCCATTAAACCAAAATTCCCATAGGATCAGACTCACCGGACTTTTCCTTCAGAAGCTTTCCTGAAGGCGGCTTCAATCAAGGCTATTTTTTCAAATGGAAATCCAACTTCTATAATAACTCTGGCTTTCAAACCTGACTCTTCAAACCTCTCTAAACTCTTATTTATGTCTGAAAGAGAGGACTGGACAAACAAGATGCGACCATTCCCCGTCAAGAATTTTGGGGCATTAATAATGAAACGATCAATAAGTTTTCTTCCACTTGGACCCCCCGCCCAAGCCCTACCAACCCAACTTCTTTCTTCATGAGGTTCAGAAGGCAGATATGGCGAATTGAAAAGGATCAGATCAAAAATTTCATCTGATCCAATTGGCTGGAAAAGATCTCCCAAACGAAACTCTATTTTGGATTCTACGCGATTCTTTTTTGCGTTTTTCTCGGCACACTTGATTGCATAGGGATTTATGTCGGTGGCCACAACTTTTTTGGCTTTTTTAGCTGCTAGCACCGCCAAGACGCCACAGCCAGTTCCCAAATCTAAAACAACTTCTTTTTCTTCAACCTTCAAGTATTCAACTAAGAGGAACGTGTCTTCAGCTGGTTCGTAAACTTTTTCGTCAACGAGGAAACTATGCCCTCTGATAAAAAGTTTCTTGGGATATTTCATTTACACTCCTCCAAGTTCTCTGGTGTCAAATCTTTCGCGCACGAATAGTAACCCATCAAACCAGATCAATAGTAAGGCTTTGTCAGAGGGTAGTTATCTATTTCGGAGATAAATCTAAAAGTATTGCAACTATAACTGATCTCAATTGAAATGGCGCGTGCTTTCGTCTAGATTGATCTTGAACGACATTAGGTTGAGGGAAATGGGTAAACCTAGAGGATTCCTGCAAATAATCAGACCGTTGAACTGTCTAATGATGGGTTTCGCAGTGGTAGTCGGAGCCTCTCTAGTTTCATCCCTAAGCTTTTCAATCAGACTCCTCTTAGGGTTCATAACCTCGTTTACCCTAACAGGAGCTTCCATGGCAATAAACGACTATTACGATCGAGAAATCGACGCCATAAATGAACCGAATCGTCCAATTCCAAGCAACGTTGTTAGCCCTAATGAAGCATTGTCCTTCGCTGCAGTTTTAAGTCTAGTCGGATTCGCGGCAGCTTTGATGACAAGCATACCATGTCTTATCGTTGCATTGCTTGCATGGGTAGTCTCTATGGCTTACACTACCAAGGGAAAAAGAACAGGACTTCCAGGAAATCTTCTAGTAGGCACCTGTGTTATGATTCCTTTCATATATGGTGGTTTCGTGGTAGAGAACCTTGATTTATCTATTATCCTGTTTGGCGTTATGGTGTTTCTTTCAATCACAGGCAGAGAAGTCGCTAAAGGAATAGTAGACGTTGAAGGTGACAAGTCTCAGAATATAAAGACTATAGCAGTATTGTTTGGCAATAAAATTGCGGCGTTTACGGCATCGTTTCTCTTACTTTTTGCTGTGGTTTTAAGTCCTTTACCTTGGTTTTGGAGACTCGTTTCTAGCTGGTTTCTTCCGTTTGTCATTTTGACGGATGCAGGATTAATTCTGTCTTCAATTTTACTCGTTAAAGATTCTTCCCGAGAAAATGCCCGAAGGATAAAAAATTCAATTTTTATCTGGTTTACAACAGCTCTTTTAGCCTTCGTTGCTGGAACTTTTAGCTAAGAATTTAATCTGGAATTCTACAATTGCTATATCCGTAAAAAATAACGTTTTGTGTCTAAATAGGTGAGGCAGATTGTCCCTCTCTTTTAACCAAACGCTGTTGACAAACTTGATCTTGGTACTCCTCAGTTACCTCTACATAATCTCAATGATTTTTGTCGCAAAGAAGACAGAAAAAATTCTTAAGTGGTCCCAGAAAACGTCTCGGAAGGTTCTGCACATCCTTATAGGGAATTTTCCCTTCATCGTTCCCTTCTTCAGTGAAAGTATTTTTCCGATAATGGTTGCCGCGCCCTTCGTGTTATTAACCTTTCTGGTTTCTCCACATTCTCCCATCGAAAGTTTGAAGGGTATGCTGTTTGGACTTAAAGAAACCACCCAAAAGGGGCATTCACTGGGACTGGTGTTTTATGCTATCTCATACACTGTTTTAGCCGCCCTTTTCTTTGACGTACCCCACGTCATAGCTGCGGGCATCCTACCAATGGCGTATGGTGATGGACTAGCATCCCTAATCGGGGAACGGTACGGAGGACGAAAATACAAAATTCTGAGTCAAAAGAGTCTAGAAGGTTCGTTAGCCGTATTTGCAGGTAGCTTCTTAAGTTTGTTGGGTGGCCTCCTATTCTATTCGCTTTTCCACCAATTCTCCCCTTTGGAGATAATTGTTTTATCTCTTTGGACAGCCGTCATAGCAACGGTGGTGGAGGCTATTTCTCCTCTTGGTTTTGACAACATGACTGTTCCTATTATTTGTGCCATATCCTTCTTTTTGATAAGGGGAACATGAAAAATGCAATTTATCGTGATCGACGGGCTAGATGCTTCTGGGAAAAGCACTCAAGCAAAATTGTTGGCCTCTTTCTTGAAGAAGCGGGGATGGACAGTTTTTCTGCGGATTCATCCTTGTAACGACAACTTCTTTGGAATAAGAGCCAAAAATTTCCTTAGGCAGAAGGGAAAAAGCGCCCATTTCAACGCAGCGCTCTTCTATATGTGCGATGTTATTCGATCGATTATTATCTACTCGTGGCGCAGATATGACTACATTATTTTTGTGCGTTATCTCATGGGGACAGCTTACCTGCCTAAACCTGCAGACAGGCTCGCCTATCGTTTCTTTGCCACAACTGTTCCAACCTCACGTTACATGTTTTTTCTTGATGTGCATCCAGCAGAAGCATATAAAAGAGCTAGTAAGAGAGTAGAGGAGCTGGAAATGTTTGAGAGTCTTGAAGAACTGGAAAAAATTAGGCAAAAGGCGCTTACCCTCGCTCTGGAAGACAACTGGATAATAGTAGAGGCGGACAGAACAATAAAACAAGTTCAGGAGGAGCTCTTAAGAAGTATTATCTGATCTTGCTTCCTACTTCGATGTCCTTTTCGGGGCTTATCAGAATGACCTTCCCCCTATCGTCTTCGGCGGCTAGCACCATGCACTGGGATTCTACACCCATGAGTTTCCTTCTTTGCAAGTTCAAGACGAAGGCGTATTTTTTGTCTACTAATTCTTCAGGTTTGTAGTATTGCAGCAGTCCTGCAACAGACTGCCTCTTCTCGAAACCAAAATCAACCATCATCTTGATTAAGTTTCTCGATCCAGGAATTTGTTCAGCTTCAACGATTTTACCAATTCTCATATCAAGCTTCAGAAAATCAGTGAACGGTATTTCCATCCTAGTCACCAACGACTATTTTCCTTTCCATAACTTGAATTTTAAGCTTTGCGCATTCAAGATTAAATAACATCAGACGGATATGCCTTTCTCTAGGCTCGCTGGAGACATTCCTTGCAAATCCTCATTTTTGTTCCTACGCGCACTCCAAGATATTTGAATCATCCGTAATTCCAAAAAGAGCAAAAGATTTCAATATCGCCTGAAGATATGAATGTTATTATGTCTGTGCATCACGGATTAAAGGGCATTGTAGCTGTCGAGTCTGATATATCTCGAGTAGATGGTGTAAATGGTATACTTGAATATAGAGGATACAATATTCATGATTTAGCATCAAATTCATCCTTTGAAGAAGTTGCATTTCTTCTATTAAACGGACATTTACCAGCGAAGGCTGAACTAAACGATTTTTCACAAGAGCTGGTTGAAAGAAGAGAGCTTCCTGGTAAGATTATTGGTGTATTATATAATTTGCCAACGATAAACTACCCAACAGTAATCCTCAGAACAATATATTCTTATTTGGGGGACATGGATCAGAAAATTTTTGTGATCAATCCAGAGGAAAATCGTAGAAAGGCTATGGATCTTATAGCTAAGACCCCAACAATTGTGGCTTACTATCAAAAAATAAGAGAAGACAAACCTGTAATACATCCAAACAAAGATTTGGGGCATGCTGCTAACTTCTTGTGGATGCTTAAAGGCGAAGAACCCAACAGATTCTATGAAAAGGCTATGGATCTTGATTTGGTTTTGCATGCTGAACACACTCTTAACGCATCTACCTTTGCTGCGAGAATTGCTGCTTCAACATTATCAGATATGTATGCCGGTGTTGTATCCGCCACAGGCACTCTCTTTGGTCCACTTCATGGCGGTGCTAGTCAAAAAGTAATCGAAATGCTCAGAGAGTTGAAGGGAAAAGATAAGAAAGATATTGAAGAGTGGGTAGACGAAAAACTGCAAAGAAAAGAAAGAATAATGGGTTTTGGTCACCGAGTTTATGAAACCTTGGATCCTCGGGCAGAAGAATTGAGAGAATCTGCAAGAAAACTAGACATATTAGAGGGTAATGACTGGCTCTCTCTTTCAGACACGTTGGCAGAAATCGTCTATCGTAAAAAAAGAATCTATCCAAATGTTGATTTTTACGCTGCGTCCGTCTATGCCAATCTAGGGGTACCAGACGATCAATATATTAACATGTTCGTCATGGGACGAATTGTTGGTTGGCTCACCCACATGATGGATCAATATCAAAATAACAGAATCGTTAGGCCCCTACAGAAATATGTTGGCGACGAAAAAAGAACCTTCACTCAAATAGACAAAAGATGACAAAATCAAAGATTATCGAAAAAGGGTCTTAGAAGCTCAGCTTCAAGGCGCGCGCGCAATTGAATGGGCAATTAGTTGGTACAGCTGCAACTTGTTTCTTCCAATTTCTTTCCTTTCAATGCTGCTAGTATCATAGCTGCTGCGCAGCCTACGCCGCTGTCAACAGTGATTGCATTGGTGGGACAATTTAGCTGGCATGCCCCACATTCCATGCATGCCTCAGTTTTCTTCACAACAGCCTTTTTCTCTCCATTTGCAAAAACTCCATGAGGACAGACGATGCTGCACATACCGCAGTTGATGCACTTGTCCTCATCATACTGCAGAGTGTTCTTGCCGTAGGAGTTAAACATCCCATCATCTCACATAAAGAATTACCAGTAATCCGATATATAGTATTGCGCCCAATACAAGGCTACCCGCAATGATGGGGATGTACCTAAATATCTCTCTTTCAACTCCGCTTCTAGAAGTAAAGGGGGTCGAACCAGTAAAGTTCAGAGCAATGTAAGCCGTGACGGGGGGCATAAGCAATTCAAAAATCAAAGCATAAGCCAAACGCAACCATAATGATAATCCTTCATGATCAGCAAAGGTCATGGTGGCAAAAGGCAAGGCCGTGAACACGCCTAAAATAAAGCCTTTGGAGCTGAAATCCTGAGTTGGCAGCCAAGGCAACAATATCGGAAACAAAACAACACCAGAGAGCACCGCAACGGCAACTGCTGCAGCAGAAAACAATCCTCCGAGTAGACCAAACACCACCGCCGCAACGGTAAGTGGCAAAGCTATGCCAGTTACTTCGATCGGTATGAGCACCAAACGGTCAACCAAATCAAACCGGACGAGACGCATCTCAGGAGTCACTTTGCCAATCCTGAGAAACTCTGGAATGTCTCTTGCACGGACAGGTCCGTACTCCACCTTGAAACCAGACCTTTTCTGGACTTCAAAAGCGTTAACGCCAGAAGCACCAAGCTGGGGCAAAATGAGCTTCCTATGGTTGACCACCGTCTCAAGTCGAGTGACTGCTATTCTATTCACTAACTCATCTGTGCCGAATGTCCCCTTCCCAGCCGCACACCACACATTAACCCCCTCTGTGTCAAGTACCAAAATATAACAATCCACGCCTCTCAACGATGATCTCAAAGCGTCGAAACTCAGCGTATAATTCGCTGTAACAAAAACAGGTGACTCCAGTCCAGGGTGTCCAATCGAATACAACCCAGGCGCAACGCGATGTCCCATACGATTAAAGCCGACACGCGCCAAAAAATGGTCCTTCATTTCTGCAATTCCCGTCGACCAGGTTGTCACCCTAATCTCAGGGGAACTTTCATTTTCCAACAACCCAGATTTGTCATCACTCTTCAAAGAGCCAGCCTCCCATCAACTAGCAAAACTGAGCTAAAAATGATTTCGGCGCGCGCCAGGTTTGTTGTGGCGCGCACGCAAGCATCTTCCGGCAGTGTTATCTTCTTCAAATTCTTTGCAATAGAAGGAGAGAGAAAGAATAATCTGTTGGATGCAAGAGTGACTATGGAGGAAGTTAGCATGAACTCAGCTGATACGCACGATGGTGAAAAACAGAAGGCAGGATTTGTGGATATTTCGACTCTAGACCTTTACCATCTTCTTCAGTTCTTCATAACGATACTGAACGAAAAAGCTTGGCGATATATAGGATTGCTTGTAGATCCTATAACAAGCGAAATAGAAACAGATTTCGAAAGGGCTCATGTCGCTATCGACTGTATCATATCCTTGGTAGACAAGCTGGAGCCACACCTGACCAAAGATGAGACGAATAGACTTAGGAGCCTTATAACAGATCTGCAGATAAACTACGCTCGCCAAGTCGAAAGGAAAGAGAAGTAAACAACAAGCGCGAGCAATAGTAAAATAGTCGTACGCCCATTCGCGCGCGCATTATGGGCGCGCACACATTATTGAATATTAAATCCAACTTAAAAATGGTTTATGGATTTGTCTAAGAAACGATTTTTTCCCCGGTTTTCTTTACCTCATTCACTAGGAAGTCAATGTCTTGTTTTTGGCTCCGGTGGTTGACATTACACGCACGTAGCATGTACCTGCCCTTGATCGTTGTGTCGGAAACCATCCAGAATGACCTCTGGTTTAAGTCGCTGTAGATCATCTTGTTCAGCTTCTCTAGCTCTGACTCAGTGAGCCCTTTTGGCTTGTATCGGAAGCAGACGATGTTGGAGACCACTGGAGCAGTAATCTCCATTTTAGGTTCCTTCCTGATTAATTCAGCTAAATAATTCATTTGGTCAATGTTCTGCTGGATTAAATTGCTATACTTGTTTTTACCATATGCTCTGAGGAGCATGTATGCCTTCAGGCTAGTGAAGTTTCTGGACAGTGGAAGGGCTAGGTTGTGAGGATTGACTATTTGATCTTTGAGTTGATCAAATGCTGATTTGAGATATCGCGCCTCATGACCGTAGACAAACGTGCTGTAGTGAGCAAGTCTATCTTTAATGAGGGTGCATCCAATGCCGTAGGGCACGTACATCCACTTGTGAAGATCAACAGCTAAAGAGTCTGCACGCTCCATGCCATCTGCGAGGTGTCGATGGGTCTTAGAGATTTTCACCCAGGCTCCAAAAGCGCCGTCCACGTGGAACCACATGTTTTCTTTCTTCGCCAGATCAGCTAGAGCGTTTAAATCGTCAAAGGCGCCGCTATTTACGGTTCCAGCGCACCCAATTATGCAGAATGGATTGTTGTTCCGTTTTCTGTCCTCTTCAATTGCTTTTTCCAGGAGATCGAGCCTTATCCTGCATTCGTCGTCTGTTGGAATCCATCTTAAGGCTTCGTTTCCGAGGCCGAGGATCTCAACTGAACGCTCAAGACAATGATGCGTCTCATCACTACAGTAGAGGGTCATTCTTCGATTGAGTCCTTGAACACCCTTTGCTTTCATGTCAACCTCGGCCTTGGCATTTCGGGCTACAGCTAATCCTGTAAAATTAGCTTCTGAACCCCCGCTTACTAGAACTCCGCCAGCTTCTTCTGGGAAGCCGAGCATCTCCTTGATCCAGTTGATTACTTGCTTGTGGACATATGATTCTGCGAAAAAAGCTTCTTGGGCACCGTTTATCCCTGTTCTCAGCATCTCAGCGAGCATCCCATATGGGGAGCCTGTTCCAGCAACTACTCCCCAAAACCGTGGCCTCGTGTGTGGGAGTGTATAGGGAAGAATGCTTTTTTGGAATACCTCATAAACCTTCTCTTCGCCTTCTCCTTCTTGTGTTAGAGGAACGCAAATCTCGTCGATAGCTTTTTGGGGGGGAGACCCAGATGGTTCAGATCTTATATTCTGCAGATATGTTAGCATGTCGTCAAGCATTTTGTGACCCAGTTTTCGTATGGATTCCCAGTCTTCAGGGTCAAGCGTTTCTTCGTGCGTGACATCTTTTGTCTCTCGCCTCATACTTGCCGACCTCTCTATCAACTCCCCATGATACTGAATTAATTCGTTAAAATGACTTGTGGAAAAACCGTGTAGTTGCATGCTAATAGTGGTGTACGATTGGAACCTGTAGTGTGTCTATTATGTCTCCCGGAAACTCCCCTTTCCTAAGACAAATCTTTACAATGGTTTCGGACAGGGCACTCCCCACATCTACGTTTCTTACAGTATTCGAGGTTAAGTCGTACAAGGTTCGACTCGTAAGACTCGACATCTTTCAAGTCTACACGTTGAGCGGTCTTGATAGCTATTTTGGATGGCTTTGTTTTAGCCTTCTCCCAAATCCCCCTCAACTCCCGTAAAAAAATGTTGACGCCTACTGGACCAACCCCCCTCAACTCTTGTAGACGCTTCTCCAGGTCCATTGGGCTGCTGGACTCCTTATGAAGACCTTCTAGATCTCCATACTTCTCTTTGAGTTCTTCCATAATCGTCAAGAGATTTGAGGCTGTTGAGAAATCGTACCTCACATATCCTCCCGAATCCAATACCTCAACTAAGCGATCCCATCCGGCCTCCAATATTCTTTGCGGCGTAGTAATTTCTTCTTCCTCAAATCGACGGTAGGTTTTCTTAGCGATCTCTGCTGAGATTCTTTTGGCAAACAATATGGAGGCTAGGAACCACTTGAATTTGTCCTTTGACTTAGTTAAGTCTAGTTCAAGCTCCTCAGAGTAACTTTGAAGCTTTGAAAGATCTGCGTCAACACTCAAATGCAATCACCTTTTACAAGCGCGCGCAATAACATTGTGGTGCCGAGGGCCGGACTTGAACCGGCGACAACCCGGTCTTCAGCTTCACCCTCGGTGAGTTCTATCGAGTCGGGTGCTCTCCCAGTCTAAGCTACCTCGGCACTCATGAACATGAACGGTATGTCTTTTTTTAAGTTTTCTGAAGTGAATATGCCTTCAAAGAAGAGGAGAATTCTGACGATAACGTCTATTCTGTATGAACGCATTGCAGAAATTTTAGTTGGAACTTTGCTACAGCAAATAGACTCGAATTGTAGTAGTATCTATATTCGCGCGTATGGATTAAAATCCCAAGCCAAATGGCTAAGCATATTTGAATCCTAATAAAGGCTTAGCTTGAAAACGAGTTTTTTCTAAAGACTAAAAAACAGTAAAAAGTAGGTGAATCCATCCATGGGTTGTTATGTATTGCACGGGCAAATAGAACTTCTAGTCGAATCCCTGCTTACTCAACGAGCGTTAGAAGGTCTTCTAAGACGTAATCTACCAGCTCTTCTGTAGTGCTTTTGCTGAAGAGTGTCACCACACAATTCCTTGTGATCCCGACTACAATTCCTCGCTTCTGAGCTTCAAAGACAACATACCAGATCTTTCCATGCTCAAGATAATCTCGGTAGAGACTAGTGTCAGCGAGATCGGATCCTGCTAGACAAAGCTTCTCTACGCCAGGGAGATCGACATCGTCAAACCATATAAGTTTCGTTCCTTGAGGGTTCGACTCATGGAGTTTTGTAAGGGTCTCGTGGGAAATTTTTACTTCGACAATTGCCTTAGGCTTGATGAAAAGAACCTTGCTAAGCTTGTTTGCTACTTTGTTTGTTAGTAGCTTTTTTACTCCACGAGCTACAGAAGGCGCCAGTATAATTATGAAAGTCCGTTCCCTGAAACGTTTAATCCAAAAAGGAGCTTCCTCTGTGACTGGAGCTTCAACAAGCTTACGCCTGAAATAACGTCCACGCATGAAATCCATGCTGAAAACTCCTGTTACCGAGCCCTCCCTTAGCTTTAGGTCTAAAATCTCTGTCACTAAATCTACGGTTTCTCCATTCTCCTCTTCATAGGCCTCCTCTTCACGGAAATCCTTGAGCTTTTGTACCATCAATCCAAAATCAGCTTCCTCTTTTATCTCAAAGATTTTAGCTGGCAGAACCAATTTTTCACATCCATAAAACAGTTTTACAAACCAGACTTTAAAAGATTCTATACGCGCAAAGTGAAATACGCAACAAAATATTATGAGATGGTGACAAAATATCTAGTAGACCAATTACCATCACTTTTTTCCCTAAACCCTTGATTTCCAATGACCAACAATATTGAAAACGTTTTGAACTCTTGAATTTCACATCGCTGTCATATGCACTATAACCTAATTTCTGAGGAACCCGCACTCCGAGAGTCTATTCATTTTCTGGCTCAACTTTGCCATTATTCAAATCGATAAAGTGCGATCCATGGAAACAGAGAGAACTTCTTTTACCCCTAACCTGGCGAGTTGCTTAACTGAGTTGCTCATTGGCGATAAAATGTCCTTTTAAAGGACGTGTCCTCGTTAAGGGAAAACGTGCGCCCATGCAGAACCTGTGAACCTATGTTTCATCGTTCCACAATGAAAGAGACTTTAACGTCAGCCCGGTATTCCACAATCTTGTTGTCTTCCACTCTTGCGGTGCATCGCTTCACGTGGACTCCTCTAATGTTCTTGACCGTCTTCGCTGCCTCCTTTAAGGCATCTTCAACTGCCTCGTTCCAACCATCGGGTGAACTACCTATCAGCTCAATTATCTTCACAACTGGCAAAGCCTTCACCTCCATAAGCAGAGTAGCAGCGATTCCACTTTAGTTTTTCGATACATATACTCGTGTAATTAAGTCGCTATGTCACAATTCACTGGGATCATGCTCGAGCTTGGTTCTAAAAAAGTAGAAAGACATTATTTATAAGAAATTGCAGAAAAAATATAAGAATCTTTGAGAAAATTGACGAAAATGACAGTGAAATCAGACGAATTAGCGATTAAACCTAATATCTAGGTCTTCTCGAGCGTCTTCTCTTTGACCAACAATCTCTACAATAAACTGGTCTGTTAGGATCGGGTTTGAATGGAACTTCACATTCTTGACCACAATCGGAGCAGACTGCTTTATGCATCTCTCGGGGTTCTCTATACGACAAACAAATTACACCTCCCTCCTATATTCAACGAAGAACTAGCACTCTGTCGAAACTCTAATTCTTACGTGTTCAGTCAGTTTGACAATTTGCCTTATTTAAACTTACGGTAAACCAAGTAGATGTTGGTGGGCCCGGCCGGACTTGAACCGGCGATCTCTTCCGCGTGAGGGAAGCGTCTTTTGGCCTCAAAAATAAGTTAACCAACTGGACAACGGGCCCTCACCAAATCTAAACGATAAGGGCATTACCTTTATATTTTTTGTAATTTTTTGTCAACTACTATTGCATCAAACTCGCGCCCGCGCAAAACAGGGACATAAGAAGCTATTCAAAGCTTCTACTTCCCCGTTTATGGACGTGTACAATCTCCCACATTCTTCTATCTGTCACAAATCTTCGAGCGCATCAAGCGCTCAGTGTAATATAGGAAAGTAAGTACAGAGAGATGAAGAAGACTCCCGTTATCTTATCAACCTTCTCTCTTAATGTGAGTGTTAATATAACCAAGGTGGAAACAAATATCGCGTACAAGCCAGTTACCTTAACAAGTTTTCCAGTTACTTCAATTGGGAAGATTAAAGGTCCGATTCCAACGGAAAAAGAGGCGTCTACGATACAACTTCCTATGACATCTCCTATGGCAAGCTCGTACTGTTTCCTACGGATGGCTGTCAAATCGACCACAAGCTCTGGAAGAGAAGTTCCAATAGCTACCACGAAGAAGCTGATGAGGTACTCGGAAACCTGAAAAACTGATGACAGCGTAATCACAGATTCAATTACAATCAAGGATCCGATTGCAACACCCACGAAGCCTAAGATGGCTACCCCGAAGTGATGTAGACGCCTTTGACTGGTAGGCGGTGGGTCTTGCTCCTCTTTTTCCGTAACGTTCTTTGCTGTGGCGCTTCTAATCAGAAGCATGAAAATGGGCCAACTAGCCATTAAAAAGAGGCCGTTCATCTGAGAAATGTTTCCTTTCTCACCTATCGACACTGCAAGCATGAGTGCTAGAATCTCACAGGCTCCAACTATTCCCACCTCTTTCCTCTTAACCTTAAAAGTTCCAGCTAAGAATGGAAGGAGGCTCAACACCAAAGACATTTGAGCCAAGACTGATCCAAGGGAGTCTCCTACGTTTATGTCTCCATGATTTAAAGCTGACGAGATGACAGAGTTAACGATCTCTGGTAAATCCGTTCCCAGAGAGACGAGT
>JABAOH010137431.1_pt1 | contig 17609 bp, 22 predicted proteins | sample 7062181 | NCBI WGS metagenome assembly JABAOH01 (sample SAMN14538630, study PRJNA623070) | marine sediment metagenome | biome: marine biome [ENVO:00000428]; feature: marine pelagic biome [ENVO:01000023]; material: deep marine sediment [ENVO:00002113]; isolation source: pool of 5 deep marine... | reverse complement strand
GAACCGACCCAAAAAATTATTGATCTTAGGATTATTTTAAATACAGTTGTTCTAGCTGAATAGCAATGGGCTTTGATTACGATGTGATCGTTGCTGGAGGAGGACTTGCTGGAACAATTGCAGCTCAATCAGTTTCTTATTATTCAAAACAAAAATTATCTGTTCTAGTAATTGATAGAAGCAAGGAGTTTACCCCAGGACAAAAAAACATCAGTGGCTGGACTTGTGGGGATGCAGTAAGTAAAGAAACTGTTGACTTTATGGCAGAACGAATTAAGATTCCATGGACAGAGCCAGAAATTGAACATCATGTAAAAGGAGTAATGGCGTTTTCTCCAGACCGTGAAACATCAATTCCATTTGATGGGGATGGTTACATGTTAAACCGACAAAAGCTTCCAGAAGTTCAAAACCAGCGAGCCAAGAAGATGGGCATAAATTTTGATTTTGAAATTAATTTGACTGGTTTAATCTATGATAATTCTCAAGTAACAGGAGTTCAAGGAGTAGATAACAAAACAAAACAACCGTACAAAAAAACTGGTAAGCTGGTAATTGATGCCACAGGTGTAACATCTATGCTTCGAAACCAAATTCAAAACACAACTAAAGTTGAAAGAAAGATTGACAGACGAGATGTAGAATCTACTGGTCGACACATCATGTATTTTGATAAAGGAGAAGATGATTTGTCAGAGTTTGATCCAGACTATTGTATTATTCATTTAGATCAAGACATTGCTCCTGGTGGATATGGTTGGGTTTTTCCAAAAGGAGAAAACAAGGTAAACATTGGATTAGGTGTAGAAAAAACATTACTTGATAAACGAAATAAAAGATTAGGAAAAAATGATAATGTTTCTAGTTTAATTGAAGAATACCTTCACCGAAATAAAGCAATAAAAAATCCAAGACTGTCAACTGATGCAATTGATAAAAACAATGCGACTGGAAACTTTCAGGTTTCTGTGAGACGTCAAAATGATTGTCTAGTTGCAAATGGCTACATGTTAGTTGGTGATTCTGCATGGATGCCAAAACCACTTGATGCAGGAGGAATTGGTCCTGCGTTAGTAGCAGGAACTTTGATTGGAAAAGTTGCATCTGATGCAATAGAATCTGGAGATGTTACTGAGAAAGGATTATGGAAATACAACAAAGATTTCATAAATGAATATGGTTACAAAACTGCAGGTCTTGAAATATTTCGAAGATTGATTCAAACATTAACTAATGAACAAATCAGCTATGGTATGAAACATTTTCTTGGCAACTTAGATGTTGAAGCAATTTCTAAAGGTGAACATCCAGACTTTAGTGGATTAACAAAACTCGGAATGATGATTCGAGGAGCTTTGAACAAAAAACTTGCAGAAGGTTTGAAATTCACTACAGAAGTTAACAGATGGCTTACAAAGCATTACTATGATTATCCTGAATCTCCAGATGGTTTTGAAAAATGGCAAACTAGTTTGCATCAAAAACTAAAAGAATCTAATACAAAACTAGAAGCATATTATAGTTAGTCACAAACTAGATCTTGGAATCTAGACTAGTGTTTTCATAATTGGTTTAATTCAGTATTCAAGTATAATTTTGTGAAAAAAGCATTATCATTAATTGCATTTTCTATTCTGCTATTAGTTCCAATAGGATCTCAAAATGCATTTGCAACACAATTTTCATGCTCTGCTAATATGCTAGGTGGAAATGAGGTACCACCAAATGCTTCACCTGGTTCAGGTACGTTAACTGGCACTTATGATGATGTAACGAATCAATTAAGCTGGAATATTTCATGGATTAACTTGTTAGGAACTGAAACTTTAATGCATTTTCATGGACCTGCTCCTGTTGGCAATAATGCGGGAGTCCAAGTAGATGTTGGAGCGATTTCTGGTGTAGCATCTCCTAGTGTAGGGTTGACAAATATTGCACCAGCACAAGGAGCTGATTTACTGGCAGGTTTATGGTACATCAACCTTCACACTAACACATTTCCCGGTGGCGAACTTCGAGGACAGGTTTCATGTATTGCTGATGATGAAGTGGTAGGTGGAGAAATAATTCCAGTAGAAGCCACTAGTTTGATTTTAGCTGGTGCACAAACTCCAGCTGTTTGGATGTTATCTGCACTCTCTGCATTAGGAATTGGCACATACTGGATTGTAAAAAATCCATACAATGTTAGAAATCTAAAAGTAATTCTTCACGACTATTTTGATAGATTTTAGATAGAAGAAATTAATCCACGTTGCATCATTAGTTGAATGCCAATTGAAAATTCATCAGCTGAAGATTTACCTTCTACCCAGTTTTGAGAATTTGTTTTTACCCAAACAGGAATCTCCCATAAAGGATCATGTGTTACCTCTCCAGAAAATGGAACGTACATTATTTTTTCTTCCATTAAATATGATAAAGTAGCAGCATATTGCTTGTCAGTCATTTGATCATTTATCCAAAACTGTGTTAGATGCTTTACCCAGTCAGGAATTTTTACAAAGTTATCTCCAACTGTGACAACAAAGGACTCTCTAGCCATATTTCCAGCAGAATCTACTGCATAGCATCTAACTGTAGTTTTTCCTATCTGGAAAATTGTTTTGGAGGAACTATCGCAATCAACTCGAATTTGTCCATCCACGTTATCATATGCAGAAATTGATAGCGAAACAGGAGTTGGTGTTGTGGATACATAATAGATATCCCCCTGGGTAGTAATTATTGGTCGGACAGAGTCTGATGAAGTAGCATAAGCGTTACTTGAAGCAACAGTAGTTAGAAGTAACATTGAGAAGAGTGTCATTGATAGGATGGCAACTTGCTTCATGATGTTTTTTCAAACTCCTGTTTCATGGTCTCGTCAGACATCTGCGATCAATTGATCTTAAGCTTTACTACTTTATCGTACTAGTGATGTGCAAAATGATGCAACACAAAAAGAGTGAGTTAAAGTGAGTTTGTGTGATTTAGGATGAAGATAATTTTGTAAATTATTATCGTTTCTACTAAATTGTAAGTTGTGCATACTGCACACAGCTACCAGTAAATTTGTAAAGATGTTTTATTGTATGATGCAAAAATACGTGATCAATTATTCCATTACATCAATTCCAGTAAGCGGTATGTTGTTTTAAAGTAGGTTTAAACACCTACTTTTTTTTATTTTTGTATCATTGTTCTTTTTTAAAATCTGAAATTTTTTGTAGACCAGGTCTCATATGTTCATTAAAAAAATGCTCTGAAAATTCAAAGTAATCACGAAATTCTCTTTCTGGATCACAAAAATTGCATTTCCAAACCTCCGTTTGAAGATTAGAGGTAGCTTTAGACTCAATATGTGCTTCTAAAATGACTTGAATTACTTGGTTTATTGTAGAATCTGTAATGATTGCTTCTTTTTCTAGCTCTTCTAAAATTGATGGACGTAATACAAGCTCTATTGCATCCTGATTTTTTGTTTTTGTCTTTTTAGTTACAGTTCTTCGTTTTCTTTTAGGTTTTTCTTCTTCCATAGATTCTTCTTTTGGAATATCTTCAGTTTTAGCTTCGGTTTCTTCTTTTGTAATTTCTTCAGTTTTCGCTTCAATTTCTTCTTCTTTTGGAAAAATTTCTTCTTCAATTGTGTCTATGTTTTCTTCTTCAATTGGAGTTTCTTTTGTTACATCTTCATCAATTTCTTCTTTATCTTCAGGAATCCACCAAGTGTACCAACTAAACCAGTTATAGGGATCCCATGCTGAGGCAGGCATGACCAAAGGTACTGGACTAGCCTTTCATATTGGATTAAGGTGAAATTTTATTACAAAATGGTTTGATTATAATCAAGTAAAAACTGAGGTTTTAATACAGTAAAAAACTAAATTGAATCTATGTTGCAGGATTCAAAATATCTTGATTGGAATAATTCATTTGAAAAACTTGAAAAAGCCTTTGAAGCTGGCCTTTTTGTTCTAGTAATTGGTCCAAAAGGTACTGGAAAAACAACACTAGTTAGAGAATTTGCCAAAAAAAAATCAATTAATTTAGATTCAATTAATTTTAGTTTGAGAACTCGCGAAAGCCACCTTGTTGGAACAAAAACACTAGAAAACGGCACAGTTGGTTTTGATGAAGGATTGTTGGTAAAATCAATGAAAGAAGGAAACATGTTATATTTAGATGAGATTAATTCAGCTGAAGCTGATGTTTTATTAAGATTAGATGAAGCGTTAGATGACAGACGTCAATTAGTTTTAAAAGAATCAACAGGTGAAACCGTTACTGCAAAAGATGGATGGTTTGTAATTGCTACAATAAACCCATTAACTCATGTTGGAACAAAAGAGCTTCCGCCTCAGCTATTATCTAGATTCCCAGTAAGAATTAGACTAGAATATCCTCCAGAAGATGTAGAATTAGATATTGTAAAACGCCACAGTTCTGGAAAGCATGATAATGAGCTAAAACAAGGAATAAAACTTGCAGGAACACTAAGACAAGCTGCAGCAGTTGAGGAATTGTATTATTCACCTTCTTTGAGAGAAACAATTGCTTATGCAAAGCTATTAGATTTGGATGTTCCAGCTAAAGAGGCTGCTAGTATAGTATTTGGAAATGTGTATTCACAATGGGGTTCAGTAGAATACCAAAAGGTAAGTGACATCATAACTTCGATGTTTGGTAATTAATGCAATCTCTTAGTTTAAGATATGATACGTTAATTGAGTTAGCAACATTTTTGGTTAGACGATGGTCTGAAGATGACAAAGTTACAGTAGAACTCTCACCAAAGAAGGAAATATCTACAAAGCTTCGAGATAAACGCGTTATCCTAATTCCTGTTGAGGATTATCATGGAGATGATTTTACAAAGTATCGACAGTTTCGAACCTCAGTATGGTATGAAGCAATGCGAATTAAGATGTGCTCTAAAATTCTATCAAACGATCATGCATTCGGATTTGTTCTTAATTGTTTAGAAACTAGACGAATTGAGCTTTCTGGTCGTAAAATATGGCAGGGAATGGATGAAGAACTAATTTTTTGGTACACATTCCAATGGCAGTATAGGCCTTTGCTAACATCAGTATACGGAAAAGCTAGGATTGTAGAGGCATTTTACCAATATTTTATCATGGGAGACATCAAAGGTGAGCTTCAGCCAAGTAGTTTTGAAAAAGTTGTAAAAGCAGCATCCTTTGCAAAAGAGGCAGTATCGGATGCAATAGAAAAAAATGAAGGAACAGAATTTTTAGAAAAAAAGATTCCAGAGATTTTAAGAATTTTAGATATTGATTCACTCATCACAATACCTGTAGTTGTTCCACTAAAGGGTCCTGGAATCATGGCAACTGCACAAGATTTGGTAAAGGCTTTGCAAAAAACAGCAAAAAACAGAGAAGCTGATCTTGGAAAAGTTGATCCAAAAAATGTTCTAGAAGGCAAGACCATTCAAGATGAGTTTAAGATCTTAATGGATGAAAATAAAAAAAGTGAGACAAAGGGTTTAGCTGTAGAACACATTGGAATTAGTATTCCTTCTGGAACTGATGTTGATGAAACAAAAATTTATGATCAAGATTTGATTTCTGGGTTAAAAGCCAAAGTCAAAGAATGGAAAAGTGGTTGGCATGAACAACATGTTAAATCAGGTGATGAGTTTGATGAAGAAACTTATCTTGAAGGACATGAACCATTTTTTACAGATATAAAAAAAGTTATCAAAAGCAGAGTTTTAATTTTACTTGATCATTCTTCTAGTGTATCTGATATTCAACAAGAATACAAAAAAGCGTCTTGTGCTCTCTGTGAAGTATTAGCATTTTTGAAAGTAAAGTTTGCAATGTATGCATTTAACACTGTTCAAAAACAGGTTATGTGTTGGGCAATTAAACCTGAAGACGTAAAATGGAATACTGTAGCTGCAAAGCGTCTTGCACAGATTCAAGCAAACGGTGGAACTCCTTTAGCTGAAGTTTATGACAAACTTTTACCAATTTTAAGAACTAAAAAACCAGATATTTTTTTGACGTTATCAGATGGTGAGCCATCAGATCCAGATGCAGTACGTTCTATGGTAAAAACTCTAAAGAGTATAGGAATTAAAATGGTAGCAATTGGATTAGGACCCGATACTACTCGTGCAACTATCATTGCAAATAATTTAAAATTTTTAGGATATGAAAGAACATTAGCAGTATCTAGATTAAATGATATTCCAAATAAGGTTCTCAATGTTTTAGGAACAAACTAATGTTATAATTTTTACAAAAAAAGTTGTAAATTTTACAACTTAGGCGTTGTTTGAGTTTTGTTACACACAAATCTTCTTTAGTTTTTTTACCCTAGTCAATACAGCAATGTCACGTATCGTGTGCCAAGATATTGGCGATTGCAAGGTATCGGATTATAACTTTGTTAGACGAATTCTTGTTCCATACAATGATTCAAAGCACATAACGAATGTCTTTGGATTTGCATTAACATTTGCAAAGATGTTAGGTGCTTCAATTTTAGTTGCATCAGTTGTAAACAAGGATTTGGTTGGAAGATGGGTCAATGGTACACCAAGCAGAGAACGTTCAATGCCTTTAGGAACAGTTGATGTTTTAAAAAAAGGAATTGAAAAGCTTCATAGTCAAGCAAAAAAGTTTGATATTCCATTTGACTATACGTTAATTCCATCAAAAAAAGTCTCTGACTCCTTGTTGACGTTAATTGATTCGCAAAAAATTGATCTTGTAATTATGGGAACAAAAGGAAATGCAATGTGGAAAGAGATGCTCATGGGAAGAGTTTCAAGCACCATAGGAATCAATGCAAAATGCCCAGTTTTAATAGTAAAGTAATTTTTTAATTAAAACTAGAAAAAGTTCTGCAAATTGCACTCATTACTTTTTTTATAATATTTTAACCAAATTTTGTATTATGAGACAGTATAAAAAAAGAACATGGAGCCTTTACTCTTGGATATTAATGACGTTTGCATTTGCATTTTTAGGAATAATAATGCTATTTGCAACTAATGATTTTGCTGAAAATTTTTTGCAGATGAAACCATAAACTAGTCTCAAATGTATACAAAATTAACTCAAATGTAATTTTTTTTGGCCCCAGTTTTTTAACAAAAACCATCTCAAAGTCATTTTATTGAGTCAGAGACATCTTGCGGCGTTAGCTGGAGAGCCTTTTAGCTCACATAAACTAGTTAATGCATTATAATGGTCTCCTGAACAGCGGAGACTTTCTTCCTTTTTTGGAAAACTGTATTAAAATCTGGACTAGAAGATCCTGATCGCTTAATAATTTTAGGTAAAATACTTTTTTGATGAATATTACAGTAATGGCCTTAATTGTTGCTTTGGCTTTTGTAATTGGAATGATTACAACAACAGGTTTAGCATCAGCCCATCTAGATGTATGTGCACAGCCATCAGTTAACAGTAAGAAAAGTGTGTGGCATGCATTGTGTGACTTACAACAACAAATTGATTCGATAGAGCTTTTACCTGGACCACCAGGAGAAAGTGGTATTGCAGATGTAGGATTAGTAGAATTCTTAGATGTTAATTTGGTATTAGGAGAAAATGATATTTTATTTTCTTGTCCATCTTCAGAACAAATTGCGTTGGCATATGGTTCTGAGTTTGATATTCTTTCTGCAACTCCACAAGAAGATAATGGTTGGAATCTGGGATTTATTTGTCCTTTAGGTGATGGTTGTACAACAACAGTTTGGTTAAAGTGTTTGTCAACAACTCCATAATACTTTAAGTTCAAATTAATAGAAAAGGCGTTTTAAGATCTACATATTTTTGTCCAGTTTTTTTTGGACATACCCCTAGATATCTCCATTATGACCTGAAGCCTATCTATGAAGAAAATAATTTGGTTTGCTGTAATAGCAGCTATTGCATTTTCATATATGTTATCAGAAAATGAAGTTTTTGCGAATATGGAATCAATGACTATTGCAGGACCAATAAATCCCTATGTTGATTCTGTTTTTAATGTAGGTGTAGATGTAGAAGGAGTTTCACGTGCATCTGGGGGAATTTTTAGAACTGTCATGATATTATATGAAAAAGATTCAGGTAAGGAGTTAGTTGCAGTTCCAGATTTTCTTCGTAGTGGATCTAACACGATACAAATTAACATGATTCCTGATGGTAAAAGCGAGAGATTAACTGCAGGTATAGTATATGTTCTAAAAATTCAGCATGTAAATATCATTTCTGAGTACGAGTTTGTTCCTGTAAAGATTGGAAATAATTAAAAATTATTTTAAAGTTCATACTTTCTTAAATCATTTTAAGTAAGAGAAAGTCGTAGTATAGTTTTAGATATTGATAGAAAAAGAATTTGAATCTGAGATGCTATATAACAAAATAGTTCATTACTATATTGATAAAAAACACTATTCAAAAGAACAGGCTAATTCAATTGCTCAACACATAATCCAAAGAGAAATTCAAAGACGGCGATGTAAGAACCTCAAATGTGGACATTCATTAAATGACCATATTAGAAATTCTGAAACATGTCTAGTCTTAGAGTGTAATTGTACTAATTTTGTTAAATAATTAGAAGCCAACACGCGGGGATTACTTTTGCGGGTCATACTCGAAAGGATTCACATTTGTAATCCTCCAAACGTTAGTATGGTGTGAAATCTTAGTGTTAGCTTCTACTATAATATAGTGAAAAAAGTAAATAAACATGTTCTTTGATGATTTTTAAACACAATGAAAAAGGGTATAATTTTTGGATCAATAATTGCGGCTCTATCAATATATTTTATTATGACTTTAGTGATTTTTCCAGAAGAATATCTATCTCATGCTGTAATTGAACCTCAACCAATTCAATCATCATCAACTTTAGTTAATGAAATAACATTGGGAGAATCATTTGATATTCAAATCAACATAGAAAACAAAAATGATGTTGCAGATATTCTGATTACATCAGTTGCTTTTCCAAATTTAGAAGAAATTAGAGAAAGTGTAAAGATTGTTTCTTATGATTATACTCAATCTCCACGATACATAGACATTGGAGATAAAATTAATTCAGGATACACCGAAGGAGGACAGATTTTAGCAAAATATCCATCAATAGAAGCCTATAGTAGAAACGTACCAGAAAATACTGCATACCAAATGGCTCTTGCTGTAACTCCCAAAAATGTGGGAGTTTTTGAAACCTATATCAAAACAATTGCTATTCCACATACAACTGATCTTGCACATTTTCCGTATGATGGTCAATTAGATTATCAAGATGAATTCGTAACTGTGATTTCTGTGACTGTCAATCCTTAATTATACAAAATAATGGTGCTACATTATGGAGATTGCTAAAAAACAGATTTTTTCTAAAAATTCTACAAAACAGATATTTTTTTTCTCCAATCTTGTAATAAGTTTTGGAATTTTACTTGTAACTGTTGGTGGAGGATGGGACATAACAAACCATCTTCTAAATAAACCAGAGACATTTTTTGCACCACCACATGCATTACTGTATTCTGGAGTAGCAATTGCATTAGTTGGAACAATTGTAATGTTTCTAAAATGGAATAAGTTTTCTAAAGATGAAAAAACAAAATACGGATTCCCAGTGAAAATTGGAGTAGTTGGAATTTTTGTTTTAGTAGGAGCTGGGCCTCTTGATTTTTTGTGGCATAGCAATTTTGGATTAGATGGTTTGCTTAGTCCTCCCCATCAAACGTTACTTTCTGGAATGTTTTTGTGTGCTGTTTCTTCAATGATTTCTATTCTTAGATATGGTCAAGCTTACAAGGCAGATTCGTATTCTATTCACCACTTTATGGTAGTTTTAGCGATGCTTCCTGTATGGATGGTCTCATCAGGATTTTTGTATTCATTTTCTTTGCCATTTTCAGAAACAGATTATTTTAATTTTAATCCAGAAATTTACTTTGCAGTAATTTTTGCAACTATATCAATGCCGTTTTTAAATTCAGCTATTTTGATTTTAACATCAAAACTTGCAAATTACAAATTTGGAATCTTATCAATTACTGGGATAATTTTGTTAATCATTAATGCATCAAATTCAATTCTTCCAAATCCTGCATTAATTGAGACCATTCCCTTTTACTTTATGACAGTTATTCCATTTGTTGCAGCTGATGTAATTCTTGCTATTTCTCAAAGACGCATTGCAATTTATGCAGCTGGTGCAATTGTTGCTTCAACATTTTTCTTTGTTTATTTCCCACTAGTGACTCACGCATATAATGAGGTAATTTTTGATAGAGTGGTTTCAGGTAGTATGACATCAAACGTATATTTTGAAATGATGCCTGTTGTCTTCCCTATTGTTATTGCTCCAGCAATAATTTTAGGAATTTTTGGTGCAAAATTTGCACATAAAGTTATTCAAAAGATCCATACCTAAATTATATTTCCAAGAATGGTATTGTAGAAATTCCTTTTATTCCATGCTAACGTAACGGAGATAATGCAAATAATTAAGCATCCAGGCTTTGAGGATGAAAAAATAATGGAAAAATCACTTCAATTACTACTTAATGACAGACATAATGAGTTTGAGCAGTTAGCTGATGTTATTGGAATTCCAAAAACTACTACCGGATGGGAATTTATCATCTTAAAGTTCTGTCTGGACTTTCGTGACTGCTTTGTTGCATGGGCTGATAAGGATAATGACTTGGATCATAATTCTGTTCATAAATCAATGACATTAATTCGACAACTAGCAAAAGGACAAAAAACAATGACAGATTTAGCCCACTGGGAAAATCTAGCTTATACTCTTGCTGAAGAATTCAAAGCAGTTTATGCAAGACTAAGTTAATTCAGTAAATTTTACAAAAAAGTTGAGAGGCAATGAAATAGTATGTTTCTTAGAAAATTTTGCAATCTAAATTTTTAAAGTATAATACTGTTTGTAAGATTATCAAGAGTGCACTGCATTCTTACTATTTTAATTAATTTTTTCTATATTATTTATAAAAATTGAATTGGACTAAAAGAGTTTCACAAATTGCTATTATTGCGGTTTTTGGAATAATGCTTCTAATCCCTCAAGGAATGATAAATAGTGTAGATGCATCTCATCCAAAACATTCTAGTCAAATAAATCCACCAATGGTTTCAAGAGGCGATACTCTTGGAGATCTATAAGTACGTGCAGTGTTTTACTTTTCTCAAGGAAAATCCGTTGTTGACTCTTTTCATATATTTGAACAATCTCCCGGCGGATACGACTTTACAGGTGCCAATGCATTTTCATTAGTTGGAGGAATCTCACCTGACAAAATGATGTTATATCATGTAATTGATAATTCACATCATAAACGACATCATGACACAGCAGCTTATCAATTCAGAGGCTTTGATGTTGACATTGAACTAATGATTGAGGATGTTACTTATCGTCTTTTTGATTACACCGATTGTGATGTAACTGATTATTCAGTAACTACCCTATATGACAAAGAGGAAACATTTAGCAAGCTTGATTTAAAATTCGTAGTTGCTGATGTTGTAAGCTTTGCATGTGAAGATTATCATCCACACTGTCCTTATTGTGAAGAAATGATAGGAGTTACGGAAAAGGCCTCAGCTCCTAAATCATCAAAGGATTATCAATCAGAACAAAGATCAACTTGGCCTGGATATTGGGAATAAAATTCCCTAAATTTTATTTTTAGAATTATTCTGTAGCCACTTTGATAAATTGGCCAGGTGATTTATTTTTTGCTTCAGGCAATTCTGAAATTCCCCCATTCAAGCTTTGAGTTACTACACCCTTATTTGCAAGGACTTTTGTTGCCATAAGAGAAGTATTTCCAGCCATACATACAAGCAACGATTTTTTAGAACCTTCTAGATCTTTACTTAGCTCGTCAGGAATTTTCTGGGTCATCAATAATTCGTTAACAGTTCTTGCTTTTGGAATAGAGATCTTTTCTTTATCAACACCCAAAGATTTTGCTATCAGTTCGATTCCCTCCTCTTTAGGAGTATATTGTGTGTGAATCCAGATAATTTTATCATAATCGCCAACATTTGATGCAGCTTCTTTCAATGAAACTTGAGGGCGATTTTGATTTTTTGACATATCTTCAAAATTCTTTTTGTATTTTTCTATTCCATCAGCTACAATTGCTACAAATCTTCCGCCGCCACCAAAGTTTGCCATCTGTATAATGGCATAAAGTGCAAGAGCAGTACTTTCTCCTATATTATGACCTTTGTCAACAAAAAACTTTAGCAGAGGTTTTGCCTGTTCAAAATCAACTTCATGTTGTCCTGCGTAAATCTCAGGATTATACAAAGTTAGACCATCTGCATTGGCCTTTGTTCTAATTCCAGCTACATCTTGATTAGCGGGAGGAAAAACAACATGTACTGCCTTTTTTCCATATTTTTCAGACATGTATTTTGTTAATCCACCTGATGTACCGCCGGTACCAAATGCACAAACAATTTTGAAATCTTCTAATGAATTTCCATTTTCATGTAATTGTTGGTCTATCTCAGGTCCAGTCACAGTATTGTGAACCTCAATGTTTAGTTGATTATCGTATTGAGCTGGACAGAAACAACCATATATTTTTGCTAGAAATTGTGCTAGGTTAATGATGTCTTGTTTAGCTAAAAGTGATTCAATTTCAGAGCTTTCTTTATCAAAAATAACAGGATCAAAACCAAGTTCCGTTAATTGTGATCTAATGTTTGCTGCAGTTGCTTTTGCTGCCAAAACATTTGGATTATCTTTCATTCCTGGAGCAGGACATATGTCCATGTCAAGATCCATTATTTTGATATTTCCCTGTCTTAGCTCAGTAAAAACTCCTTCCTGGAGTCTTCTTGAAACAAGTGCGACAACACTTAATCCAAGTTTAGATAATAATCCAAGTGCAATTCCAAAGTTTCCAGAGGTTGCTTCAATAACTGTTTGACCGCTTTTTAGATTACCAGTAGTAATAGCATCATGAATAATGTGTACTGCGGGTCTAACTTTAATCGAGCCAGTTAGTAATTTAGAATCAAATTTTCCAAAAACCTTAAGATCCATATCAGTGAAATTTAGTTTGTATACTGATTTTGCACATTCTTTCAAATCTTCAGTTAAATCAGTTAATGGTGTTGGATTAACAATTTTACCATCTCCATCTTTTTCTAAATGAGGAACCTTGCTCCAGATCTCTTTTTCAAAAGTCTCAAGTAAAGAATTATCAATAGTATTTTCTTCCAATGTCGTTCTTACCCATTTTTTCGCAGCTCAAAGCTCATATAAAATATCAGTTACCCATACGTATGAAGTGTCTTTCAGTATCTCAACCATTTGCAGATTTAATTATTCATGGCAAAAAAACTATTGAGCTTAGACGATGGAATACCAATTTTAGAGGAGAATTTTTGATACACTCACCATTAAAAATTAGAAAAGAAGACTGTAAAAGACTAAAAATTAACGAAAAAAACCTAGCCAAGGGAGCAATTGTAGGTAAGGCAGAAATCTACGATGTAAAAAAATACAAATCAAAAACCGAATTGCTCAAAGATTCAAAAAAACATCTAGCTTCAAAATCATTTCAAAATAACAAGTATGGATTTTTAATAAAAAATGCCAAACCCTTTAGAATTCCAATTCCTGCAAAAGGTCAATTAGGGTTTTTTGAGGTAAAGATTGAACAAAAGAAGGTAAAAAAATCTGAAATTATTACTGATTTAATTGATGAAGAATACAGATATCAGTGGATAGGTCATCACTAAAAATTCATGAAATCAAAACTGTATGTAATTTTACCTATTGTGGCGTTTGCAGTTATTATGATTAATGCGTTTTTTGGGCATTTATTTTTTGATTTAGAATCTGAACAAACAATTAACAAATATTCTGTGTACGTTCACTTGCAACCACAATGGAATAGTTATCCAAAGAACATAATCTATTCTGTAACTTCAGTTTGGGATAATATACAAACTAATTCAAATGATCCATATTATGAACCTGAATTAGATATTGAGGTAAAAACAGAATACAATTCAAATGAATTATTGCACATTGGAGACAAAGCTTACGTTGAATTAAAACATGAATTTAGTGATTGTAAAAATGAATGGAAACCAATTATGTATAGAAGAATAGTTGATAGTATTTCAAGTCAATTTAGTAATTGGCAAGGTAATCAGTTAAATTCAGATCCATACGTTGTAAAATATCCAGATATTTCAAACAAAAATTTTTCAAAAATAGACTTTGAGTCAGGATTTTCATATTTTATTCCAATCTGTACTATAAAAGAAAAAACATCTTATGAGTATAGCATCAAAGTAAATGATGAAAACCTGTCATTAGATGTATATGTTGTACCGTCTATACAAGAATTAGAAAATTTTCAAAATAATTCTCATTTTACATATTATCAAGAAACTGGCTGCTATGGAAAAAATTTTCAAATGTTTAGTGGATTATGTACAGATATCAAAAAAGAAAGTGGTTTGTTAATTGTAACGCCAGATAAATTAAATTTCTCGGTAACAAAAATAATAGTAAATCTTCACGAAATAAAATAAAAAAGATTAAGCTTCGGTTCTAGGAAGTTTTCCGAGCTCATTAAAGGTATCTTGAACTGTTTTGTCAGCATGACCATGCTCAACATTAAGATCTTCAACTACTTGTATTAGTTGAACTCTGGATGTTTGCGCATGAGCAAAATATGCATCTCGTGCTTCTGCAAGAGATCCACCATTATCTAGTACTTGTTTCATTGCACCTCTAGCGGTATCGATTTTTGCCTGCATATAATCAAACATTCCCCAAAAAACTCCATGAACGTAATCAGGCTTCTTTTCAACAAATTTTGCAAAGGCTGCCTTTGGCATTTTATCTTTGTATTTTAACATAAATGCATCTAGTCTTTCTGATAATCGTTCTTGGGCTATTGCTCGTTTTTCTTCTACCTCAATTTGTTGGGTAGTTAATTGAATTGGATGAGAATGTCCACTCATTTGTTGTTTGTATCTAAGTTTTTGTTTTTCCATTTCTGCAAGAATTTTCATTGCCAAGGGATTTTTTTGTAGTTGTTTTGATGCTTTTACAACAACTTCAGATTCTGCATCAGCAAAAGAGAACAGATTGGTTCCAGGTATGGTTGATAAAGCTACAATCGATATTGTTATGGCAGAAAGTACAATTGGAATTTTACCATTATTCATTAAAGTAAAATTTTTGAATTTCAAATATAGCCATTAAACAGAATTTAGTAGAAATGTTCAAAAGGAAAAAAACCTTTTAGAAATTAATTCGCTACTTAGTTTATGGATAACTTATCAGTTCTACGTTTTCTTTATAACAAATATTGTATCAAAATGACATTTTCAAAATTTGTGTAAAATTATTAGAACCCAAAAAACTTGGATAATCCTTTATTTAGTATATATAAAGGGCCTTTATAAGGGTCGTCGAAATGCCACAGACAAAGCCGATTGTGAGTGTAGAAAATGTTGTAGCATCAGCTTCAGTAGATCAAAAAATAGATCTCAATGATGTTACTAAAAAATTTCCAGATACAGAATACCATCCTGATCAATTTCCAGGTCTTGTCTTTAGATTAAAGGTACCAAGAACTGCTACATTGATCTTTAGAACAGGAAAAATGGTTTGTACTGGTGCAAAATCTGAAGACATGGCAATCAAGGCAGTTAGAACTGTTGTTTCTAAGCTTCGAAAAGGTGGAATTAAAATCAAAAAAGATGCAGTAATTGTTGTTCAAAATATTGTTGCAGCAATTAACCTTGGTGGAAAAATTCACCTCGAGCATGCAGCAAGAGTTCTTCCTAGAAGCATGTATGAACCAGAACAATTTCCAGGTTTGATTCATAGAATGCTGGATCCAAAAACAGTGATTTTGCTATTTGCCTCTGGAAAACTTGTATGTACTGGGGCAAAAAAAGAGGCTGACGTATATCGTTCAGTTCATAATCTACACGCACTACTAGAAGAGAAAAAACTAATGATCTACGACGAGTAGATTTTTTCCATTTCTTTCTTTAAAAAATGAGATCTGTTGTAATTTCTCACAAACAATAGGTTATTTCGATTTATTTTCATATTTTTTCAGGTTGGTCGGGAAAAAGAATGGATATCCAAAAAAAGGCTTTAGAGATAATTTATGAAATAACGGGAATTGTCCTAAAATGGGATAAAAAGCAATTATCAGATAAAGAAGCAATGAAAGAAATTGTAAAAACTTTAGCAGTTGAAGCCGAAAATTATGAAAAGAAAAAAGCCAATCCTATAAAAAACACAAAAATCCTTGCACCGCTAACTATAGGAGTAATTGTTTTCACTGTTTTCTTCATTTCAGATCCATTTTTGATGTATAATGAAACAGTATTAACAGAGAACTCAGAGGTTAGATTTGAACAATTAAACGAGATTCCAATTAGAAGTGAAGAAATACCGAAAAAATCAGTTATAGAAGAATTTGATAATCAAACAATTGCAAATTTAGATTAATTTGAGAATCCTTTAGGTAAAGCACCTCTGATAGTGCTTTTCATAGATTGTGACTCTTCCTCGTTTGTAACTCGTTGAATTTCCTCTTCTACACGCTTTTGTGATTCAAGTCTTGCCAAGTATTCTTTTTCATATTCAGCTAGTATTTCCTTTCTAGATTTTCCAGAAAATTTCTCATTGGAAGAACCATTTTGTGAGGGCTTTTGAGAGATTTCAACTGGAATTGATTGGGCTTGTTGAATTTTTTCAAACAAATTGTTTAGTTTATCCTCTAATCTAGCAATTTGAGAATCTATATCTGCAGTTGTTTGCGAGTTGGACAATAATTAATAAAAAATAATATCGTACTTAATTTGTTAATATCTAATTTTTTTAATTAAAAACTAGAGGCTAATGTTTGGATCTTCAGACTTTAATTTTTCCCAATCGGCTAAAAAGTTCTTTAGGCCAATATCGGTAAGCTGATGTTTTAACATTTTTTCTAAAACTCCAGGAGGTAATGTAACTACTTCAGCGCCAATTTTTGCAGCATCTACAACATGCATTGGATGTCTAACACTTGCAACAAGAATTTGGGTTTTAAAGCCATAATTTGGAAATATTTTTTTAATATCTCGAATTAAATTCATGCCATCTTTTCCTACATCATCTAATCTTCCAATAAATGGACTAACATATTTTGCACCAGCTTTTGCTGCAAGTATAGCTTGGTTTGGTGAAAAAATCAGAGTTACATTTACTGGAATTCCTTCAGCAGATAGGGCTTTGCAAGCCTTAAGGCCATCAGCAGTCATTGGAACTTTAACTACCACATTATCACCATATTTTCTAAGACGACGTCCTTCTTCCATCATTCCTTCATAATTAACGGAAACAACTTCTAAAGAAACATCACCCTTGATTATTCTAGAAATTTCCTCCATGGTTTTTTGAGGATCTCCGCCTTCTTTTGAGAGAAGTGAAGGATTGGTTGTAATTCCATCTAGTAATCCCATATCATTGTATTTTTTGATGGCTTCAAGATTAGCTGTATCTAGAAATATTTTCATGATTTGCTCCTGATTTCTTTTACTTTTTTTGCTATATTAATAGATGTAATT